>Ga0307426_1000168_pt1 | contig 42802 bp, 38 predicted proteins | sample SalMarWE160340MG_FD_202165 | JGI IMG/M metagenome (GOLD analysis project Ga0307426, IMG submission 202165) | Salt marsh sediment microbial communities from the Plum Island Ecosystem LTER, Massachusetts, United States - WE1603-40 | ecosystem: Environmental > Aquatic > Marine > Intertidal zone >... | reverse complement strand
CCGTGGTGGCCATGATGACGCCTCCCAGCGATCCCTCTAGAAATGTGCCCCGTGCACTTCCTGTCGATTGCCCCTCACGGGTCGCAGCCTCTGCGACCCTCCAGTCCCTACGATGTTACACGACCAGGACCACGTTGGGTAGTGGTTAATATGATTCAAGCCACTTTGAGTGGTGGCGTCTGCCACGGTCGGCGACGCGCCCCGTCTTGTCCTTTCTCCGTGAGGGTGACGCCGCTCGTCGAAATTCCCCGGGGTTTGGTCCAAGCTAAGCCATGACGCGACGCCAGCCTTGACGAGATGGTGGCGCCGAAGACAGTTCCGTCCTCGCCGCCGGAGAGTCCCAGGTGAGCGCGACACGCACCCGCCGGTTCCGTTCGGCGCGACTACGGGGCGATCTGGCCGGTGGTCTACTCAGATCTCGTAGGTCGCGCCTGGCAGCGGCAGGAGCGCGACGGCGACAAGCGAAGCCCGACGCTCGAGATGTCCAGCGCTGCAAGGTCCGTTCCCATACGGTCACCATTCACCTCAGGTGCGTACGCTTGAAAAGAGGGCCGCTCGCCGAGCGGCAAGGGAGGAAGGGGAAGCTATGCGCTCTACTCACAGGCGGTTCGGTCTGTTCATCATTGCCGCGCTCGTCGTGGTCCTTGCGGTACCGGCCGGGGCCACACCGAAGACACCGGCAATGACGGTCGACTCCGCCCAAATCTTGGCCAGGTCGTGTTTTCACCCGACACGATGTTCCATGGGACGCAGGTCGGGGGCCTGTCGAGCATCACCTACGACGCCGGGAGAGACGTCTACTACGCACTCTCGGATGACCAGGGCACGATCAACTACGTCCGGTATTACACGATCGACGTCGACTATTCGGATGGGACGCTCGATGCTGGCGATGTGACATTTCTGAACGTGAGGCAGCTCTACGAGAACAAAAGGGAGCCGTTCGCACCCGGCGGGCTCGACCCCGAAGGGTTCGTGCTCGACCACGAAGGCTTCTTCTATATGTCCTCCGAGGGCAACATCCTCACGGATCCGATCCTCGATCCGTTCATCCGGCGGTACAACCGCAACGGTCGCGTCACGGCCTCGTTGCCGATCCCGAGTCACTACATCCCGAACGGCACCGACTGGGGCGTGCGGTTCAATCTCTCGTTTGAGAGCCTGAACCTGACCCCCGACTCGCGCTACCTGGTGACTGCCGGCGAAGGAGCACTGTTCCAGGACGGGCCGGCTTCGTCGGACTCGAACGGGAGCCTCGCCCGGATCCTCATCTATGACAACGCCAAGCGGAAGCCGGTTGCCGAGTACGTCTATGAGGTAGGACCGTGGGCCGAACCGTCGGCGATCTTCGGTGTCATCGGCATCGCCGAAGTGCTCCCAATCGACAATGACGGCACGATGCTCGTCATGGAGCGGTCCTTCTCGGTTGGTGGCGCTCTGGGCGATGGCACCGGCAACTCGATCAAGATCTATGGGATCTCGACGGCCGGCGCGACCAACGTGCTCGACGTGTCCGCCCTCTACTTCGGCGGGTCGCCGGTTTCGTTCGTGCCGGTGTCCAAGCGGCTCGTGTTCGATTTCGACACGCTCGGGATCCCGATTGACAACATTGAGGGTGTGACCTTCGGACCTGACCTTCCCGACGGCCGGCGCTCACTGGTAATCGTCAGTGACGACAACTTCGGTACGTCTCAGTTCACCCAGTTCGTGCTCCTTGGGCTCGATCTGCAGCCTGCCGGCTAGTTCTGATCGAACGACGAGGGCGTGACTGTCAGGTCACGCCCTCCGTCGCGTGGTGGCTGTGGCACCCACATCCCGAACTCGTTCCCGATCCCCATCCCGGACGTTGTGTGCCTGTCGGCTCCGTGATGATGTCTACTCCTCAGCCGGGCCGACAGCGGTTTCGCGTGTTTTCAACGCGGGAAACTGACATCGCGACAGCGCCGCCAGGGTGCCCCGGCAGCGCTGCGGCATGGACCGTGGCTCAGGTGGTTGATGCCTTGTAGATGGACTGAATCGACTCGTCGAGCATGTGGTTGAACTCTTCGTCCGTCTGTCGAGCGGAGAGCCCCTCCGAGAGTGCCCGGCTGAAGCTGGCGGTCAAACCGTGGTTGCGGACAAGACGCTCGTTCGCTTCTGCTCGGCTGTACCCACCGGAGAGCGCCACGACGCGCAGCACCTTTGGATGGGCGATCAGGTCGGCGTAGAAGTCGTCCTCCACCGGGATGCTCAGTTTCAACATGACCTGCTGGTCGGCACCGAGATCACCCAGTTCGGCCAGGATTCCTTCCTTGAGGAGTCGTTCGGCCACCGACCGGTTCTCCATGAAGATGTCGGCCTCGGGTTCGAGAATCGGCATCAGCCCACCGGCGAGGATCTGCTTGCCGACCGTGAACTGCTGGTCGACGATCGCCTTGATGCCCGCAGGGTTCGGCTGCTTGATGACCGACCGCATCTTCGTGCCGAACACGCCCTTCGAGTGCGCACGAGCCAGAAGGTCGTCGAGCCCAGGAATGGGCTTCATGAGTTGCACGCCGTCCGCTTCAGCGGCGAGGCCCTTGTCGACCTTCAGGAACGGAACGACCTGCTTGACGTCCCAGAGGTACTCGGCGGATCCTTTGCCTTCGATCTCACGATCCATGGTCTGTTCGAAGAGGATCGCTCCGATCAATCGATCGCCGGTGAATGCCGGACTGGTGATGATGCGAGTACGCATTACGTGGATGAGGTCGAACATCTCATCCTCGTTCGAGTAGGCACCCTCGTCGATGCCGTACGCTTTGAGCGCCTTCGGGGTGCTGCCGCCGCTCTGGTCGAGAGCCGCGATGAAACCCTGCCCGTGGCCCGCCTTCTCCATCTGGTTCATGGATCCTCCTTCAACGGCATAAGGGTAGGCGGAACGATGGCAAGGTGAGAATGCTGACGTGTCCCATCAACACGCCTTGGAGCATTCGAACCGACCGAGTGCGCAGTGATTGATCGGGTGTCACAGGAGACGTCGCCTTTCCCTCGTGTCCATGACGGTCTTTCCGGGCCGACTCACCCAAGCGCGGCATCGCGCGCACTCTGCTCCTCCCTCAATCGACCTGCCACATGTACGAGGAGCTTCCAGGCCAACGTCGGACTTCCCTGCACCAACCCGCCTGAAATCGGATCGAGAGACCACGAGCACCTGGAGCGGCGTCTCAGACACAATCGTCGCCGTTCTCGGGCCTGTATCGAACAGCGCAAGCTCTCCGAAGAACTGACCCGGGCCCAGGTGTGTGAGAACCCTCCCGTTTCGGACCACGGGGGCAGTGCCCGACCGGATGAGATGGAACCCGTGCGCGCCGCGACCTTCGGTGACGATGGTGTGACCCTCTTCGTGGTTGACGATCGTCGACTCGCGGTATAGACGGCTCAGCTCTCGCTTGGAGAGATCTTCGAACAGGGGGACGGCGCTGAGCTTGGCCAGCTCTTCGTCTCTTTCAGTCACGGGTCCTCCTTGGTTGCGAGCCCATTCAGCCGCGACATCGCTGCGAGTCGCTACTGATTCGACGCCGATCTGTCTTCGCAGCGATGGAGGGCCATACAAAAAGGGGCTACGCGGGGAGGTTGACTATTGGTCCCTCTTCCTTCATGGATCGTCTGAAAGTGGTGCCGTTCCCTACCGAGCCTCGATCAGATGTCGACTCGTACCAAAGGCGCTCCCTTCGCCCAGACGTCGCTCTCCGCGTCCGCTTGGGTCGGATCCACGCCCCAGCTGCGGATACGTGCCTGCTTGATGATGTCGGCCTTGGTCGTTGGATCCCAGATCACCGTTCCAGTCGCGGGCACGTCCGCATGGATGCCTCGCTTGAGATGGACAACCATCGCGGGGTTCGCCGACAGGTTCGCCACCCAGTCGCGTGGCCTGCCGGGACGGCCTGTCAGGTACAGGACGCCGTCGAGGTTGTGAAGGTAGATCTCGAGTCGGCGAGGCTTGCCGCTGCGCCTGCCTGTGGTCGTGATATCGACGATTCCGCCTTTTGCCAGTGCCGATTCGATGGTTTCCATGATGCGAACAACACGGCCGTCGCCGGAGACATTCCGGGCTAGCCCCGGCGGGCAACCAACACACCTTCCCGGATCGGGAGAGCCACAGCTTCGAAGTCGGGATCGGCGGCGACCGTACGGTTGAATCGGTCGATGGCTCTCGTGGCGGGGGTGTCCATGTCGATCCAGGTGTTCGACGTTCCGAGGACGTTGTCGGCGACGATCAAGCCTCCCGGGGCGATCAACGGCCGCAGAAGGAGGAAATAGTCGGGGTACTCAGTCTTGGTGGCGTCGATGAACACGAAGTCCACGCTCGTTTCTCCCAGCTCCTCGGCGATGTCGGGGAGCATGGCGAGTGCAGGACCGTGGCGGATCTCCACCTTGTCTGCGACACCGGCACGCTCGAACTGGCGTGTGGCGAATTCGATGTGAGCCTCGACTGCCTCGACGGTGATCAGGCGGCCATCCGGCTGCAATCCTCGGGCGATCCAGATGCCCGAGTACCCGGCCAGCGTTCCCAGCTCGAGCGCCAGGCGACCCTGCGTCATCGACGTGAGCATCTTCAGGAGCCGTCCAACGTCCGCGGTCACGGCGATGTCGGGCAGACCGGCTTCGATCGCCTCCGTCATGAGCCCGGCCAAGTGCGCGTCCTGGGTGCCGAACACCTCGTTGGCGTAGGCGGTGGTGAACGCCCACCGCTGTGAGGTCATCTCCATCCGTGAGAGGCTACGCGGGGCCTCGGGCTATGTGGGACCCTGCGGGTCGAGCATGTGGCGCGACCCACGACGCCGTGAGGGGATGCCGAGGCGATGACCGTGTCGACCTGGTGCTTGTTGGAGGCGTCTGCCGACCGACATCGACAGGCGGCGAGCGTCAGAGTGTCGAGATCTGCGGCATCAATCCCATCGCGGCGAGGTCACGCGTGATCTCGTCTCTGTAGATGGGGTTCATGATGATGACGTGGTCGACGCCCGTATCGGCCAGCATCTTCGGCGAGTCGACCATGACCCGTGTCCCCGGCAGCCACTTGCCTTGCTTGTGAGGATTGATGTCCACGACCATCACGTCGGGCCACACGCCCAGGGTTGTGAGGAACCCCACCGCCTTCGATCCGCCACCCCACAGCGCAACCCTCCCTCCAGCGGTCTCGTCGGCGAGTCGGCGCCACCCGTCGAGTCTTCTCGCCGCTTCGATGGCGAAGGAACTCACCAGCGACGCCGTCTCTGCCACGGGTTCTTCCATAGGGTGAGGGGGCGAGTCTCCTACGAGCACCGACTCGACGAGCAGGTATTGATCTCCGAAGCCGTACTCCATCTCGGTCTGGGCGAGACCGAAAGAGCGGAAAAGCCGCCCCAGGGAGCCCATCGTGAAGTACGAGCAGTGCTCGTAGTAGACATCCCAGAAGGCCACTTCTTCCAGAACGCGCTTCGCGTCTGGAAGCTCTGTGAACAGCACCGAACCGGGAGTCGACTCCATTGCCCGGACGATCGAATTCGTCATCGGCCGTATCTCGCTGAGGTGTTCGTAGAGATGTCGCGTGAGCACCATCGAGCCGGTCAGGTCGGCGTAGCGATCGTCATACCAATCCTTGATGAAGCGCAGATCGGCCGTCACAGACTCCTCACGGTTGGGGAGGAACCCTGGGTCTATTCCGACTCCCGAGTTCATTCCTCGTTCGGCAAGCAAGAAGAGGAAGTCTCCCTTGCCGCACCCGATCTCGAGGACGTCACCGTTGGTGAGGTCATACCGCTCGTGGAGCCGCTCGGCGAGACCACGGGCGAACGACTGAAACGTGGCCGAGTACGCCTGGCTCTCCTCCGTCGGCTTCGAGTAGTCGACGAGACGCAGATCGAACCTGACGTTCTCGATGAATCCGCAGCGTTCACAGAAGCCGAGGAGGAGATCACCGGTTGGGTAGGCGGCGGCCTCATCGACGGTGTCGAGAAGCACGCAACTCTGGGTCGGGATGGCATCGGCGGAGTAGAAGGCCACGAGACCTACGCCGCCACACGCCCAGCACGTTGCCCCAGCCGCTTCGTCGACGGCGGCTCGGCCGACGAGGCGGGAGAATGTCTCGCGATCCATCATTGCACGGCCGGGTGCGGTATCGGGATCACGAACCGCCCACCTGCCTCGACGTACTCCTGCTGCTGGGCGATGATCTCGTCCTTGAAGTTCCACGCGAGGATGAGCGTGTAGTCGGGACGATCCGTGACGAGCACGGCGGGGTCGTGGATAGGTAGGTCGACACCTGGCATGTACCAGTTCTGCTTGTGCACGTTGCGATCCACGACGTACTCCAGGTAGTTGGCGCCAACACCCGTGTAGTTGAGCAGGGTGGTTCCCTTCGCGGCTGCTCCGTAGGCTGCGATGCTTGCACCCTCCGACTTGAGATCATCGAGGAGTGCTCGAAGCTCGGCCTTGACGTTCTTGACCCTGCCGGCGAACGCCTCGTAGTAGGTGAAGTCGGTGAGGCCGATCCGACGTTCCTCCGAGAGGTACTCCTCGACGGACGGGTCGGGAGCGCTGCCACGACCGAACGTCACGCGGAGCGATCCACCGTGGATCGGCAAATGCTCGACCTTGATGAGCGGCAGTCCATGGCGTCCATAGAGGTCCCTGACGGCATGCACCGAGAAGTAGCAGGCATGCTCGTGATAGATGGTGTCGAACTCGACGTGATCGACCAGATCGCGAACGTAAGGGAACTCGTGGACCGCGATTCCATCATCCGCGAGCAACCGGGCGATGCCCGCGACGAACCGGTTCTGGTTCGGGACGTGAGCGAGGACGTTGTTGCCGATGATGACATCGGCGACCACACCCTCCGACCGAAGTCGCCCAGCCATGTCGTCGTCGAAGAACTCGACGAGTGTCGGAATGCCCTTCTCGATGGCGGCTTGGGCGGGACCGGGTGCAGGATCGATGCCGAGGACCTTCACGCCGGCCTTCTGGAACCACTGGAGCAGATAGCCATCGTTGCTCGCGAGTTCCACGGCCAGATGATCCGGACCCAGCCTCCGATCGTCGACGATCGCCTCGACGTTGCGGCGCGAGTGCTCGACCAGATACGGGCTGAATGACGAGTAGTAGGGGTACTCCTCGCCGAACAGCGTGGTCGCCGGGACGGTCTCTCTGATTTGCACGAGCGAGCAGCTAGGGCAGAACGCGACAGTGAGGGGGTAGCGCGCCTCCTCGATGCCCCGCCGGCTCTCCGGTACGAGAGCATCTGCAAGCGGGACCCGCCCGAGATCGAGGAAGTTGCGAAGCCCTTCGGCTCCACATCCCCTGCACCGATCGGTGGTTTTGAATATGGGCTCACTCATTGCCAACCACTCTCAGATCCTCCGTGACCAGCCCGCGGGCCTGCTTGGCCTTGATCGTCTTGATTCGAAGCAGGCGCTCGCCGAACAGGTCGTCGTCGAGGCCGTACCGCAGGTAGGCGTCGTACACCTCTTCTGCACCCTTGCGCACCGTCCAGACGGGCGAGAACTCGTGCACTGTGTCTGCGACCTTGGAGCAATCGACCCGGTAGTCGCGGATGTCGGGACCGGCGGTGTCCGCAAGGCGGATCTCGCTGTCCGGCACGGTCTCCTGCACGATCTGCGCGACGTCGCGGATCTGGTAGTTCTCCTCGGTGGCCCCGATGTTGAAGGCCTGATCGTGGATGCGTTCCCTATCGGCTGCAAGCACTGCCTCGAACGCTCTCGCGATGTCCTCGATGTGAACGAGCGGCCGCCACGGGGAGCCATCGCTCTTCATCAACACCGTTCCCTGCAGAACCGCGTATCCGACGAGATTGTTGACCACGAGGTCGGCCCGAAGCCTCGGTGAGAACCCGTAGGCCGTAGCGTTGCGCAAGTAGGTTGGCGAGAAGTCGTCGTCGGCCAGCTCGGCGAGGTCCTGTTCGACGTAGATCTTGGACCAGCCGTACGGCGTCACCGGGTTGATCGGGGACTCTTCATCGACGATGCCGCCAGGAGACGATCCGTAGATCGAGCACGAGGACGAAAACACGAAACGTTCGACGCCCGCCTGTTTCGACAGCTCCGCCAGGCGGGTCGATGCGCGGTGGTTGATCTCGTAGGTGGCTTCCGGGTTCAGGTCGCCCACCGGGTCGTTCGAGATGCCGGCCAGATGACAGACCGCGTCGAACCCTTCGAGATCGTCGAGTGTGACGTCGCGAATGTCCTTACGAATCGCAGGGATGTCAGCAACGTCCGGTCCGATCGTGCAGTCGCCGAACAGGTAGTGGTCCAGCCCGACGACATCGTGGTCGGCAGCCTGCAAACGGGGAGCGAGGATTGTCCCGATGTAGCCGTTGTGTCCAGTGAGCAGTACTCGCATCCCTACTCCCAAATCCGCCACGGCGCATCGCCATCGTCCCAGAGTCGCTCCAGGAAAACCTTGTCTCGAATCGTGTCCATCGGTTGCCAAAACCCTTCGTGTCTGTAGGCCATCAGCTCGCCGTCCTTGGCGAGGTGTTCCATCGGCTCCCTCTCGAACTGCGTCTCGTCGCCGGCGATGTAGTCGAACACGCCAGGCTCGGCTACGAAGAACGCCCCGTTGATCCAACCGGTATCGATCGGCTTCTCCGTGAAATCGACCACCTGGTCGCCGTCCAGGACGAGCTGCCCGAAGCGGGGTGGTGGATGGACTGCCGTGACTGTCAACAGCTTCCCATGGGCACGGTGAAACGCCAATAGATCGGCGACATCAACATCCGAAACGCCGTCGCCCCACGTCAGGAAGAAGGTGCTCCCACCGAGGTAGGGGGCGAGACGTTTGATCCGGCCACCGGTGTTCGTCCAACGGCCCGTCTCGATCAGGTCGACGAGCCACTTTTCCACATCGCCGTCGTCGCGTACCTCCATCCTGCCCGAGCGGAGGTCGACACGAAGACTGTTGGCGTTCGAGTGGTACTCGGAGAAGTAGCGTCGGATGTAGTCGCCCTTGTATCCGAGGGCGATTGCGAACTCATCGAACCCGAAGTGCGAGTAGTGGCGCATGATGTGCCACAGGATCGGTCGCCCGCCGATTTCAATCATCGGCTTGGGTCGGATCTCGGTCTCCTCGGCGAGTCTGGTTCCCAGTCCTCCCGCGAGAATACCCACCTTCATCAATGCCTCCCCCGGTCTTTTGTTGCTCACAATAGCTGTGGGCCTGCACCCAAAGCACGGGTGGTTCCAAGCGACGCGAACCGACTAGTCCTACACACCTTCAAGATGGCTGAGCCTGTTCAGGCTCTCAGGAACCTCACAGGGCTCGCAGGTAACGTTCTGATGATGGATCAGAACTCCACGATTCTGGTCGTCGACGACGAAGAGTCCCTTTGCGACCTCGTCTCGAGTGCCCTTCGGTTCGCCGGCTACACCGTACGGATCGAAGGCAACGGGCTCGACGCGCTCAGAGCGATCCGGACCGAACCCCCTGACCTCGTCGTCCTGGACGTGAACATGCCCGGCATGGACGGGTTCGAGGTGTGTCGCAGGATCAGGCGCGATGGCATCCAGGTACCGGTCATCTTCCTAACGGCGCGCGACGACATGGACGACCTTCGGACCGGGTTCCGCCACGGTGGCGACGACTACCTCACCAAACCGTTCAGGCTCGAAGAACTCGGTCTCCGCATCGAAGCGTTGCTGCGGAGAGCGGGTGGTGCGGAAGAGCCCTCTCGCGCGTTCCTCGGCGATCTCGTGATCGACGAGGACGCCCACCAGGTTTGGCAAGGCAACGAAGAGATCCAGCTGTCCCCGACGGAGTTCCGCCTGCTTCGGTTCCTCGTGCTCAACAAAGGTCGGGTCATGTCAAAGGGCCAGATCGTCAACCATGTGTGGGAGTACGACTTCGACGGAACCTACGGAATCGTCGAGACCTACATCTCCTACCTCCGAAAGAAGCTGGGGGACACCGACGCCTCACTCATCCAGACCGTGCGAGGTGTCGGTTACGTCATCCGGGGCCCGAGAGGCGACACATGAGTCTTCGCACAAGACTGGTTATCTCGTTCACGGTGCTGCTGCTCGGAGTCCTCGTCGCGGTCGGTCTCGTTGCATCCCGTTCCATCCACGGCATCCTCGTCGATCAGATAGGCAAGACCCTGAGAAGCGCCGTCGAGCACGGTCCCGGCACGGGATCGGGACCCTTCGGATCGAACCAGGATCAAGATCAGAACCAGCTGCTGAACCCGCTGGCCGAGATCTGGGTGGCACCTGACGGCACGATCGTGCGCGCCAGGCCGTCCGGCTTCGTCGATGATCCGGATCCACTTCCCGATGTCTCCGGTCTCCTCAACACCCAGAACGGTTTCGTGGATCTGGCCAGTACCGATGGGAGCCTCCAGTACCGGGCGTATGTGCAGCACGTGTTCGGCGGCGCCATCGTCCGCGCCGTGCCCCTGAGCGATGTGGCCACTGCCACCGCCGCGCTGATCAGAGCGCTGCTCCTCGCGGGCGGAGGGTTGCTGCTCTTGGGCGGCGCTGCGACCTGGTGGACGGTCCATGGTGCAATGCGGTCCGTTGGGGAGATGGTCGATACGGCCGAGGCGATCGCCGCCGGTGATCTCTCACGGAGAGTTCCGGATCTTCAATCCGGTACCGAGCTGGGTCGACTCGGCCTTTCGCTCAACGAGATGCTTGGCCACCTCGAGAACGCGTTCGAAACGGAACGGGAGGGGAAGGAGCGACTACGCCAGTTCGCTGCCGACGCTTCGCACGAGCTGAGGACTCCACTCACAGCGATTTTCGGGTATGCGCAGCTGAGGAAGCGGGGAGGACTGTCGACGCCGGAAGCCGAGGACAAGGCGTGGGATCGGATCGAGAGCGAGAGCCTCCGGATGGCGTCGCTAGTCGAGGATCTGCTGACGCTCGCGAGGCTCGGGCAGAGCACGCCCCTGCAGCTCGGCGACGTTGATCTCGCCGCCGTAGTCCGCAATGCGGCTGCCGATCATGCGGCGATGGACCCAGATCGGCCTGTGAGTGTCGAAGCTCCGGACCGTGTCGTCGTACAAGGCGACGAACATCAGCTGACGCAGGTCGTCGCCAGCCTCCTGTCGAACACACGGGTTCATACACCCGCCGGGACGAAAATGGAGATCTCCGTTGTTGATGGAGCTGAGAACGTAGAGGTGGTTGCTGAAGATGATGGGCCGGGTATCCCCGAGGCCGCCATGGAGCACATCTTCGATCGCTTCTATCGAGCCGACCCGTCACGCTCGAGAGCATCCGGCGGGGCAGGTCTCGGGCTGTCGATCGTCCGGGCCATCGTCGAGGCGCACGGTGGCACGGTGTCGGTCGACGCAGCCGATACCGGCGGTACCCGCATCACGATCGAGTTGCCGAAGCACCAGACCGCCTAGGGCGGGCTCTCCGCGGGCTCCTTCCGTCGTGCTCGGTTCTTGGTCTTCGGTAGGGCCGTCGCCCCGCGGTTCCGCGTTCCTCGCGGCCGCGTTCCTGCCGAACTGGCCGTCTCAGCCGGTCGCCAGCAGCTCCGGCAGCACCTGCTCGATCGTCTCGATGGGAATGGCGAACCCGATTCCCTCGATCCCCACGCTGCTCACGCCGACCGCTGTCGTGATGCCGACGAGGCTTCCCTGAGCGTCGAGGAGGGCACCGCCGCTCGAGCCTTCGGTGATGGCGGCGTCCGTTTGGATGATTCCCGACAGTGACGCTGTCGAGTCGGTGATTGTCCGGCCCTTGGCGGAGACGATGCCGGTCGACACGGACGGACCGCCCTCTAGGCCGAGCGGGTAGCCGATTGCGATAGCGGGGTCACCCACGAGCAGATCCTCGGTCGAGCCGAACTTCACCGGCGTGAGATCGGTGGAGTCGATGGAGATCACGGCAAGGTCATGGTCGGTGTCGACGCCGACCAGCGTCCCCGGATGGGTCGATCCGTCGTTGAGAGTCACGCTGACCCCGGTGCCCGTCCCTACCACGTGGGCATTTGTCACGATGGTGCCCGTATCGACGATCACGCCCGATCCGGATGCCGCCACCCGTTCCCTCCCGCGAAACGACACTGTCATCTCGACACGTACAACCGAGGCAACGGCCACTGCCGCGATGTCGGACACGTCAGTGAGCGTCGAAACGATAGAGGTGGCCGAGGCTGGTTCGACAACGGTTGTGCTGGGCGCGGTCGTTGTCGAGTCCCCGCTCTCGAGAGTTGTCGCAGTGGAGACGAGGGTGGATGCTGCGGGGCCGGTGTCCGTCCGGGTGACGGCAAGCATGAGCATGAGCGGACCTGCGACGGCGGCAGCCGCAGTGACGAACAGCGCGGCGGCAAGACTCACCCATGACCCGCGTTCCGATCCGAGTCTGCTCGTGTGTGCTCCTTTCGAGGCCCGATTCTGCCTGGGGAAGCTGAGACGACCCTGAGTGTGGCACTCAGGGTCGTCTCAGGAGAGGCTCAGCGGGTCGCACTCGCGGCATACCGGCACCCGGCGCTTCGGAGTCACCGATAGGATCGCGCCATGCCGGAGAGAGCTTTGGGAGTCTCACTTCCGTTCTTACATCAGGTCGCGTCCCTGATCACACGTCGGTGTGAAGATCACCCTTTCTCTGTCGCCGTCGACGGTGTCGATGCTGCGGGCAAGACGACCCTTGCCGATGGGATTGCGGCGGTGCTTCGGCAAGACGGTGTGCCGGTGCTGAGGGCTTCGATCGATGGTTTTCACCAGCCGGCTTCAAGACGACACCGACGTGCGGAGTCGAACCCCGGCCGCAGCTACTACGAGGACTCTTTCGACCACGCGGCGCTCGAGGATGAGCTGCTCGTTCCCTTCAGGGAGGGACGGCCGGTCCGAACCGCCGTGTTCGACTACCGAACCGACAGGGTCGTGACTGCATCGCCGGTTCACGTGCCGGCCGGCTGCGTGCTGGTGTTCGACGGCGTCTTCCTCCAGCGGTCGAAGCTGGCCTCATGGTGGGATTTCGTCATCTTCCTGCGAATCGATCCGGAAGTGGCTCTGAAGCGCGCCATCACCAGAGACGGAGGCAGCATGGCCGACGACGTCGAACGTCGGTACAGAGAGAGGTACATGCCCGGTCAGGAGCACTACCTACGGTCGGTAGGTCCGGAGACGCGAGCGGATGTAGTCATCGATACCACCGGCGTTCCGTTCATCGTGCGGCTCTGATGCCGTTCAGTCGACGAAGTCCTCGAGCCACTCTCTCGCTGCCGCTTCGTTGGTGAAGGTGCGTGTCTCGACTTCGGGGTTGTGGAGATTCTCGAAGAGTTGGGCGATCACCTTGGATGCGGAGTCTCTTACCAGGATCGCCCTGGCCCTTGCGTAGTGGGCGGACGCGATCTGGTCGCGAGCGTTTCGATCCACCCAGGTGACGCCTGTGATGTCGGCCAGGAACGGCGCCGGCGTCGGAATGAAGGCGTCCAATGCCGCGATCAGGTCGGATGCGTCTTCGGCGTTCAGCCGTGCGTCCGGGTCGATACGGAGATGTACGACGCCGGATGGCTCTCGACACAGCGAGCCTGATGGGATCTTGACCCAATCCACTCGGTCCTCCTCACGAGGGAACACCTGTGGTCAAGCTACACCGGTTCACTCGGCTGTGGGGATGTGCCACGGCACGGCTTCGCCAGTCTGCACTTTCCACAGCGAGGCGTAGATGCCGTCGAGTTCGACCAGATCGTTATGGGATCCACGTTCGACGACTTGGCCCCGATCGAGCACGTAGGTCGTGTCGGCATGGCGCACCGTCGAGAGCCGGTGGGCGATCGCGATCGTGGTTCGATTCCTCGTGATCACTTCGAGCGAGCGTTGGATCGCAGCCTCGGTTTCGTTGTCGACGGAAGACGTGGCTTCGTCCAGGACGAGTACCGGCGGATCCGCGAGGACGGCACGCGCGATGGAGATCCGCTGCCTTTGCCCGCCCGAGAGCCTCTGTCCGCGTTCCCCGACGATCGACTCGTAGCCGTCGGGGAGTTCGACGATGAAGTCGTGAGCCTCCGCTACCTTCGCTGCAGCAACCACCTCGTCGAGCGTGGCATCCGGCTTCCCGTACGTGATGTTGTCCCGCACGGTGCCGTGGAAGAGGTACACATCCTGACTGACGAGACCTACCGCCCTGCGCAGAGAGGCGAGCGTGAGTGTCCTGATGTCGTGACCCTCGATCGTGATGGAGCCGGTGGTGACGTCGTAGAAGCGCAGAAGGAGCTTGATGAGGGTGGTCTTGCCTGATCCGGTTGCGCCGACTATCGCGGTGGTCTGACCCGCGCGGATCGTCAGGCTCAAGTCTTCGATGACGGGAAACCCAGGCGTGTAGGCGAATCCGACAGACTCGAACTCGATGTGACCGTCGACGGCAGCCAGTTCGTCGGGACCGTCGACGATGGATGCTTTCGTGTCGAGCAGGTCGAGGACCCGGTTGGTGGAGGCCATCGCCCGTTGGTAGAGGTCGAATGTCTGTCCGAGGCGGGTGAGAGGCCACAGGAGCCGTTGAGTGAGGAAGACCATCACGCTGTAAGAGCCCACATCGATGCGCCCTTGGAGCGCGAGGAATCCTCCGGCCAGCAGCGTCGCGGTGAACCCTGTGAGGATGACGATGCGGATCAGCGGGGAGAACGCCGAGCTGAGGGTGATCGCGCGCCGGTTCGCCTCTTGGTACTGATGGCTTCCCGTTTCGATGCGTTGTCTCTCGCGCCGTTCGGTCGTGAAGCTCTTGATGGTCGTGATTCCGCTCAGGTTGTTGGAGAGCAGTTGATTCACTGCCGCCGCCTGTTCCCTCACTTCGGCATAGCGCGGAGCGATCCTGCGTTGGAAGCGGAATGATCCCCACAGGATGAATGGGATCGGCATGAACGACATCCAGGCGACCGATGGGGCGAGCGTGAAGAACATCACGCCCACGAGCACGACCGTCGTGAGTACCTGGAGCATGTCGTTCGCGCCACTGTCGAGGAAGCGCTCGAGCTGGTTCACGTCGTTGTTGAGGACGGCCATGAGACCGCCGGTCGACCGTCGCTCGAAGTAGTCGAGGTCGAGGGTTTGGAGGTGGTCGTACCCGTCGACGCGGAGGTCGTGCTGGATTGTTTGTGCAAGGTTTCGCCAGGTGACCCCGTATGCGTATTCGAAGACCGATTCGAGGACCCAGATCACGAAGGTGACGACCGCCAAAAGGACAAGCTGCTGGCGTGGTTCGGTGAAGCCCAGGCGAGCGAGAAGGGAGTCCTGTTGCTGGACGACGACGTCGATGGCGACACCGATGAGCACCGGAGGGGCGAGATCGAACGCCTTGTTCAGGACCGAGTAAGTGGTCGCTGCCACGATGCGACGCCTATACGCGGTGGCGTAGGCCCACAGGCGCGAGAGGGGGCGTCGATCTGGGTTCAAAGCTCCTCTCCTTCAGGGTGCGCGGGGGACTGTGCTGCACCAATCGCCGTGAACAGGGACGCGAGAAGAAACAGCATGCCGATCGTCAGAAATCCGAGGATCCCGATGATGGCGAACGCGATCGTCGAACCGGTGAGGAGCTTCCGTGCTCGGTACGGGTCGTCCACCGACTTCATTGCGGCGATCACCCCGGCGAGGATGATCCCGATGAACACGAGCGACCCCCATGGGAAGTTGCCCTGGCCGATGAGCAGTCCGATGTAGAGCCCCAGCGACGCGGCGCCGACGAACGCTCCGACACGAGCAAGAGTGCGGGCGCGCCGGAGCCGGAGTCCGAACCGCCGCCTTGGCGTTGCGCCGTGTCCACCCATGTCACCCATCACACGAACACAAGACCGATCCGGTACACGACGAACGCCGCCGTCCACGCCAGCCCCAACCCGAGTGTGAGCGCTCCGAACGTGACCTTCCAAGAGCGAGCCTCAGCCCGTATCGCCGAGAGGGTCGCGAGACATGGCGTGTAGAGGAGCGTGAAGACCATGAACGAAATGCCCTGAAGGGCGGTGACGTGCGCAGCGATCTGGGAGGTCAGATCTCCTTGATAGATCAAAGCGAAGGCGCCGATCACGATCTCCTTCGCGACAAACCCGAAGAGCAGCGCAACGGTCTGCTGCCAGGCGATCCCCAGCGGGTGGAACAAGGGCTCGAAGAAGTGGCCGAGCTGACCGGCGTACGACGAAGCACTTGCGACTTCGACCCCCGGTGGCAGGTGGGTGAGCACCCACACCAGCACCACACCGGCGGCGATGAGCGTTCCAGCCCGGTAGAGGAAGTCCTTCAGCTCGTACCAGGAGCGCAGCGCGACGGTCCTTGCCATCGGCACGCGGTAGGGCGGGATCTCCATGATGAACGGTTCCGGAGGGCCGGCGATCTGAAGTGCTTTCAGGAACAAGCCGACCCCGATGACGGCGACGAAGCTCGCAACGTAAAGGCCGAACACGACCCATGGGGCGATGGCGGGTGTGAACAGGATCGCAGACAGGAAGATGAAGACCTGGAGGCGGGCGCTGCACAGGGTGAAGGGGATGAGCAGCATCGCTCTGATCCGGTTGTGACGTCCAGACAAGACGCGCGTCCCCATGATCGCAGGGACGTTGCATCCGTAGCCGAGCAACAGATTGATGAATGCCTTGCCATCGAGCCCGATTCTGTGCATGAGTCGATCCATGAGGAACGCTGCACGCGCCATGTACCCGGAGTCCTCGATGATCGACATCAACACGAAGAAGAGCAGGATGATCGGGAAGAAGGATGCGACGGTGGCGAGACCCTGCCAGAGCCCCCCGACGATGAACGATTGCACCACGTCGGGGAGTCCGGAGGTGATGCTCTCGAGCCCTCCTCCGACCCAGGCGAAGAGATCGGTGAGCCATCCTTGGAGGGGAGCGCCCAGCGCGTACACCCCTTGGAACACCGCCATCATGATGACGGCGAACAACGGCAGGCCGAACCAGCGGTGGAGGAGCACTCGATCGAGTTTCTCGCTGAGCGCATCGGGAAGGGGCGGCTTGCTGTGCGTCGCTTCGAGAACGAGCCCTCGCGCAGAGTTGAACCTGCACTGCGCACACACTGCCGGCACGCCGAGTCCCGTGGTGTTCTCGATTCGGTGACGCCATATGCCGGCGGCAGCCCGGATGTCGGCCATAGCGGGGTGCTCATCGAACGCCGGGTCCGCTTCCAGCGCCCTGAGCGCCAGGAACCCCTCGTTCAGCCCCTTCGAGGTGTTGTTGCGTTCGATCGCACGTGACAGATCGGCGACGGCGGCCTCGACGACGGCCGGCTGCGACACGTAGGGGGGTCGCTGCTTCGGGTGCTTGAGAGCCTCGTAGAGGGCCTCCTTGAGGCTCGGGAGACCTTCGCCGGTGCGACCAACGGTCGGCACTACGGGGCAACCGAGGTGCTCGGCGAGGACGTCGAGATCGAGATCGACACCGGCGCGACGGGCCTCGTCCATCATGTTCACGGCAACAACGAGCGGGAGTCCACTGCCGCTCATCTGAAGCGTGAATCCGAGCCCGCGGTAGAGGTTGCGTGCATCGAGGACGTTGAGGATGACGTCTGGAGGGTCGTTGACGAAAAAGTCGAGCACGATCCGTTCCTCTTCGGAGGTCGGTGTGATCGAGTAAGCGCCGGGGAGATCGACTAGTTCGACTTCATACTCGCCGAGCGTGAAGTGGCCGACGGCCTTCTGTATCGATACACCCGGCCAGTTCCCGACGTTCTGGTTGGAATGGGTCAGCCGATTGAAGAGCGTCGTCTTGCCGGTGTTCGGAATCGCGGCAAGCGCGACCCTGACGTCACGATTCATCGGCGACTTCCTCGACCACGACCTTGTCGGCCTCGCCCCTGCCGAGACGAACCTGCTTCCCTTGGGCGGAGATCAGCAGAGGCAAGGTGGAGATCACTTGCACCCTGGCACCTTCGACGACTCCCAAGGCGGCCATCCTGCGCTTGAAACCCTGGCCGCCGGCGAGCATCGAAACTCGATAGTCGGCCTGCTCAATGGCGGGCGACGAGAGCGGGACCGCCACCAAATCGCACTCCATCGCCACGATTTCGTCGGACCGGAGTGCCACCACGTCCGCACCACCGATCATCACCTCAACGGTGCCGTTGCCGAACGGCGACGTTCGGACGATCCGCATTTCGACACCGGGCAGGATCCCCATCTGCGTCAGACGGGCACCGCTATCACCTTCGATCGAGCGGATTCGGCACTCGACGTTCGGTTGGATCAGGTTGGGACTCATCGGGAGAGCAAATGATAGGGGCAGGGACGAAGCGCGGGTAGTCCGCGAGCGGGTGCCCTGTGATGCGCTGGTACTCTGCCCAACTTGAGCGACATGGCCGGATACGATTTCGCAGCGATCGAGCACAAGTGGCAGGACCGATGGGAGACCGAAGGGGTCTATCGATCGACCGTCGACTGGTCGCGGCCCAAGCACTACGCGCTGACGATGCTTCCGTACCCATCAGGCGATCTGCACATCGGGCATTGGTTCGCCATGACGCCCAGCGACGCCCGTGCACGGATGATGCGCATGAGGGGCTTCAACGTGCTGTTCCCCATGGGGTTCGATGCGTTCGGTCTGCCGGCCGAGAACGCCGCCGTGCAGCGCAACATCCACCCCAAGACATGGACCTACGACAACATCGCCGTGATGCACCGGCAGCTTCGCTCAATGGGCGCGATGTTCGACTGGGAACGTGAGGCGATCTCGGCCGATCCCGAGTACTACCGATGGACCCAATGGTTCTTCGCCCGCCTGTTCGAGCATGAACTGGCCTATCGCGGTGAGGCCACCGTGAACTGGTCCCCGACACTCCAGACGGTGCTTGCCAACGAGCAGGTGATCGACGGCAAAGACGAGCGCACCGGCCAGCCGGTCGTGCAAAGGCGGATGGAGCAGTGGTTCTTCGCGATCACCCGCTACGCCGAAGAGCTGCTGCGTTTCGAGGGGATCGACTGGCCCGAGGCGATCAAGGCGATGCAGACCAACTGGGTCGGTCGGAGCGAGGGTGCGAGCGTCGTGTTTCGCACCGAAGCAGACGACGAAATCGAAGTGTTCACGACGCGGCCGGACACCCTGTGGGGTGCGACGTTCATGGTGCTCGCACCGGAACACCCGTTGGTCGACTCCCTCACCTCAGAGGAGCAACGGGAATCGGTCGAAGCGTACCGAACGGCGTCCGCGGCCCGCTCCGAGATCGAACGGATGGAGACGGAGCGGGAGAAGACGGGTGTGTTCACGGGCGGGTTCGCTATCAACCCGGTGAGCGGCGAGGGGATCCCCGTGTGGATCGCCGACTACGTCCTGCTGTCGTACGGGACTGGGGCGATCATGGCGGTTCCGGCCCATGACGAACGTGACTTCGAATTCGCCCGCAAGATGGACCTGCCGATCATCCCTGTGATCCGCCCCTCCGGTGGGGAGGCGCTCGATGGTGTCACCATGGCGGAGGCATACGTGGGTCCCGGTGTCATGGTCAACAGCGGGCCGATCGACGGGATCGAGGTCACCGACGCGAAGGGCCGCGCCAACCCGTCGGTAGCGGCGGCAATCGACTGGGTCGAGGCACACGGAGTTGGTGAAGGTTCGATCAACTACCGGCTGCGTGATTGGCTGATCAGCCGGCAGCGCTATTGGGGGGCGCCGATCCCGATCATCTTCACGAGTGACGGCTCGTTGGAGGCGGTCCCCGACGACCAGCTTCCGGTTCTCCTTCCCGAGGACGTCGAGTTCGCCCCGACGGGCCGCAGCCCGCTCGTCGAGCGTGAGGACTTCGTCAACACGGTGGACTCCAGAGGCCGGCCGGCAGTGCGCGAGACCGACACGATGGACACGTTCATGTGTTCATCCTGGTACCACTACCGCTATCTCAGCCCTGCCTACGACCGGGCCCCGTTCGATCCCGAGGAGGCTGCCTACTGGCTCCCGGTCGACGTGTACACCGGTGGCGCAGAACACGCGACGATGCATCTGCTCTACACACGATTCTTCGGTAAGGCGATGCGGGACATGGGAGTGTTCGACGACGCCGCCGTAGTGATGAGGCACCACGGCCGGGATCCGGAGGGGCTTTTCGACGAGCCGATGACCGTACTTCGGAACCAGGGACAGATTCTCGGTGAGGAACATGACGGCGACCGGATCGTCGTCGAGGGGTCATGGGACGGCGAGATGTTCGTTGCCGACAGAATCCTCGTGTCTACCGATGGTGTGGCGCCGAACGGAGGCGTTGCCGGCGAGATTCTGAGGCGAACAGAGCGAGTGCTGCAGATAGCCGATGAGCGGGGAGTTGTGGCCGTCGATGTTCCCGAATCGGCGGTCGTCGAGATCCCGTCGATTCCCGGAACCAATGACGTCAGCCAGCTCCGCCACCATCTCGAGGTGCAGCGGATGTCCAAATCGAAGGGGAACGTCGTCGCCCCCGATGAACTCGTCGACGAGTACGGGGCCGACACGGTGCGGACCTATCTGATGTTTGCGTTCGATTGGGAGAAAGGCGGTCCGTGGGATTCGAAAGGGATCCTCGGCTCGTTCCGTTTCATCAACGACGTGTGGAAGTTGGGAACGACCGAGTATCGATCGTCGGGTGGTGATGATGCGGAACTCCGACGCGTCGTGCACCAGACCATTCAGAAGGTCGATCGTGACATGACGGCGTTCTCGTGGAACACCGCTGTCGCCGCGTTGATGAGCCTTCGCAACGATCTCTCTCGTGCGTTGCGGGAAGGCTCGGTGTCCGCGGCGGCCTGGGACGAGGGAGTCGAGACGTTGTTGTTGCTGCTGGCGCCGATCGCGCCGCATGTCACCGAGGAGCTGTGGCACTTGCGAGGGCACGAGACGAGCATCCATCTGGCTGCATGGCCCGAGGCCGATGCTGCGGTTGCCGCTGAGGACACGATCACGATGGTGATTCAGGTCAACGGCAAGGTACGCGATCGGGTGGATGTGCCGGCCGACATCTCCGCCGCTGAAGCGGAGGCAGTTGCGCTCGCGTCGGAGCGGGTCGCCAAGTGGACGTCGGACGGCACGATCCGCAAGGTCATCGCGAGGCCGCCGAAGCTCGTCAACATCGTGGTCTCCTGAGCGAATCGCAGAACCGGTCCGGCTTCTCCCTTGCTCCAGGGCGGCGTTAGTGTCCTTTCGATGCTCGCCTCGATTCCGTCCCCATCAGCCAACACGCTATCGATCGGCCCGTTGACGATCCACTACTACGGTCTGTTCATCGGCATCGGCGTCCTCGTGGCCATCTGGATCACGATGCGCCGGTTTGCCAGATTCGGTGGCGATCCGGCGCTCGCGGAGAGCGTGTCGATCTGGGCGGTGGTCGCAGGGTTGCTCGGCGCAAGAGCGGCCTACGTGATTCCTCGATGGAGCGAGGTGACCGCTGGTGGGCTCTGGCACGTGTTCGCTGTATGGAGAGGTGGACTCGCCTTCTTCGGAGGCTTGACGGCCGGCGCGATCGTCGGACTCGGGCTCATGCTCGTTCGTAGGGCGCCCGGCAAGGGCCGGTGGTGGAACTTCGCAGCGTACGCCGACGCAGCGGCCATCGGCCTTCCTGCCGCTCAGGCGATTGGGCGATGGGGCAACTACATGAATCAGGAGCTGTTCGGCACACCGTCGAATCTCCCATGGGCGGTTCAGATCGCTCCTCAGTTCCGACCGGCGCAGTATGTCGACTATGCCACCTTCCACCCGGCGTTCCTCTACGAGTCGCTGTGGAATCTTCTCGTCGTGATCCCCGTCCTGCTGCTCGTCGAGAAGCGGTTCAAGATCGCACGGGGCAACATGATCCTGGGCTACTTGGTGTTCTATGGCACCGGCCGGTTCCTCCTGGAGTTCATCAGGACCGACCAGGCAACGTACGTGTTCGGGTTCAGGGCCAATCAGCTCGTGGCGGCGATCGTCGTGGTTCTGGCGCTGGTGATCTTCTTGGTCAGGCAGGCCAAGGGGTTGCCGGGCTACGAGATCGACGTGACCAGCACCTCGGTGGCCGCCCCTGCCCTGTCGGCATCCGGCAGCGCCGGGTTCCACGAGGACAGTGAGAACGCCACCACCCTTCCGGTCGACCGGAGCAGCGCCAACGACGATGCGACCTCTGCGAGTGACGGTCCGCCGGGCGACGGGTAGTTCACGGCGGGCATCTCGTTCGGATCGACAACGTCTACGTCCAGATGCACGTAGAGATTCCCTTCGTCAGGTATCGCCGCCTCGAGCGTGCTCAGCGTGACGTGTCGTACCTTCGACGCAGCGACGGATTCGGTGGCATCGAGATCTCGCCCGTCGACGAGGATGGCACGTGCCTCATCGATCGGTGCGGCGCCGGCACCAACCATGATCGACTGCTCGCCACGACCGACCAGCATCGCCAGGGGCATACCTCCGAGGAACCTCGAGGGTGTCGTCTCCCATGTATGGAAGTCTCCATGAGCGTCGAACCAGAGAACCGAGGGATCTCCTCCACGACGTTGGAGTCCCGCGAGAACCCCGATCGACGACAGGCAGTCGCCCGCGTAGATGACAGGCCGATCGGTCGCGGCCACGAGATCGGCCAAAGCCCGGTAGAGCACACCCATGCGTTCTTGGGGAGATCCCGAGGGGAGTGGGGGTTGTACGGTCACGTGGGGATCGGGGATCACGAAACCCGCCAGCGGCTCGCCGATGAAGTACGGAACGCAGATACGATTCACAGGGCTCATCAGATGATTACGACATTGTCGAGGTCGTCTTCCGAGTCGGGGTACCGCATCTGGAGCCCCTCTAGAGTGTCCACCAAGATCGAGCTGATGGCGAGGTTGCGGTACCACTTGTGTTCGGCAGGGACGACGTACCACGGTGCCCACGGGGTCGACGTCTTGGAGAGCACGGCTTCAAAGGCTCGCTGGTACGAGTCCCACAGTTCGCGCTCCGCCAAGTCACTGCGAGCGAACTTCCAGTGTTTCGTCGGATCGTCGAGCCGCGCCTGGAGCCGATCCCGCTGCTCTTCCTTCGAGATGTGCAGGAAGAACTTGCGGATGGTGGTGCCCTCGTCTGCGAGCAAGCGCTCGAACTCGTTGATTTGGTCGTAGCGCCTGCTCCACACTGCTTCCGGTACGAGATTGTGCACCCTGACGACCAGAACATCCTCGTAGTGAGAGCGATTGAAGATGGCGATCTCACCGTTGCCGGGTGTGTGGGGGTGCACGCGCCATAGGTAGTCGTGAGCGAGTTCCTCGTGGGTCGGCTGCTTGAAAGAGGCGACCCTCACACCCTGCGGATTTGTACCGTCGAACACGTGGCGAATCGTTCCGTCCTTGCCGCCGGTGTCGATCGCCTGGAGCACGATCAGCAGCCGGTGGGCTCCCTCTGCGTAAAGCAGTTCCTGCAGCCCCTCGAGGCGGGCGTTGAGCCGTTTCGCCTCACGCCGTCCCTCCTTCTTGCCCCCTTCGAAAGCTGAGTGGTCGGCGGGGTCGATCTGTGTGAGGTCGACAATGCCCGGTTCGACGCGATATCGCTGCATGGCACTCCTTGGTCGGGCACCAACCTACTTCACCCGCATCGGCGGAGGTGATACAAGAGTCGGGTCCCTTGAACCGACTCGCAATCTCCGTCGCTATCGGCGCGCTCGTGCTCGCGGGCGCCGCTGGGCTTTGGTTCGGACGCTCCCGGCCGACGTCCGCGCCGCCCCCGGCGCTCGTGACCGAGGTGAGGGCAGAGACCCAGACGCTGACCGTCCACGTATCGGGTGCCGTGGCGCGGCCCGGGCTGGTCCAGGTGCCCTCCCCAGCGAGGGTGGCCGATGTGATCGTGGCTGCCGGTGGGGCGCTTCCCGACGCCGTGCTCGGCTCAGTCAACCTCGCCGCGTCGGTGTCCGACGGTCAACACATCCAGATTCTTTCGGCGGCGTCGGTGGAAGCGCCTTCGGGGAAGGTGGCGATCAACCAGGTTGATGTCAAGGGCCTCGAGGCGCTGCCGGGTGTGGGGCCGGTGCTGGCGCAGCGGATTCTCGACTACCGCGAAGCACACGGACCATTTGACAAGGTAGAAGACCTTCTCGACGTCCCCGGGATCGGTGAGTCGAAGCTCGCTGCACTCCGAGACGCGGTTGCCGTTCCGTGATCAGACCCCCTGGGGTTGCGGGCCGGTGGGCGCTCGCCGGTGGTGCTCTCGTGTGGGTGGTCGTTGCCATCGCGAGGGCGGTCGGTCCGTGGGCGATTCTGGGCGCTGTCGTCGCCGGCATCGCAGTGATCCTGTTGACCCGCCGGCGGTGGGCCGTAGCCCTCGCCGGGTTGATGGCGGCGGCGGCCATTTCAGGGATGCTCTCGTCTGCGAGAGAGGCTGGGGTGTTGGAGACGGCGATCGAGGCTGGACCCGTCGAACTTGCGGGAATCGCACTCGACGACGTTAGAGAGGGAGCGTCGGGGTTGTGGTTCCTGATGGAACCGACGCACGCCAAACAGCAAGGGGTGTGGGTCGAGTGGCCGGGACCGCCGGTGCTCGTTTCGTTGCGAGACGAGGTGGATATCGCCGCCCGCGACGTGGTCGTCGTGAGGGGGGTCGCTGTCGGCCGACCAGGGATGGCTCGTGGGGATCCGTACGCCGGAGTGATTCGGAGAGCGAGAATCATCTATGTCGCCCCATCGTCCGGTCTGCTCTTCATCGCGGGCAATGCAGTCAGGGCTCGCATCCATGCGGGACTTGTCGGCGGTGGCGCAGAGAGGGCGCTGTTGTCCGGATTCCTGATCGGTGATGTCAGAGAGTTGCCGGCCGTGTCGGCCGACCAGTTGCGGAGGTCCGGTCTCTCACACTTCGTTGCGGTTTCGGGATCGAACGTTGCCTTGTTCTTGATCCTCTGGTGGGTGATTGTCGGCCCGTTCGCCTTTGGGCCCCGTCGCCGGGCGATCGTCGGACTCGTAGGTCTCGCCATCTTCATCGTGGTCACCAGGTGGGAGCCGTCCGTGTTGCGTGCGGCCGGAATGGCCGGACTTCTGCTGGTCGCGCGGGCAATCGGAGTGGCGCTCACCCCGTGGGTCGCTCTCGGCACGTCGATGGCCGGGTTGCTTCTGGTGTCCGGCGAGTTGAGCGGCGATGTAGGTTTCCAGCTTTCGGTGGCGGCGACGATGGGTGTCATGGCGGGTGCCGACATCTTCGGGGGCAGGCTCCCGAGGTGGATCGGTGCTCCGCTGGGAGCGACTGTCGCTGCACAGATCGCAGTTGCGCCGGTTCTGCTCGCGCACTTCGGAGCGATTCCGCTGTTGTCTCCGCTGGCGAACCTGGCGGCCGCACCGCTTGTCGTGGTTTCGACCGCTGCCGGTGGCATAGGTGTCCTCTCAGGGGTCGGGGTGCTCACCCAGGTCGGGGCTGTCGCAGCGAAGGGGGTGCTCATGATCGCCGAGATTGCTTCCGGCTGGCCACAGCTTGGACCCCTGGCGGCGATCCTGGTGATCGTTGGGGGGATGCTCCTCAGCTACCGACGTCTGCGTCCACTGATTGTGATCGGGGCGGCCTTCGCGCTCCTCGTGTCGGTCAACGGACACCGGCTCGAGCCCCCCGCGGCTGTGTTTCTCGACGTTGGGCAGGGGGACGCGGAGTTGATCGTAGGGCCGAGCGGAGAGACGATTCTGATCGATGGTGGGCCCGATCCCGTGGTGATTCTTCGCAAGCTGGACGAGTACGGGATCGACCGCATCGATGTCATGGTGCTCTCGCATCCCCACGATGATCACGCGACCGGTCTGGTGTCGGTGATCGAGCACTTGCCGGTGGGGACGCTGTGGGAGCCCGGATACCGCGGGGGTGGTCCGGCAGCGGAGGCCCTGCTCGGCGCTGCTGACGCGCGGCGGATTCCGGTCCTCGTTCCCATCGCAGGCGATCGCTTCCGGCTCGGGGTGTTCACCGTTGAAGTGCTTGGTCCGCTTCGACGCTACGCATCACCCAACGATCAGTCGCTCGTACTTCGCATCGATGCGATGGGTACGGCGATGCTGTTCCCCGGTGACGCGGAGATGATCGCTCAACGGGAACTCGGAACCTTGCGCACCGATGTGTTGAAGGTTCCCCACCAGGGTGCGAATACCTCGGATCTGTCGTGGCTCGTCGCGACCGGCGCGCGTGAGGCGATCGTCAGCGTCGGCCCCAACACGTTCGGGCATCCGTCGGAGTCGATCATCGCCGGCATGGAAGCTGCGGGCATGCGGGTGCGTCGCACCGATGAAGAAGGGGACATCGTGGTCTCGTTTGGGGGCTAGCTGCCGATCGCTCTGAGCCTCGTCTTGAGCTGTTCGAGGTCCTCCTCGGGGAATGTGACCGATGAGCTGGCGAGTTCCACCGGTCGGAAACCGTGGTTCGTCATCCACTCTTCGAGCTTTCGCACGAGTGTCGCCGAGAAGACGCTGGCTCCCTCTCTCCCCGTCTCGGGGAGGGCAATGATCAGGAGGTGTCGATCGGACTCGATCCCGTGACCCGCCCTGTCCGCCGCGCGAATCCCGTCGGATAGGTTCCGACCGAGTTCTTTCAGAACGGTTGCACGCCTGCGCCGTTTGACCGACTCGAACGCCGCCCCGGGCATCTCGACCAGCGAAACCGAGAACATGGTTCGGTAGCGCTTCGACCGGCTCTGCTCCATGTCGATGGCTTGGAGGATCGCTCGGATGTTGAGCATGCCGGTGGCGTCGTCGATCTGGTCGTAGAGGTCGAGTTTCTCCATCGACGCTCGAAGCTGACTCGCCGCCCAGCCTCCGACACCGCCAAACGCGAGGTATCCGGCACCTCGACCAAGCACGAGGCCGATGAACCGGCCGGCGCCGATGGCATCTATCGCGGGGTAGCGCAGCACCGCATAGCCAACTGCGGCCGCCAACCCGAGGATGACGCCCCCGGGGAACCCCCAGAACATCAACCCAAGGAAGACGGGGAGGAACAGCAGGGTTCCGACGACCTCGATCGGCTCGACGCTCCGTTCATACATGATGAGGGCGATCAGGGCGAGGATCACGAGACCGATTCCGGTGAGGAGGGAGCGAGCGCGGCGATCGGTCACGGCCCGGATGGTAGCCATGAGACATGGAAAGCTCGGGGAATGGAAGAGCCGGTCGTACACTGCGCCGGTGCCGTCCACGTTCAAGCCGAGGATTGCGATCGTGCTGATCGTCGGGATCTTCCTCATCCCGATACTCGTGTCGTCACTGAGGGGACTCACCCATGTGCTGACCTGTTCGGAAGGCGTGGAGGCGCCGTTCACGGTGTTCATCGCATCGGATGGCAGCGCCGTTGTCACCAGTTCGGCGACGGGCCAGGCGGGTGACCGTCAGGGGCTGTGTGGGGGTCTCTCGGTCGCCATGAGGGTGGGAACGGTCGTCGACGAGCGACTCGCGTTGACCATCCTCGTGACCAACAACTCTCCTTATCCATGGCGGGGGACCGTGGACGTGTCCCTGAACAAGTCGACTATTCCCGTGTCGATCGGGAGGATCGAGCCAGGAGAGACCGGAACGGACTCGGTTCCGGTCCGTCTCGACGAAGGAGTCAACGAGATGGACGGGTCGCTGCTCGTCGGCCCGTAGGAGCCGAGCTTCGCTCGGTGTACGAGCCCGTTTCCTCCCCTCGCGAGCGAAGCGAGTGTTGGGGGAGGTGGACTCGGCGAAGCCGAGGACGGAGGGGGCGGTTCTCAGCAACGTTGCTGGCTTACGGCCCCCTACCCCAGCGGCTGCGCCGCTGCGGCACTTTCCCCCCAACGCTCGGCCCTGCGGCCTCGCGTCGTTCCACGGCGCGCTCTTGCTGATGAGTGATGACTGATGACTGATGACTGATGACTGAGGAGGGCGAGCGAAGCGAGCCTGGCTACTCTCCGAGCCGTGAGCGCGTTCAGGTTCGATGCAGGGGGCGTGCGGTTCGACTTCACAGGCGATCGCACCTATGTGATGGGTGTCATCAACATGTCGCCGGAGTCGAACAACCGGCGGACGGTTGTGGATTCGCCGGCGTCGGCCCTCGAGCTGGCCCGCCGGTACCGGGACCATGGTGTTCACGTGATCGATATCGGAGGGCAATCGTCGCACTACCTGGCCGAGGAACTGCCCGTCGAGGTGGAGCTCTCCCGGCTCCTGCCGGCGATCGAGCTGCTCGCGGGTGACGGGTTCGCGGTGTCCATCGACACCTGGAAGCCCGAGGTGGCTCACCGTGCCCTCGACGCAGGAGCAGCGATCATCAACGACACAGGCGGGATGCGCAACTCCGAGATGGTGGGCGTAGTGGCTGCGGAAGACGTACCGGTCGTCGTCACGTATGTGGAAGGCGAGACGCCGCTCACCGTTGGTGACCTCGAGTTCGTGGAGGACAAGGCGTCACAGGTTGCGGAGCGATTTGCACCGCTCGTGAACTCGTTGGCCGAACGTGGCCTCACGAAGCTCATCCTCGATCCCGGGATCGCCATCAACTACCAGAGTGACTACGAGGAGTACACGCGTCAGCAGCTTCGTGTCATCAGGCATATCGCCGCCATCCGAAGACTCGGTCACCCTGTGCTCGTACCGATTCCCCGCAAACGCGAGTTGTCCCGAGTCCTGGCCTATGTGACGATGGCGCTCGAGTATAGAGCCGACATGATTCGCGTCCACGACCCGGAGGAGGCGTGCGACTTGGTGAGGCTGTTCGGGAGGGAGGTCGCGTGAAGGCGGTCATGGCGGTTGAGGGTCCGTCGGGCGCCGGCCCTGGAGAGCGAGCGACCATGCTCGAACGCGCTGCCAGGCTCTTCGAACAGTCCGAGGTCACCGAAACGGTCCGTATCGACGTGCCTCCTCGTGGTGCGGACGAGGTGGGAGAAGGAGGCGTCCTACGCAGCGGTGTCGAGCCTGTCGTCCCGGCCCTGCAGTCGGGCTCGTTGTTCGGTGACAGGCTGGGCATCGAAGTCGTCGACGCCCAGCTGCTTCAGAAGGCGGAGGCAGATGTCATCCTGGAGCTGCTCGAGAAGATCGACCCCGTGGCGGTTGCCGTGGTGTTCGTGAGTGCGGGAAGCTTGCCGAGCGCTCTGGCGAAGTACGTGAAAGCGGTCGGTGAGGTCGTCAAGGTCAAGAAGCTGCGTGAGCAGGACGCCGGCGACTGGCTCTTCTCCGAGATGCGCCGGCGTGGCCTCCGAGTGAAACCCGATGCCGTCGCCGCACTTCTCAGGAAGTTCGGGTCGGATGTTGCGTCCCTCGCGAGCGCATTGGATCAGCTCGAAGGGTCGAAAGAGGTGACCATCGACGACGTGGATCTGAGATTCGCCAACCGCCCCGACGAGCCGATCTGGCTCTATGGAGACGCGGTGTTTGCAGGAGATGTCGGGCAGGCGTTGCGTCGCCTTTCGGACTTCATGGTCCACGGACACCCACTCCAACTCCTCGCGTTCCTCGAGGGTGACCTTCGCAGGAGGGCAATGGCCGTGTCGGCTCCCAACATGGAGACGCTCGGCGAGTGGCTCGGCCAGTCGGGGTACCCGGTGAGGAAGGCGTGGGAGAACCGGTCCAGGGTCTCCGACTCGTCGCTCGCCAAAGCCCTCGACGCGCTGGCACGGGCCGATCGGATCATGAAGACGAGCCCACCAGAAATGCAGCAACTGACCTTGGAGCGGTTGACGGTCGCGTTGTGCCGTTGGTACGGGGGTCCGAGAAGCGCCTAGGAGTCTTCGGGCACGCCGAGTCCGGGATGGGGGATCTGGGGCAGGAAGCGAGCTACTCGGAGAGTCGTTTGGCGAGTCGGGACTTCTTGCGCGCGGCGGTGTTCTTGTGGATCAGGCCTTTCGACGCCGCCATGTCGATGCGCTTTTGGGCTTCGCGGAACGCCGTCTCGGTTGCCGCCGCATCACCGGATTCCGAAGCTTCGATCGCCTGCTTCGCGCGGGTCTTCAGCTCGGAGCGTTTCGCCTTGTTGGCGGTGCGAAGCTTCTCGTTCTGACGGTTGCGCTTCATCTGGGACTTGATGTTGGCCATGCCTGCATCTCGCATTCGAGGATCGGGGGGTCCGCCGAGCGAGGGAGCCTAGCAGCGGAACCCGGGCAGGTACAATGCGATGCTCTGATTCGCAACTTCTCCATCATCGCGCACATCGACCATGGCAAGTCGACCCTCGCCGACCGATTCCTCGAGAGAACGGGGGCCATCTCCGCGCGCGACATGCGTGACCAGGTGCTCGATTCGATGGAACTGGAACGTGAACGGGGTATCACTATCAAGGCGCAAGCGGTCCGGCTCGCCTACGAGCACACGGACGGCACGACCTACACACTCAATCTGATCGACACACCAGGACACGTGGACTTCAACTACGAAGTGTCGAGGTCGCTCGCCGCGTGCGAGGGTGCGATCCTGCTCGTGGATGCCGCCCAAGGTGTGCAGGCGCAGACGCTGGCCAACGCCTACCTGGCAATCGACGCCGGACTGGAGATCATCCCGGTGATCAACAAGATCGACCTTCCAGCTGCCGACCCTGGCCGGGTGTCCGATGAGATTGTCGCGTTGCTCGGGGTCGATCCCGACCGCATCGTGCACGTGTCCGCCAAGACGGGAGCCGGGATCGATCTGCTGCTCCAGCGGATCGTCGAGGAGATCCCTCCACCGGCCGGCGATCCGGATGGCGCTCTCCGCGCCCTGGTGTTCGACTCCTACTACGACTCCTACCAAGGTGTCGTGTGCTATGTGAGGGTGGTCGACGGGGAGCTCCGCCGGGGAGATGAACTCACCTTCAGCGCCACCCGTGAGCGACACTCTGCCGCCGACGTCGGTGTGCTGACCCCCACGGCGCGTTCCGTAGAGATGCTCAGCGCAGGCGAGGTCGGCTACTTGATCACCGGCGTGAAGGACATCGGCAGGATCAAGGTTGGTGACACGGTCTCGCACGATCAGCGGGTCACTCCGCTGCCGGGCTACGCGGAACCGAAGCCAATGGTGTTCTCGGGCATGTTTCCCTCGGATGGTGAGGACTTCGAGAACCTGCGAGAGGCGCTCGACAAGCTCAAGCTGAATGACGCCGCACTGGTTTTTGAACCGGAGACGTCTCGGGCGCTGGGGTTCGGGTTCCGTTGCGGGTTCCTCGGATTGCTCCACATGGAAATCGTGCGAGAACGACTCGAGCGCGAGTACGACCTCGATCTCGTCGCAACCTCCCCGTCTGTCGCCTACAGGGTGAGCCTCACCGATGGATCGACATTCGAGATCCGATCGCCGGCCGATCTGCCGGACGCAGCGATGATCGACCACCTGGATGAGCCGGTGATCAAGGCACTGATCGTCGTTCCAACCGAGTACGTGGGAACCGTCATGGACCTCGCGCAGAGTCGGCGGGGAACGATGGACCACATGCACTACCTGACTCCCGAGCGTGTCGAACTCACCTATGAGATTCCGCTCGCCGAGGTGGTGTTCGACTTCTTCGACGCACTCAAGTCGCGGACCCGTGGCTACGCCTCCCTCGACTATGAGCCGGCCGGCCATCGCACGTCCGCCCTCGTCAAGGTCGACATCCTCCTCAACGAGCAGCAGGTCGATGCGTTTTCGGCAATCGTGCACAAGGACAGGGGGTACCAGTACGGTCGCAAGATGGTCGAACGACTTCGAACCCTGATTCCCCGGCAGCTGTTCGACGTGCCGATCCAGGCGGCGATCGGGAGCCGGGTCATCGCTCGCGAGACGGTGAAGGCTCGTCGCAAGGATGTCATCGCCAAGTGCTACGGCGGCGACGTGACTCGAAAGCGCAAGCTGCTGGAGCGTCAGAAGGAAGGGAAGAAGCGCATGAAGATGGTTGGGCGTGTAGAGGTCCCTCCCGAGGCCTTCATCTCGGCGCTGCGACTCGACGAAGACTAGGGGCATTCTGGACGTGGGCACGCCCGTGGTGAGCCCACAACGCCGAGGCGGGCGCCCTCCGAGGATTCCGTCGAGCTTCGCGATGACCACTGGACAATCGGCGGTCGATCTGGCAGAATTGTAAACGTTTACAGGAAACGTTTACAAGAGGGGCGGCCGTGCACGACGGACGGATGACGATCGCCGATGTCGCGGCCGAGGCGGGCGTCTCGATCGCGACCGTGTCCCGGGTAATGCACAACATGAATGGCGTTGCCCCCCAGACCCACGCGAGGGTCCGCGAGGCCGTCGAGCGCCTCGGCTACGAATCGAGCCTGGTTGCACGGAGTCTCCGAGCACGACGGACAAACGTCGTCGGGTTCAGCGTCGCCGAGATCGAACCATTCAGCGCCGAACTACTCAAGGGAGCTGCACGCGCGCTGCGAGGATCTGGCTATGAGCTCATCGTCTACGCCGGAAATCACCCCGGGCCCGAGAGCGCGGGATGGGAGCAGCGTCACCTATCGAGGCTCAGCGGAACGCTCACCGACGGAACGGTGCTGGTCACGCCTGCAAAGCTCGAGGTCTCGTCCTCGATCCCGGTCGTCGCCGTCGATCCACACGTCGGGGCGTCCAGCCTGCCCACCGTGGTATCGGACAATCTGGCCGGGGCGGTGGCGGCCACCGAGCACCTGATCGGCCTCGGTCATCGTCGGATCGGGCATCTCGCCGGTCGCCCCGACCTGCGTTCGGCAGAACTCCGGGAGCGGGGATACCGCATCGCCCTCGAACGGGCGGGTATTCCGGTGGATCCGGATCTGATACGGGTTGGGCGGTACGACCCCGACACCGTGCGCGAGCCGATCTGTGAGCTCTTCGAACTGGCCGACCCCCCGACTGCGATATTCGCAGCGAATGACCTCTCTGCGATCCGAACCATGCAGGTCGCCGCACAGCTCGGTATCAACGTACCGGGCGACCTTTCGGTGATCGGATTCGACAACATCCCCGAGTCTGCGCTCGCTGATCCGCCCCTGACGACGGTCGACCAGTCGATCCAGGACATGGGCTACGAGGCGACGCGCATGCTCATCAGAGTCATCGAGGACCCGAACTCGGAGCCTCGACACGTGACGCTGCCTACGGAGCTGGTCTTGCGGGGATCGTGTCGAGCGCTACGGCGAGAGGCAGGTGCGTGAGTAGTACGACGTGCACGTTTGCGTGCACAGGGAATCGGAAGGAAGAGATCGTCGCGTGAGGCGACGGGAGGAGGGCAAACTCATGAGGAGAGGACTCAGCAAGCTCATGTTGGTGTTGACGGTCTTGGCGGTCGTCGCGGCCGGCTGTGGCGGCACCAGCTCTGATACCACTGAGGGCACGACGGTGGGCACTACTGCGGCCACGACGACCACCGCCGGTTCGGTCGCGACCACCACGACAACCGAATCGATGGAGCCCGTCACGGTCAACTGGTGGCATATCGAGAACAACGATCCGGGGCTGTCGCTCTGGCAGCAGGCTGCCGACGACTACATGGCCGAGCATCCCAACGTGACGATCAGTATCAACGTGCAGGAGAACGAGGCCTTCAAGACGGCACTGCAGACGAATCTGCAGGCGGGGGACGTTCCGGACATCTTCCAGTCGTGGGGCGGCGGAGTGCTTCGTGAGCAGGTGGACGCCGGTCTCGTTCAAGATATCACCTCACTTGCCCAGGAGTGCATCGACCAATTGGAGCCAGGCGCTCTGACGATGATGCAAGTCGACGGGAAGCTCTACGGTTTCCCATGGGACCTCGGCATCGTTGGGTTCTGGTACAACAAGACGCTGTTCGCACAAGCCGGCATCGAGGCGCCACCGACGACGTGGACCGAGTTGCTCGACGACGTGCAGAAGCTGGAGGACGCGGGTATCACGCCCATCGCCCTCGGCGCGGGAGACAAGTGGCCGGCGATGTTCTGGTATGCCGAGCTTGCGCTTCGTATCGGCGGGGCTGAAGTCATGCAGCAGGCGGCGATCAATCACAACTTCGACGATCCTGCCTTCCTCAAGGCGGGCGAGATGCTCCAGGATCTGATCGCCATGGATCCGTTCCAGAAGGGGTTCCTCGCTGCCGGATGGGACGGACCGGACGGACAGGCCGCTGCAATCGCGAACAGCGAGGCCGCTTTTCATCTGATGGGCCATTGGGCGCCGGGTACCCAGAGCGCCAACGGCCCCGATCTCGCCGCGACCGGTGAGCTGGGCTGGTTCCCGTTCCCAGCGGTCGAAGGCGGAGCAGGTGATCCCATGGACGCATTTGGCGGTGGGAACGGCTATGCAGTCGGCAAGGATGCACCACCTGAGGCGGTCGACTTCCTGTGCTACCTGACGAGCGTGCCCGTCGCGCGTGAACTCGCTGCGACCGGATCGCGCTTGCCGGTGACGATCGGCGCAGAGGATGCGATCACCGATCCGAACCTGGCGGCCGTGATCACGGCCCGCGGAGAGGCCCCCTACGTGCAGCTCTATCTGGACCAGGCGTACCCGCCCTCCGTCGGGGCAGCGGTCAACGATTCGATCCAGGCATTGTTCGCAGGAACCGGGACGCCGCAGGACGTTGTCGACGCAGTCGATCAGGCATGGGCGAACGAGTAGACATCGTCCGATGACGTGAGCGTTTGGACCGATGGCGGGCGAGCGATATGCCGCCGCCATCGGTTCGGACGTACGTAGAGTCGGGGGATGATGCGATGGCGATGACGCAGGTAGGCGCGCGGCGGACTCGGGGAGTGGAAGCCGCGCGGCGGCGACGCAAGCGGATAGGGATCTTCGTGCTCCTTGCGCCCGCGCTTTTGCTGTACCTCGCGTTCGTGCTGTTCCCGATCGTCCAGGGCGTCCACTTCAGCTTGTACGACTGGAACGGCCTCGAGCCGCTCACCAAGTTCATCGGAGTCGAGAACTTCAAGGATGCGTTCGGAGACCCGGTGTTCCGTGGGGCGCTCGAACACAACGCAATCATCCTCGTCCTCTCGCTCCTGGTCCAGTTGCCGTTCGCGCTGTTCCTCGCACTCCTCCTCGACCAGCGGATCCGGGGTCGGGCAATGTTGCGGCTTTTCTTCTTTGCGCCGTATGTGCTCAGTGAGGTCGTCACGGCCGTCGTCTGGCGTCAGCTGATGAGGCCGAATGGTCTCCTCAATGCGGCTCTCTCAGGACTCACCGGACACGAAACCGACGTGCTATGGCTCGCGAATCCGAAGATCGTGCTCTACAGCGTCTTCGCCGTCGTGTCGTGGAAGTACTTTGGGCTCCACATGATCCTCATGCTCGCCGGTCTCCAGCACATCCCGGACGAACTCGAGGAGGCCGCTGCCATCGATGGTGCCTCGTGGTGGCAGACGTTCCGGTACGTCACGTTTCCGCTCCTAGGCCCGACTGTGCGTGTCTCGGCATTCCTGTCGATGATCGGATCGCTCCAGTTGTTCGACCTCGTGTATGTCCTCACCGGAGGCGGCCCCGTCAACGCATCGAACACCATGGCAACGTACATGATCGACTGGGGATTCCGGCGCACGCAGTTTGGGTACGCGAACGCCGTGTCGGTGATCGTGTTTGGCTTGTCCTTGCTGGTCGCGCTCGCGTACCAACGCTGGGTACTGCGAAGGGACATCGAGGGCTCTCTGACGGCGTTGGGGCAGTGACATGATCGGTACGGCTACGAGCCAGAGGAGGGACGAAGGCAGCGTCCACCGCGCCAGAAGGGCCGTTACCCGAGGGTTCCTCTACCTCTCCGCGTTCGCCGTCCTGGGCGTGATCGTCATCCCGGTCGTCTACGGCGCACTGAGCGGCTTTCGGGACACCGCTCAACTCGCGAGCAAGCCCATCGACCTGCCCAACCCGTGGGTATTCGTCAACTACGCCGATGTACTGCGGTCCGGGTCGTTTTGGCAGCAGGTGTGGAACAGCACGCTCATCGCGTTGATCACCATTGCCTTCGTTCTTCCCGTAGCCTCGCTTGCTGCGTTTGCCATCTCTCGTTTCAGGTTCAAGGGCCGAGAGGCCATCTATCTCGTCTTCGTTCTCGGTCTCTTGTTCCCGGTCGCAGTTGCCATCCTGCCGTTGTTCATCGTCGTTCGTCAGCTTGGACTGCTCAGCACCGTGTGGGGGGTCGCGCTGCCACAGGCGGCATTCGCGTTACCACTGTCGATCGTGATCCTCCGACCGTTCTTCATGTCGATTCCCAGGGAGCTCGAAGAGGCGGCGATCCTCGACGGGGCCGGTACGTTTCGTTTCTACCGGTCGATCCTGCTCCCGCTGTCGCGGCCGGCGATGAGTACGATCGCAGTTCTCACTCTTGTGACGAGCTGGAACGCCTTCCTGCTCCCCGTTATCGTGCTCACGGATCCGACCAAGTGGACGCTCCCTGTCGGAGTGACCAACTACTCGACGCAGTACACGACGGACACCGCTCGGGTGCTTGCGTTCACAACACTCGCGATGATCCCTGCACTGGTGTTTTATGTGATCGCCGAGCGTCAGATCGTCAAGGGACTCTCAGCAGGAGCGATCAAAGGATGACATCAGAACTCACTCCCATCTCATCGACCCCCGTGTACCGCGATGCCGCCCTTCCCGTGGAACGTCGCGTGGAGGACCTCCTCGACCGGATGACAATCGACGAGAAGCTTGCCCAACTCGGGTCGGCTTGGGTGTTTCAGTTTCTTACCGGCGACGACCTCGCCGATGGTCGAGTACGCGAGATGTGTCCCTTCGGTATTGGCCAAGTCACTCGCATTGCCGGGGCGAGTGGCTACCGAGCCCACGAGGCTGCCCACGTCGCCAACCAAATCCAGCGCCAGCTCATGGAAGAGACCCGACTCGGCATTCCCGCGATCGTTCACGAGGAGATCTGCTCCGGTCTCATGGGGCGAGACTCGACGGTGTTTCCTCAGGCGATCGGCGTTGCATCCAGCTTCGAACCCGAGCTCAATCGTGCGATCGCGGACTCGATTCGCGATCAGATGCGGCACATGGGGTCCCATCAGGGACTGTCCCCTGTCTTGGATGTGGCGAGAGACCCGCGATGGGGCAGGACGGAGGAGACGTACGGGGAAGATCCCTACCTCGTCGCCCGGATGGGAGGAGCGTTCATCCAGGGCTTGCAGGGAGTCGACCTCAAGGACGGCGTGGTCGCGACGGCGAAGCACTTCGTCGGGTACGGGGCATCGGAGGGAGGAATGAACTGGGCTCCCGCCCATGTCGCAGATCGTGAGTTGCGGGAGGTGTACCTGCATCCATTCGAGGCCGCCGTGCGCCACTACGGTGTCCACTCTGTCATGAACGCCTACAACGAGCTCGACGGCGTCCCGGGCGCCGCGAACAGGGAGCTGCTGAACGGGCGTGTGAGGATGGAGTGGGGATTCGCAGGAACCATCGTCTCCGACTACTTCTCAATCGCCCAACTCCACAGTTATCACGGGATCGCACGCGACAAGCGCGATGCCGCAGCGCTTGCGTTGACTGCGGGCATCGATGTCGAACTCCCTTCGACCGACGCGTTCGGACACCCCCTGCTGGACGCACTGCATGGCGGTCGTGTGGACATCGAACTGATCGATGACGCGGTCCGGCGTACGCTCTGGCAGAAGTTCGCGCTGGGGCTGTTCGAGGACCCGTACGTCGACGAGGGAGCCGCCCCCAGTCATGTCGACACGGGCGCTCAACACAGACTCGCGCTCGACGTCGCTCGCAAGAGCATGGTCCTGCTCCGCAACGATGGGGTCCTGCCGCTGACGTCGCCTCCAGGCAAGGTCGCCGTGATCGGTCCGAACGCCGATGCCGCCCGACATCTCTACGGCGACTATGCGTACCCCGCCCATGTCGAATCGCTGCGCGAGGCACATGCAGGCAACAACGTGTTCCACATCCCCATTCCCACCGACTTCGAGCTGTCGGAACCCGAGGTCGAGACGCCGTCGCTCCTCGAGGCTCTCCGTTCACGCCTCGGGGAATCGGTGCGGTACGCCCGCGGCTGCGGGGTGAACGACGCCGACAGGAGCGGGTTCCCCGAAGCAGCAGCACTCGCTGCGTGGGCCGATGTGGTGGTGCTTGTCGTTGGGGACAGGGCCGGTTCCACAGATTCATGCACAAGCGGGGAGGGTCGTGATCGTTCGTCACTCGACCTGCCCGGCGTGCAGGAGGAGCTGGCTCGGCTCGTGCTCGGCACCGGCACGCCGGTAGTCACCGTCCTCGTCGTCGGGCGTCCCTGCGGCAGCGTGGCACTCCATGAGCGGTCAGCGGCGGTCCTCCTCGCCTGGCTTCCAGGACAAGCGGGCGCACAGGCGATCGTCGACACGCTCGATGGCACGTTCAATCCGGGCGGCAAACTCCCGATCACGTTCCCCCGTTCCGCCGGCCAGCTTCCGGTGTACTACGGGCACAAAGTGTCAGGTGGGAGGTCCCAATGGATGGGCGACTACGTGGATGGTCCTGCCTCGCCGCTGTACCCGTTTGGCCACGGCCTCAGCTACTCCACAATCAGGGTGTTCGATGCACGCGTCGAACCCCCGAACGATTCCATCGACGGCGTCGGTGTCGTTACTGCCTCGGTGGCGAACGAGGGCAGCGTCGCGGGAGACGAGGTCGTCCAGGTCTACGTCGCGAACCGAGGGACGGGCGTGACACGTCCGGTCCTCGAACTCAAGGCCTTCGCCCGGGTGAGTGTGGAGCCAGGTTCGTCGAGGAGTGTTCGGTTCGAGATTCCCCTCGGACAGCTTGGCTACTACGACGTGGGCGGACAGTACGTGATCGCGCCGGGCATCGTGGAGTTCATGGTCGGATCATCCTCGGCGAACCTGCAGTCCGCAGGACGCGTGATGGTCGAGTACGACGGCCCGATCGACAAACGATTCGACGGCACCGTCTCGGTCGTGTGAACGCCGTGCCCCGTCGCATCGATGTCGCTCCCGAGACGCCGTCGAGCCCCATTCGCGCGCCGTGCCCGGAGGCGGTACTTCCCTACGAGACGGACCAGATGGCCCGGTTCACGAGGTTCTCGAGCTCCTCCCAGAGGCGCCAGGGGCCCGACTGCATGCCCAACCCATCGCCCGAGAGCGCGTATCTTCGTTTCTGCCGCCGGTGGTAGGTTGCACCGTGATGCGGAACTGCTGTGATGGATGCGGTCCCTGGCCATCGGGCGCAGGTTCCCCCGAGATCTCGGCGCAGGGACTCGATGACCAGTAGATCCGTCGACGCGGCTGCCAATCAGACAGCCGCCTACGTCCACGTCCCTTTCTGTGCCCGCGTGTGCCCGTACTGCGACTTCAACGTCGTTGCAGGCAAGGGGCACCTCGTCGACCGCTACACCGAGGCGGTGGTGGCCGAAGTCGCTCGCTCGACCTCGTGGCGACCTCTCGACGCCGTTGCGTTCGGCGGCGGCACTCCCAGCAGGATGCCCGCCTCGCGACTGCGTCGGATCATCGAAGCGATCGACTCCCGTTTCGGACTGGCCGGTGCTGCAGAGATCTCCCTGGAGGCCAATCCAGAGGATTGGAGCCCGCGACTTGCTGCGGAACTGCGTGAGGCCGGCTTCACACGGGTATCGTTCGGTGTCCAGTCTTTCGACCAGAAGACCCTTGCCTTGCTCGGTCGCCTCCATACGCCCGCCCAGGCCGTCGATGCGGTGGTCGGGGCAATCGAAGCGGGCTTCTCGGTGAACATCGATCTGATCTTCGGGACGCCTGGAGAGACGCTGGAAGGGTGGATCCACACCGTGCGGACGGCGATCGAACTCGAATCCGACCACCTATCGGCATACGCACTCACCGTCGAGCGTGGAACCCCGTTGAGTCGTGCGGTTTCGGCGGGTGCCCCCGCTCCGGACGAAGATCTCCAGGCGGCGGAGTACGAGGCCGTGGAAGATCTGGTCGGGAGCCTCGAACGGTACGAGGTCTCGAACTACGCACGACCGGGTAGGGAGTGTACCTACAACCTGATCACTTGGGCGCAGGGGGAGTACATGGGGTTTGGAGCCGGGGCACACGGGCACAGGAAGGGAGTCCGAACCCGCAACGTCCGACGGATCGATGCGTATTTGGAGCGGGTGGAGCGTGACGAAAGCCCGATTCAGGGAACGGAACGTCTCGACTCGTGGGAGAGTGAACAGGAGCGGCTCGTCCTCGGCCTCAGGCGGACCGGGGGGGTCGTCGCGGGACGCGGCGGCGACGCTCTCCTTGGCTCATCGTGGGGCAGACGCCTCGTCGAGGCGGGGGTGATCGCCAGGTACGGCGATCGGATCATGGTGCTTCGCCCCCTGCTGACCGACGAGGTCAGCCGGGCGGTCTTAGCACTCGCGGGGTGAGACTGCTAGCCTTGTGGCATGCTCAGCGAGCGCAAGGCACAAATCCTGCGGACGCTCGTCGAGGAGTACATTCGGACGGGCGAGCCCGTGTCATCGAGGACCGTGTTGGAGGCCTCGCACCTCGACGTGTCGTCGGCGACCGTACGCAACGATCTGGCCGCGCTCGAACTCGACGGTCTGGTTGCGCAACCGCACACATCCTCGGGCCGTATCCCGACAGGCAGCGCGTACCGCTACTACGTGGATCACTGCGTGCCCGCACGTCTGCGTTCACCCACGCGGGCCCGCATTCAGACGTTCTTCTCGTCGTTCCATCAGGGCTTGTCCAGTCTCCTCAAGTCGACGACAGAGTTGCTGAGCGACATCACGCACTATCCGGCGGTCATGGTCGGTCCTGGCGTCGCACTGGAGCGGGTCAGGGGAGTGCACCTCGTACCGCTTGCATCGCAGGTACTCCTGCTAGTCGTGATATTCAACAGGGGCCGCGTGACCCAGGAGTTGGTGCGTCTCCAGCGACCGGTCGATCCGGGCGATGTGGCGGAAGCGGAGCGAGTACTCGCGGAGATGTTCGACACGGCGACGGTGGACGAGATCCTCGCGGGATCCTCGACTTCTTCTTCAAACACACAGACCTCCGTCTCCGGGCTGGTTCACGAGGTGGTCGACGCCGTCGGTCGCATCGAACGAGGATCCCGAGAGGTATTCGTCTCTGGAACGGCGCAAATGACGAATGTCTGGGAGGATCTTGCCGCTATCAGGTCCATCCTGGAGTTGCTCGAACGCGACGCGATGGTTCTGTCGATCCTTACAGGCCGGCCGGAGGGAATGGGTATTCGGATCGGCAACGAACTGGAAATGGGAGACGGCCTCAACCTCGCCGTGGTCTCCACCCAGTTCAAGCTCGGAGAGGGCGGTGAGGGAAGCGTCGGGGTCATCGGACCGATGCGCATGGACTACCGTCGTACGATCTCGGCCGTTGAAGAGGTCGTGGAGACTCTGGAGGAGAGCCTGGGATCGTTGTGACCGGGCGCCGTCATGCGTAAGGACTACTACTCGATTCTGGGTGTTGCCCAGGACGCGACCCAAGAAGAGGTCAAGCGAGCGTTCCGGCGCCTGGCCCGCGAGACACATCCCGACGCCAACCCCGGCGATCCGACCGCAGAAGCACGATTCCGGGATGTGGCGGAAGCCTACGAGGTGCTGTCGGACCCCACTCGTCGGCGTTCCTACGATCGGGGAGAGACGGTCGACCTGGGTGACCTGCTCATGGGGGGGCTCGACGACCTGCTCAGATCCGTGTTCGGCACCGGCGGGATGTTCGGGTTCGGCGGACAACAGGGACCCGCGAGGGGGCGGGATATCGCCGTCGAGAGCCGGGTCGAGCTGGCCGAAGCCGCGTTTGGGACAACGAGAGATCTGACGTTCCGAGCGCTAGCGACCTGCCCGCAGTGCGAGGGGACAGGTGCGGAGAAAGGGGCGGTTGTCGAGACGTGTGGCCGGTGCAACGGGACGGGAACCATGCAGGTCGCACGGCGGTCGATGTTCGGTTCGATGATGACGCTCACGACCTGCGATGCCTGCCATGGCTCGGGCAAGCTCATCTCGAAGCCATGCTCGATGTGCAGCGGAACCTGCGTCGTGCGTCAAGACCGCAGCGCCACGGTGCAGATACCGCAGGGCGTCTCCACGGGAACCCGCCTTCGCCTCGCCGGGCAGGGAGAGGCTGCCCCTTACGGCGGCAGGCCAGGTGATCTATACGTGGAGATCAGAGTGCTGCCGGACGAGCGGTTTGTGCGTGACGGGGACGATCTGTTGTTCGAGTTGGAACTCGACATTGCTCAAGCTGCCCTTGGGTCCGAGGTCGCCATCCCGCTCATCGAGGGAGATGCGACCTCATTGAGCATTCCCGCGGGCACCCAGCCCGGGCAGCGCTTCCCGATCGTCGGAAGAGGAGTCGGTCGCCTTGGTCGCCGGGGCAGGGGCAACCTCGATGTCATCGCGAAGGTCGTGGTTCCCACCAAGCTGTCCAAGGAGGAGGAGCGCACGCTGCGCGACTATGCCGAGCTTCGCGGAGATTCGGTCAAGTCGAAGCGACGATTCCTCTGATGGGACATGTCCCTCTCCTCCTGGTGTCCATCGTGGCATGGGAGGTCGCTCAGCGACTGAACGACGGCGCGGCCGTCTCCTACACGGACGGTCAAGGACGACCGGAGTCCCGGGAGACGTAGCCGTCGTTCGAGGCACCGAGTCGTACCTGCCCGGTCGCGAAGCTCACTGTGGCCGTTGTTCCACTTCGATCGACCGACAGGTTCCTCGTTGAAGGGACCTGATTGCCGACCCGGACCGGAGTGCCGGCCATGCCCATCGAGACGGACACGACCCTGGTTGTCGGCCCCGAGGGGGCTCACGTTCGAAGCACGGATCGGAACACCGGTACGTCCCGGAAGGAGGATCCTTCGCGTTGAGACGGCGGCCATCGTTGGAGCAGCCCTGCTCAAAAGAAACACCACGCAGAGGGGTGACAACCGGTAAATCAACCGGTAGAGTGTCACTGTGAGTGGTGCGGCGTGGTTCCACTCAAGAGGGAGTTGGCTGATGACGGAGGCGAGCTACAACCAAGCCGTGGGCAGACGCCTGCGCGCGATTCGGCGCCAGAAGCGGGTTTCGCTACAGGACGTCGAGGAACTCTCGGCGTACGAGTTCAAGGCTTCAGTCCTTGGCGCATACGAGCGGGGTGAGC
>Ga0307426_1000167_pt1 | contig 42848 bp, 38 predicted proteins | sample SalMarWE160340MG_FD_202165 | JGI IMG/M metagenome (GOLD analysis project Ga0307426, IMG submission 202165) | Salt marsh sediment microbial communities from the Plum Island Ecosystem LTER, Massachusetts, United States - WE1603-40 | ecosystem: Environmental > Aquatic > Marine > Intertidal zone >... | reverse complement strand
CCGCACTGACCATGTCGAGCGGATAGGCAATGCTCAAACCGATATTATCCCCTAATAAATCATTACCCGATAATACCTCAACTGAACACGCACCAGCCACAAAATTCGCCGGATCCCGACGCGGATATGCGCTTTTTAATATCTTGCCGCTTTCAAACCATATCGGTATCGGTATTTGTACAGGTTGTCCAAGCGAATCGATCGTATCTAATTTTACATAGTTATAATCAAATGCAGTTACTGCATAAAAATACTCAAAACCATTACGCACTAGTGTATCGGTAAATGTATGATACAGGCCGGTATTAATCGCTTTGATACGTATAGAATCTGGCTGCGTAGTATCTTCAAAAACAATATCATTATATATATCACAGCTTGCTAATATTTGCCAGCCGTGAGCATTTTGCTTCCAAATACGATATCCTTCAAAATCATACTGCTTATAAAACGGATCATATAAAGGTGACTGGGGATCACTGACCAGATCATAATAAGGATCTTCCTGTTGCTCGGAATTGCTCTCCCAGACCAGGATTATCCCTGCATCCTGGGGTATGCAGGTGAGTCGGGGCGGTGACGGTGGTCTTGGCAGGCTCCAATTTTTATTATAGATCAGCTGCGCTGTTTTATCTGTTAGTACAAGAGCAGTATCAGGAAAAAGATAGTGATTATACCAATCAGCAAGGATAATACCTATCGTTATTATTGCCGTTGAGTCACCGGCCAAATCGAATGGTCCGCTACACTGAAGAAATCTATGATCAGCAGGTTCAGGTGGAAGAGTATCAAAGGGTTCATATGCGCCGGTTACAAAATCGTATCCCGCCATAGTTAAATAGCGTTCATTATCTTGATCTGGTTCACTCGTTCTTGAAAATCTCTTAAAAGAACTCATGCCGATCTGAGGGATCTCGGAGGGGTCACGCCAATCTGGCGTGCCGTCAAAGTCAATATCCCATAACGAATCAGGTAAATTATTCCAGAAGTATGCACTATCGCGTTCGTACTGATCGAGGATACCGTCATCATCTTTATCCTGGCCATTTTGTAAGTCCCAGGGGCTCTGTAAATAGTCAAAAGCTATCGCCCCGGGGAAATTCGTCCAGCCAGGTTCTTCTAATTCTTGCCATTGATAACCGAGATTATCGACTAATAATGATTCTCCGTCGATCACATACAACTGATCAACAATGCCTGATATGATGTCATTGCCTGCACCGCCCTCATATCCAATGTCATTGTCAGTACAGATGCCGAAAAAACAGTCAGTCAACAATGATCCCGAGACATTTTTTATTTCGTATTTTACAAAGATAATATCACGAGTCGAACTAAGATCCCAAACATAGATAGTCTGGTAAACTTCAAGACCGATAGGACGTGTATCATCCGGCATATGAGCATTTATATCGAGATCATTGAATACGCACCATGAATCCTGATAAGAGAGAGCGTCCTGTGGCGCCATGGGGTATACTGCAGCCGGCGGAGGCCACAATACAGGGTATATAAAGATCACAGCATTGGCGTCATCTGGAGACATGTTCTGTAAACCGGGAACGAATTCACTTCCGTAACCGTGTGGATCATAGCCGATCGAGACGAGCGTATCACCCAAAATATTATCGACCGTACCAAACCATGGACCAGCACCATAGATATAGCTCTGATAACTGTATTTTGGCCACCAGCATCCTGCTCCAGAACTCGCACGTTGACCGAATTTTCCGTAATTGGATACACACATCTCAATCTGATTTGCGTCGTGTATTTTTATCTGATACTCGCGATAAGCCCCCAGTTCTTGTGCAGGTCGTCCGTTAATACTTGCGATGAGCAGAAAACTAAAAAGAATATATTTTTTTATCATAATGACACCTAATGAATTAGATATTTAACATTAGCAAAAGGGTAAGCAATGTCAAGAAGTAAATAGACAGCTGGAACTAGGAAGAAAGAAAGTAGAGCGTAAGGCGTAGAGCGTAGAGCGTAAGGCGTAGGGCGTAAGGCGTAGAGCGTAGAGCGTAAGGCGTAGTGAGTAGAGCGTAAGGCGTAGAGAGTAGAGCGTAAGGCGTAGGGCGTAGAGCGTAAGGAAAAATAAAAGATAGAACAGGAGAAAATGTAGCTGTCTGATTTATCAGACCATACCCGCTTCCCACACTGTCATTCCCTGGCTTGACCAGGGAATCCATAGAGATCGCGCAGCCCCCTGGATTATCCAATCAAGTTGGATAATGACAAAGAGATTAGTCATTGGTCATTAAGTAATTAGTATTCGATCAAAGAAAATACTTCGTAGTTTTTTAGTTTTTCTGCACCTTTTAAAAAAGTCAGATCGATAAGGAAAACGCAGGATATGACTTTAGCACCCAATTGTTCAACGAGCTGACACGTAGCCTGGACTGTGCCACCGGTTGCCAGAAGATCATCGAATATCAATACTTTCTCGCCTGGTTCAAGAGCATCTGTGTGTATTTCAATAGTATTCGTACCATATTCAAGCGTATAATCCTTAGCGATCGTTTCTGCAGGCAATTTACCGGGTTTACGGACCGGCACAAAACCGCAGTTTAACTTATATGCCAGTACACCGCCGAATATATAACCACGCGCCTCGACGGAAACGACCTTGTCGATTTTCTGATCCTTATATTTATCAACGATCGTATCGACTGCATATTGAAAAGGCTCAGGTTGTTTTAGAAGTGTTGTGATATCTTTGAAAACAATACCTTTTTTAGGGAAATCCAGAACGTCGCGGATATATTTTTTTAAATCCATTTTATATCTCCTGTTTAAAATCGTATATCAAAGGAATCAAAGCCAAAATCAGTATCATCCCATTTTACGTCGATCCCTGTGACCCGCGCTGAACCAGGGCCGACTTTTAACCGTTTAATAAATTCATTGAGCATGCCCTCATCACCTTCAGCAATAACCTCGACGTTTCCATCTAGAAGATTACGGGCATATCCTTTAATATTATACTGTTTCGCTATATCAACTGCGAAAAATCTATAGCCGACGCCCTGGACTAAACCCTGCACAATGATCGTCGCTTTCATTTCAGGATATCCTCGAAGATTATTTCTACTGCTTGTTTTGCACTCTTGGCTTTTATTATCGGTGCATTAATATCCCATGTATCAAGACCGATGACCGGGACATCGAATATCAAGCAAAATGCAATTTCCGAGAGCGTACCGTATTTACCGTCGATGGCGATAGCTGCGTCACAGGTTCGAGCGATGATCATATTTCTTGCTTCGCTCATGCCGGTAACGATCGGTATATCAACATAAGGGTTGGCACTTTCTTTCTTTGTTGTTGGCAAAATACCGATGACCAGACCGCCGGCATTCTTTGCTCCTTTAGACGCTGCCTTCATCACTCCACCCATACCACCAGTAATCAATACACCATTATTTTGAGCGATCAAAGAACCCACCTCTTCAGCGGTTTTTAGACTTTTCGCGTCCGGCTTTGAACCACCGATTACTGCTATTATCTTCCTTGCCATGACTTAATAATTATTTCTCCTGTTCCTAATATCGGGGCGGTGGGATTTGAACCCACGACCTCATGGTCCCGAACCATGCGCGCTAATCCGCTGCGCTACGCCCCGTACGAATTTTGCCCAAATCTAACTTGAAATTTATTTCCACCCTCCTTTACCAACCAATGGTACAAATGCACAACCAAAGAATTCTTTTCTACAAATGAGTCCTTTATGTTTCTCAACTAAATTAAGCGTCTGAGACACCTCGGTGCCTACAGGGAGCACCATGCGACCATTATCAGCGAGCTGCTCGATCAGAGCATTGGGTATTTCAGGGGCACCAGCAGTAACGATAATACAATCATACGGTGCGAATTCAGGCCAGCCCAGGGTTCCATCTCGGACTATCAGATTTATATTAGCAAAGCCTAATTTTTTGAGCGTAGCTCGTGCTTTGCTCGTTAATTCAGGTATCCGCTCGACTGAATACACTCTCGAGCACAAGAGTGCAAGGATCGCGGTCTGGTAACCTGAACCGGTTCCGACTTCCAACACATTTTCATTACCTTTTAACTCGAGCAGTTCAGTCATTGATGCTACCATATAAGGCTGGGATATAGTCTGGCTCTGTCCGATCGGCAAGGGATAATCATTATAAGATTGATGATAATACGTTTTATCGACGAATAAATGGCGCGGTACCTTTGTCATAGCTTCTATTACGTTTGGGTCTTGAATGCCCCTTGCAATGATCTGTTCATTAACCATACGCTCTCGTTCATGCTTCCATTCAGTAACTTCGATCATCGTATTAGGATATGTAAAACAGGCAAAAAGTCAACATTACAGATAATAGATAACAGGTGACAGATAACAGATAACGGATTACAGATCACGGATGAGGGATTACAGATGGCCGATGCCGGATGGCAGAGGCTTAGATTTTTTTAAATATCGAAAGGTCGAGGTCTGAGAAACAGGAATCTTGCTCGCTTAAGTTTTTTACAAAGTTTAAATCGTCTTGAGTAACTTTCTTTTTTTCAAGAAAACCTGCTAATTTCATGAAATTATCAAAATGCCGGCTAAAACGCAGTTCTGCATAATCCCGCGCGCTCCAGGTAGATATTAAAAACTGCCAATCTGAAGACTGCAAGAGGAGGAGTTCCCGACCGAGCTGCTTGAGTATCGTTAATATATCTTTGTTAGTGGTGTTTTTATGGTTGTCATAAAGGTCATAGAACTTATCTTCAGCTTGATAAACACGCTGCCAGGTCCACTCGGTCCACTTATTGAGCCAGATATAGTGAAAACCGCCCTCACCCCAGGAGCCCTCAGGTAAGGATATGATCTTGGTCGGTTCGTATTTCTCAAGGAGTCTGGTTCCAGTGCCCAGCTCGATTTCATTATCCTGTTCAACTGCTTTTAGTACATGGTATAGCCAGATAGGACCTTCGAACCACCAGTGTCCGAATAACTCGGTATCAAAAGGTGTGCATATTACAGCAGGTTTTTCAGTCTTGCTAAAGTAGGTTTCAGCCAGTTCTTTGCATAGCGAAAGAAAATGCTGAGCATGCTGTCTTACTATATTTTCAACAATATGAGGTTCGTAGTTTTGTTTTAATGCTAAATCGAGCTTTTGGTCAGTGACCCGCCAGTATCGTAAGCCGCTCGGGAATTTCTTTTTGTGGAAATCAAGGTATTGTGGTTCGCCTGGATAGCCCACGCCGCCGCTCCAGACCTGGAGTGCGGTCTTCGGGTCGCGTGTAAAGATTGCGACCGGTTTGATCTGTGGGTTTGAACAAACGAGGTATATTTCTTGAGGAGTTTTTGGGAAATCTTCCTTTGTTTCGACGAATTCTTTTTTAAAATGTTCCCAAAGATTTGCCAGTGCTTCAAATCTCGACAGATAAACACCGATCGCTCTGCCGCCTTTTAACAGATGGTTATCAACGATAAAATAATCTATATTATGTTTACTTACAAATTCATCGATACCGCGGCGCGCATAGGGAGTTTTATCTGATCCTACCGCGGGTGACCAATCATATGCTGGTCGATAAGCACATTCTGGCAGCCATATACCAGGCGGTTGCCTATTAAAGTTCTTTTTATAAGTTTGAACACCGAGATCGATTTGAGCATTTACCGAACGGTCACTCTTTAATAAGGGCAGATAACCGTGCGTAGCTGCCGAAGTTATGATCTCGATGCAACCCTGGTCCTGCAGCTGAGCAAAAGCATTTATTAGATTTTTGTTGTATCGATGCACAAAATCATCGTGCACCTCGATATAGAAATCACGCCACATCTCTGCTACTTTAAGAAATTCCTTTTGACCCTGACGGCTGAATTCATCGATGTCCTTTTCCGCTGCTTTGATCTTGTTCTTAAGATAAGCCTCAAATTCTTCGTGAAAATAAGGCGAGAGTAATTGCTCTTGTAGTATCGGCGTGATGCCGATATTCAATTTCGGAGACAACCCTTCATCTAAGAGACGATACAGTTGTTTTAATATCGGTATATAACATTCAGCTGCTGCTTCACTCAACCAGTCAGTACCGTGCGGCCAGAGACCATGTCCCAGAACCCAGGGAAGATGGGAATGCAGCACAAAAGACAGATAACCTTTGGTCATGGGCTATTATATAAAAAAATTCGCAAACAATCAATAGATACGACTGACAAAGACTAGCTCTTTACATTATCTCCATCTTCAAGAATTTTTACCAAATATTCCTCTTTTTCGTATTCTTTACGGCTCAACTGGAATCAAGGGTTGCTAATTTTTTGAAATCAACTTTCGCCTCTTGACAATACATATATTTCCATTAAAATTAAATAATTGGGCGTAGGATGTTAGTATAGAGGATTAAAGAGGGAGAAATGCTGGAGAAGCTGACAAAGCAACCCTACTGGAATTGCTATCTTGTATTAATCTTTATTATCACATTTCTTAACAGTAGTGGCTGTCAAAAAAATAACCCGCCTGAAGCAATTACGATAACAATATCACCTACTACTGTAGAAAGTGGTGATTCAGTCTCGGTGATAGTATCAGCAATCGATCCAGACGAAGATTCTCTCATTTATACATGGAGTGCAACCAGCGGGTCTTTCAATACAATAGCTGGTGATTCAATTGTCTGGATTGCGCCCGAAGTAAATGCAATAGATATGGATACAATTACTGTGCAGGCTACTGATGAACATGATGCAGTAATAACTGCGAATGTGAGTATCACCGTAGTACCTCAAGGTGGTGTATGGACAACAAAATCACCCATGCCGACCACGAGATGCGGGCACGCCGTAGTTGAAGTGAATGGAAAGATATATGCAATCGGCGGTCTTGCTAATCAGGATTCATGTACGTATTATTGTAGTATCGTTGAGGTGTAACGATTATAAAACAGATATCTGGTCCCAAAGAGCTCCAATGCCGACGCCTAGAGCATATCTTGGAGTTGTTGATGTAAACGATAAAATTTATGCAATAGGCGGTAGCGACAGTACAGGAGCGTTAACAATGAACGAAGAGTATGATCCCATGACAGACACCTGGACAACTAAAGCTCCGATGCCTACAGCAAGAGGAGGGTTTGCTATTGCAGTCGTTGATGACAGGATCTTTGTAATTGGAGGTAGGAATGGTAATATACTTTCCGTAAACGAAGAGTATGATCCTGTTTTAGATAGCTGGCAAGTAAAGACTCCTCAACCAACAGGAAGAGAGTTGGCTGCCGCGGCAGTTTTCGACAAAAAGATTTATGTTGTTGGTGGCAGCTACTTACCTATATTTTATTCTGTAAATGAAGTGTATGATCCACCAACTGATACATGGGTTCAAAAAACACCTATGCCCACGGCAAGGGATGGACTTGTTGTAGCTACTTTCAATGGACAGATCTATGCTGTCGGTGGCAGAAATTTCTGGCCTTCTACAGTAGTTTCAACAAATGAGGTTTATAATCCAATCAGTGATACATGGACGAGCCGAACACCAATGCCAACGAGCAGGTCTGTGTTTGGAGCCACAGTTACTGATTCGGGTATCTATACTATTGGCGGGGTTCCAGGGTGGGATGTTACTGATGTCAATGAGATGTATTATGCTCCTTAATAGTAATATCATATTTTTACAGCACTGAATAAATTAACTTGGTGCTAGCATTTATGGTTTCACTTTTTGACATACTGTATTTGCACATTATAATAAATAAACGAGATATTTCTAAACTTTGTAAATAACAGAGGAGGAATTATGAAAGAATGTACTAAGTCGAATGCCGCTGAAAACAATCTTCCCATGAGGATATCTAAATGTTCCTTTTTCTATTTTTTTGTTATTTGCATAATATTTTTTATTTCTGGCTGTGGCAATGAAGATGCGAGAACAATAAAGGAAATCGAGACATCCGGTGAATGCGAGCCGGCTGTTTCGCCGGATGGTGGGTATATTGCCTATACTAAAGAAGGCGAGGATGAGATCTGGTTATTTGAAATGGCGACAGAGGAGAGTGAGTATCTAACAAATGGTAGTTTACCGGATTGGTCGCCTGATGGCAAAGAGATAGTATTCGTAAAAGACAGAGATATTTATAAAATGGATATCGAAACAGCGGAGATTCAACGATTAACAACCTGGGGGTCTTGTTTCTTCCCCGACTGGTCAGCAAATGGTGAATTTTTGGCCTTTGATTGTACAATTGGCAGTATGGATTCAAACGGAATTTGGATCATGGATTTAAGCAACGACAATACTAATCATCTAGGTTTAGGCCGTGAGCCAGATTGGCATCCATTGAACAATAGATTATCGTATGTTGGAGGTGTCATTAATGTATTATTCGGGGAGATTTTCGCTGTTGATACTAGTGGCGAAAACGTTATTAGATTAACTGACAATCAAGTAGATGATTATTGTCCGGTTTGGTCTCCTGATGGTTCAAAGATTGCTTATGTGAGTGCGACTCACATTGAAAACGAAACACCTGATTATTTTGTATATAATATCTGGATAATGGATACTGATGGGGTGAATAAGACTCAATTGACATCGGTATCTGGGCGTTATAATGGTGCATATGATCCAGCCTGGACAAGTAATGGTACCCGGATAGTATATGCCCGGGGAGAATCATTTGAGCGGGAGAATGTGATTGAAGTTATAAATCATATCTGGGTAATGGATGCTGATGGAGGAAATAAGAGACAATTAACTGGTAAAGTTATAGAAACCTTTGGTTGTAAATAAACAAGGAGGGAAAAATGTACAAGATGTCAAGAATTATAATATTAGTCATTATAACTATGGGTTTTACACTATATGCAGATTATGTACCGGGTATTGTCTTAGTGCGATTACAGCGAGGTGTTGTTGAACTGCCATACGGTGAAACAGAAGGTAATATTGAATCTGTAACTGGCAATAATGATCTGAAATCTTTTTTACAAAATGCGGGATTTAGGAAAATTGAAAAGCTTTTTCCCAAATTCCATCCTGCAGATACTGTAACGCAATTAAGAAATGGTGAAACAGTGTATGTTCAAGATCTCTCACTCGTTTTTAAAATATCTATTGATCAGAAAGCTGATATCGAAACAATCGTTGATTCACTTAATCAGTATACAGATGTAATTTATGCTGAGCCCGACTATATTTTGGGGCTTTCATCATTTCCAAATGACCCACGCTTTGGAGAACAATGGGCTTTGAAGCAAGATACAGATTGTGATATTGATGCAGATTCGGCATGGAGTATTGAAACTGGCAATACAAATATAAAGATTGGTATCATAGATCTAGGTATTGAATACGAACATTACGATTTAGGAAATGGTATCGGACCCGGTTATAAAATACGTGGTGGATGGGATTATTGCAATGATGATTCACTTCCTGAACCTTATCATGACCAACCGCATGGAACAATGGTGTCCGGTATTGCAAGTGCGTTAACCCACAATGGAGGTGGAATAAGCGGTTTAACTGGCGGATGTGGGACTGACATCGGTTGTCAATTATATTATGTTCAAAGTAGGGCTTGTTCAACCTATGCTTTCACACATAGCTCAGGCAATACAAGAGGCTGCGTCGCCTAGTTTATATGATATAGATGTTATAAATTGTAGTTTTGGTGGTTATACGTATGAGGAAGTGGAGCGTGAAGTAATTTCCTATGCATATAAATGTAGAAAGACAATTGTTTGCTCTAAGGGCAACGAAGGTACTGCAGCACTTCATTATCCCTCAGATTATGGTGGCCATTGGCTTATATCGGTTGGTGCAACGGATAAATATGACATGAGGTGGCAAAATAGTAATTATGGTAATGGAATTGATGTTGTGGCACCTGGAGTTGATGTTCTTACGACAACGGTCATTAATGATGGTTTATTTAGAACAGTAGACGGTACTTCGTTTGCTGCTCCACACGTCACTGGTCTTGCAGCCCTAATACGCTCAATGATTTGGCCTACTATATTTTTATACCCTGAGGATGTTGAAGGGATAATCAAAGCAACAGCAGAAGATGTCAATGCTCAACAACACCCTGGTTATGATGACGAACTCGGCCATGGTCGTATAAATGCCTATTATGCGCTGAAAAACTTAAGTTATACGCAATCTCTCAGTAGATCCGCAGTGATGCCGACAGATTGCATTTTTTCGAGCTATTACCAGAAAACATTTATTGGTGTACAAGGTTTAACTGATGGTACATATAATGTTCAACGATATGGCTTTTACAGGGATATTTGCTTACCTTCAGATACGCTTAAATTCCACGGGATTTGGGGCCGTGGCTGCGCTACAGACGGGTACTCTGATGAGGATCCCAATTATGGTGAAGGATATTGTAGTGTAAATGAAATACCTGGATTTCCCGGTTGTTATCGAATATCTACTTACATATATAAGGTCTGGGATCTAAATTGGAACTTCCAAGGCTGGTTTCCTATTGAGCCGAACCATCCTAAATCACCAAGCAATGTTTTCTTAGCTTATACTATCTTTAGCACCAAATTTTTCCCGCCACACAATCCATATGCAGATAATATAACGGAAACCTCATTAACACTACATTGGAGTTATTATTATCCTGAGCTGATTGATGGTTACACTGTAAGAAGAGATGGTCAGGTGATCGGTAATCCTTCAAGCGAGCAGTTATACTGGAATGATACGGGACTTGAACCCGGTCAGGTATATCACTATGAAATTTTGGCCAGGAAAGGTAGCATGTATTCATCAGCTGCAGTTTTGGATGTTTCTACACTACCTACCGGGATGCTTGCTAAATCAGAATGTTCAACAATGTCGGCGTTCAATAACAGTCGATCCTGAAGGTATTGTTCATATTATTTGGGAAGGTGTGAGTGATTCTGTATACTTTTATCGTATTCATGACACAATAGTAACTAAACAGATCTACCCTGACGCTATGATTGATTATCCTTTGATTATCATGCGTGAAGACCAGATCGATCATTTTTGGTGCGAGCAGAATCAGATAAAACATCAATATACCTGGACCGGAACTGAAGCGTTGAGTGAGATTGAAACAATCGCTGAATGTGAGAATTCATATTCAAGTGGTCCCTACCTTACCTGGACCAAAAAAGATAGGATATCATCGCATTTATACTATGGCGCGATACCAGCAAGCGATATGATCAAACCGATTAAGATCGAACAGACAACAGGTTCGATTGTCTATCCGCAGCTTCTGTATAACGAAGTGAAAAATAGCGAGCCTGCTTCAATCGATCTAATCTGGACTGAATACAGCTATGCAGACAGTATTGGTCATATACGCTATCTTAATATACCCATTGAAGAACCAGTACCGATTTATGCATTTAATATGGGTACGCAAACACCGGTACCGATAACCGTGCAGAGACAGGGATATCAGATATTTGGTCAGGAAGGTTTTCAGTCCTTTGACTACGATTCCACAGAATTGATATACCATATAGTTTTAAACTCGAACGGGAAGAAATATTTGATCAGATGGACGTATTATCATGAGGAACCGAATAAACTTAAGCTGCAGTTCAATATTGACGATGTATTACACAATAACACCTGGGTAAACTCCGGCGAAAAAATCGTTGAAGAAGCCTGGATTCCAAAAGTCTGTCTTGAGAATAACGAGATAACAATAAAAGTAAAAAAGCTTAGCGGAACAATCGCAGTACTCAGCGGATTGGAGATCGAAATGCATGAAGCAGGTGGCGATGGTCCACAGAGTGCAGGAGTTCAACCCATAAGACATTTCTTCTTTGAGAATATATACCCGAATCCTGCTAAGGGAATGCTAAAAATACGATTTAATTCTCCAGATGAGCGCAAGGTCACGGTAAAAATGTATGATGTTGTCGGTAGAGTGGTGGAGACGATATTTAACGATAATGCAAAAATAGGGCTGAACGAGTTCCTGATTGTTCCTAAGGAGCTATCAGCAGGTGTTTACTTTGTACGTTTAGAAACCAGAGGCTACGAAAAAATAGAGAAAATAATACTTCTGCAATAGATATTGATTCTTAGCGAATCAATTCATAAAAACAGAAAGAGTCAGTTTGTCAAAACTGATTTGATAGTACTAATCTTGACAATACATATTGCATTGTTATAATAGCAAGAGAAAATTCGTCGCAATAAATTTATTCAACCAAGCGGAGGAAAAAGTGAAGCGAAAAATGCTAAAAACTACATTAATTATCCTTATTTTTATAATGATCGGCTGCAGTGCCGTGAATATATTCGCCGCCCGGTATTATCGTATGCTCGATCATGAGAGGAAGATATTTCTTGGTTTAAAAGGGTTGGATTCTCTGGCTTCAGATGAATACTTGAACTTGCCGTCGACATCGGCGCGGACAAAATTCTATAACGCATTTTGGCAAGATAAGACTGTTGAATCACGGGAAGTATTTGAAGAGAGGATCGAATACGCATTTCGAGCATATGGTAAACATTCGCCGATCAGTGACAGCCGTATTCAGATATATGTGAAATACGGCGAACCTTCGAAAAGAGATGAGATCTGGCCCCAGAAAAATCTCGCGATCAAGACAAAAGAAAGAGTCAACCCGGCTGAAGTATGGACATACCGACGCGAGGGTTTGATCTTTGATTTTGTCCGCTACGCACGCGCCTATATCTTGATCGCACAATCGGAATTCGGCGAAAATGTGAAAGTGCCACACTTAAAAGAAGTAAAGCAAGATACCTTCGTAGAAATTGAGTCTACCTCATTGCTCGATTTCAACGTCACGACCGGACGTTTTCGCCAGAAGAAAAACCTGACTCGTCTTGAGGTTTATATCACTATGTTCATCAATGACACCACTGGTGTCTCGTTTTCCAGACAGGTCAAGGTCTTTAATGATCAAGACAGTCTGGTAGCAGAAAAAAGCAGTATTCTAGTCCCTGCAGACGGCGCTCAAGGAATTTTTTTCGATGAGGTAAATTTCTGGCTCGATCCTGAAGAATATCGTCTGGAAATAACGATCAATAATTTAAAGAGTCAGACCGTTGGTAAGAGAACGATCTGGGTGAATCTTCTTGATTATCAGGATGATGCAAAGGAGATCAGTGATCTGATACCGGCGAAATTGATCGACAATACATTTTCCAATGAGAAATTCAACAAACCTGTGGGTCGTGTTATCTCTTTAACTGACCCAGTATTATTTGTGCATACACCCTTTTATTTTTACGCAGAAGTCTATAATCTTGAAACCAAAAACGGCATGCATCAGCTGAAAATAACTTATGAAGTAACTGATAAAACAAAGATGAAAAGACAACCGGTTGACGTTATGCTCAAAGACGAAATTGAAGCGGGAAATACCGCTTATTTAGCGGCTCAGTATCACCCAATGGATCTTGATCCGGGTCTTTATATGATAACCTTACGCGCAGTTGATTTGCTTACAGGTAAGGAACGTAGTGCGGTTTGTGACTTTGAACTAAAGCTAAAGGAATAAAGAAACAACCCAATTTTTCTGTAACCAATAAATATCGCAGAGCCAGATCATTGTGCAGTGTATGCGAGGTTGCAGATAATCCTGAGCATACGATAGAATTCCAGTATGTCTCCAGCCTGGAAAGTTATTTTCCGACCCGATACCCTTTTTATGCCGGGTACTGGTTCGATCGCATCAGCCATTAGCGTATTGACCATATCGATCTCGGCGCGCATTGGCGAGCGAAATGAAAACGGTTTGAGGGTTTTCAGCTTTTTCACGGCTCGCTCAGCTTTTATCTCGATCTCCTCTTGGATATCGTATGGATGACGACATTTTGCTGCCATGCGTGAGATTCCATATTTGGTTATTACAATTTCTACAGCCCGTCCGAAAAACTTCCTGACTTCTTTAGCCAATTTATCATCACCTGAGACCAAGCCCAAAGGGACTTTATAATATCCGGCAAGAGCTGCGTTGATTTCGGTTTCACCCACGAGTTTTCCATTTATCTTGATATTATATATTGCTCTTGAAGAGTATGAATGATCCATACCGGCTTTTTGGGTGCCTGCCATGGCATGGTAGCCGATAAAGAAGAGAACTTCGAATTTATCACTTATCCCTTCGACCATATAATACTTGCGCGGCGTGCCTTTAACGAGATAAACGCCGGTTTCCAACTTATCGACAAGAAGATTTTGGCCATCAGCATGAGAATCGCATACAACTATTTCAGCGATATCACGTCCGGAATTTCTTATCCCGCGTATCGCGGCGTTTACCTCGCAAGTAGCGAGTTTTCTCATCTGCATTAGTGACGGGGACTCTTTGTTCAGTTCCTGCCACGAAGTCAAGCCACCTACGCCTTCCATATCAAATGAGATAAATACATTGCATCGCTTTGCCATGCCCCATTATATGCCAGTGTTAAAGGTTGTCAACAATATTGACAGCGAAGGAAAAATCAATAGAATTACCTATGAATACCGGGCTTTTTGTACAGTTGCTCTTTGGTGTATTTTTCGTCAGTCTTATTATAATCCTCGTTGTTGCTCTAACAAAGACAAAAAAGAAGACAAAAACCCTAAATAGCGTTGAGATACTAGCTGATGAGCTTGATCGGCATAAAAAAGAAGGTATCCGCTTACGCGAACAACTAAAGCGTATCGTCTCGATGGATAATATGTTCTTTTCATCCATGATCAGATTGACTTCTATGCGTGATCCTGACGCTATCGCCCGGGAGCTTAAGGATCTAGTAGTCAACTGTTTGGATCCCAAGGGCGTAGCCGTTTTTCTCGCTGACCAACGCAACAAGAGGATATCTATAAGAGCACATTATGGGCTCAATGACAATTGGTTACCTAAGATCGTCTATGAATTGGATAATAAAGGCAAATTGGGCAAAGCAGGTGTGAGTTTCACTAAAAAACACCCGATCTCCAAACACGAGTTCGCAGTGCTCGGCATGATCGAGCCATTTCCAGTATTCGAACCTGATATCTGTTATCCGATTTTTTACCAGGCAAAAAAATTTGGTGTTATCGCGCTAATCCGCGAAAAGAACCTGGATGAAAGAGAGAAAAAGCTAATAGGCGTTGTTACAAGTATTGCAGGTGTTGCGCTTAACAATACAAGGAGTTTTGAAGAAATTACGGATACCGCACATACCGATCCCCTGACAAAACTCAAAAATATCGGATATTTCAAGGAACTGATGGACAATGAACTGGAACGTTCTAAAAGATTCCAACATCACCTTTCAATAGCCATTATCGACCTCGATAAATTCAAAGAATACAATGATACTTATGGTCACCAGGCCGGAGACCATCTCCTGATCCAGCTGGCTCAGATATTTTCAAAACATTTCGAAGAGACTGATACATTAGCCCGATATGGCGGTGATGAATTCATCGTTATGTGCCCGGAGATAAAAAAACAGGAGGCTGCACGTATACTGGGGAATCTTCTCCATGATCTGGAAATGTATGATTTCACGCGTGGTCCCAAAAAAGTCCAGGTTACATTTTCAGCGGGTGTTTCATCTTATCCAGATGATGCTACCTCGTCAGTAGACCTCATCAAGGCAGCCGATGCCGCACTATACGAGGCAAAAGATGCAGGTCGCAATACAGTAAAAGTGTACCAGCCTAAGCTTGAAAAGATTTAATAGGCGAACAGTCTCAACATAATCTCATTTATGAATACTCTGATCGAAAGAATAATAAAAACGATAGCTGAAATTAGCACAAAACGAGTGAGTTTAATGGAAGTATGCGGTACCCACACGATGTCGATCGCTCGTTCCGGGATCAGAACAATGATACCCAAACATTTGCGGTTATTATCAGGACCCGGGTGCCCGGTTTGTGTAACGGCACAGGAGACAATAGATTACACCATAGAACTCGCTAAAAATAAAGGTATTATTATAGTGACCTTTGGTGATATGGTGCGGGTTCCTGGAACAACATCGAGCCTGGAACCTTATAGCCCGAAGGTCATTTATTCTCCGCTGGATGCTTTAGACATTGCTGATAGTAATAAAAATAAGGAAATAGTCTTTATCGGTGTTGGTTTTGAGACTACATCCCCAACAATAGCAGCAACGGTTTTAGCAGCGGATAAACGAGGTGTTGATAATTTCTATGTTTTACCAGCATTCAAAATTATACCTCCAGCACTTGATTTCATCGCCGGATCGACGCGTATAGATGTTCAGGGATTTATTTTACCAGGTCACGTTTCGACAATAATCGGTAGTGAACCATACCAATTCCTTGCTACGAAATACCAGATGCCGGGTTGTATCACGGGATTTGAACCTATCGAAATCCTGAGTGGTATTCTGGATCTTGTTAAGCAGCTTGCTAATAAAGAGGCACATATCGATATCACCTACCGGAAAGTTGTCAAACCAGAAGGTAACCGAAAAGCACTTGAAATATTATACAGTATTTTTGAACCTTGCGATGCAAACTGGCGCGGGATAGGTACTATCAAGAAATCCGGGTTAACCTTTAAACAAAGATACAAGAAGTATGACGCTTTTAAAAAGTTCTCGATCAAGATCCCGAAATCAAAAATCCCAAAAGCATGCATCTGCGGCAACGTTCTTCTTGGAATTAATCTGCCCCTAGATTGTAAGCTGTTTGGCAGTACGTGTACACCATTAACACCGGTTGGTCCATGCATGGTTTCATCTGAAGGTTCTTGTGCTGCTTATTACAAGTACGGAGGCACTATTGAGCGGGATATTGGTAAAAAGCCATAAAACATGCTAAGATGAATTCCAAAGGGCAAAATTACAAATATCGATTGAATTAAAAAGCTCTAATATTAAAATATGGTATTAGCTAATTGCTTCTTACTTTGCGTTTATCATTGGATGATTTTATAATTTGTTATTATGAAAAAAAGAATTACAAAAGAAAATGTCGATAGACTATATACATTACTATCTCCATGCCGGCTGTGTCCACGTGAATGTGGAGTTGATAGATTGGCAGGTGAAACCGGAAACTGCCGTGCTGGAATAGATCTTAAGGTATCTTCTTATCATCAGCATTTTGGAGAGGAGCCGCCACTCGTTGGAAAAAAAGGTTCCGGGACGATTTTTTTTGCACACTGCAATCTGCACTGCGTTTACTGTCAGAACTGGGAAATCAGTCAACTCGGCATGGGGAAGAAAACAACGCTCGATGAACTCGCTTCGATGATGTTACGGCTTCAAGAACTCGGCTGTCATAATGTGAATTTTGTAACGCCGACACCCTGGGTACCTCAGATCATAAAGGCGCTGTCTATTGCTCAGTATGATGGGTTAAAAGTACCTGTCGTCTATAATTGTGGAGGGTATGAGTCGATCGAGGTTTTAAAACTACTAGAAGGCATAGTGGATATTTACATGCCTGATATTAAATATTCAAATGATGCATATGCTGAAAGGTATTCAAGCGCTCCTGGTTATTGGCGCGTCGCCACAGCCGCACTGGTTGAAATGTTTCGGCAGGTCGGTGATCTAAAGCTGGAAAACGGTATTGCTCAAAAAGGTCTTTTGATCAGACATCTCGTACTGCCCGGTGATCTTGCCGGGAGCAAAAAATGTTTTGAATTTATCCGTCAAAATCTTTCAGAAGAAACTGTAGTTAATGTTATGGCCCAGTATTACCCGATCTATAAGGCCAGTCAGTATCCTGATATAGCCAGACGCATAACGATGAAAGAATACAGGAAAGCATTAACTGAGTTGGAAAAAAATGGACTTGATAAGGGGTTTAGACAGACGATCGATACTATATTCAGAGCTGCGGTACCTGAATGGACTGATGATCTTAGCCCGAAGTAAAATTCCAATAAATAAAAAAATAATCGGTATCTGTCTATTTACCGAAAAGCAATAAGATAATAAAACACAGCCCGATAATTCCGTAAAGCAAGCGGTATTTCCTGACGAAATGATGTACATTTAAAGTATCAATGCCCGAAGTCAGGCAGCTGTAGAAAATAGCGATATATATAGGGTAAGTCACGACCAGGATGATATATAGATACCTCGGAACGACTCCCGTGAGTGTCAGGATGACAAAATATACTAATGATAACGTATAAAAAATAAATCCGATTATAAAAATATTTTTTTTGCCAAACCTTACAGCATTTGTTTTGACATTCGCTTTTTTATCTGAATCATGGTCGCCTGCTTCATGGAAATGTTGTCCGGTGATACCCAGTATTCCAAAATATATTCCGATCAACAATCCCCTCGATATATCCGGTGAGAATACCAACCAGCCGAGTAAAAAATCGTTGATCGAGACGACAAAGAGAATTACGAAAGACACGATCGGTACATTTTTTAGCAATATTTTTGGATATACATATATATACCCCATAGTCATATCAAAGACAACGATAAAAAGGAATTTTATATCTAACAGTGAATACATAATAATGCTGATAGCGGCAAAGACTATCGCAAGAATCAAGAGCTCCTGGTGAGCGATGTGGCCGGCAAGCAGGGGGGTCTTTGCTTTTGATACGTCGTTTTTGTCAAAATTGTAGCCGCCCCATTCATTGAATGTATAACCATGTGCCCACAAAAAGAAAAAAGCGATAAAGCTCTGTATTATCCCGGTGCCGGTGCTCAGGTTAAAAGCCGGTGAAACGATGAGGATCGCTATTAGGGGAGCGCCTGTGCGTACGGCGATCTCAAACCAGCGTATAGATCGGACAAGATATATTAATTTTTTCATAAGATAATATTCAAAGTACGTTTAAATCATTTAAATTAACGATGCGTTCATCATATATTCTGAAATATTCCACAGGTATATCGGGTTCCAGACTATCTTTTTCTGTGACCTGATAGACCCGATAATGGGGATTTGAGTAAAGCAACCTGAAGTAATCTAAATTTTTGGGCTGAAAGTGAAATTTATAAGCAGCACAGTCTTTATTTATTGTGGAGTTATGAGTACGGTATCTGATGGATTCAGGGCCTTGCGCCATTACCATATCAGCCTGATACACAAAATAGTCAGCCCCATAAGCTGTACAATAATCGTAAAAATTCTTTTCTGGCTCGAATAATTTATGTTCAAATAATTTGACTTTGCTGGTCATTTTTTTTGCTTCGAATTTTGGATGGAGCACGATCGCCCTATTTGCATACGTTAATATTGATGGACCAAAGGGAAAACTCGTCAGCACGACTGCCTTTTGAGGCGTTAGGTTCCTGATGTAATAAATGAGTCCGAGCAAATAGTTACGGTTTGGTCCCAGGATTTTTTCTGGTTGATTGAATAAGAGGAATGCATTGATGAGCATGCATAATACCAATAGAAAACGGATGCTTTTTTTCGCCGCACTAAAGACATACGCAGTCTGCAGAGATAAAAACCAAACAAGGAATACATCCAGCCTGATGAGGAGGAAATAAAGGGGAAAGAACACGACCGTGAATAGAAGGAAAAAAGCATCGTAAACATTTATGGTTTTTTTAAAAAGTTTCTTTATATTTATTACTACACCTGTGATACCGATTATCATAAGCGAGCCGATAAAGAGGGCGATTTCTCGAACTGAAGGACTTGTAAATGGTGAAACCCACATAACGAGTGTTTCCCATGAGAGTTTCGACGGGTCAGCGGGACGCATGCCCAGATACCTTATTTTTTCGAACATCAAGCCATAGACAAACCGGTATTCCGGAATCCTTTCAGTTACGATAAATATCGTCGTAATAGCGGTGATGCAGATAAATAATAGCAGTGATGCTCTCTTAATCGAGTATTTCTTTACCGGCAGCAGCGTGCTTATTATAATACCATAAGACATGAGCATGGAAAAGGAGAACAGGAAACCGGCAGTGCGCATTACGGGGATTAAAAATCCGCCTAGAAAACTGATGACAGTAATGATATAAAATGTTTTTGTGTCGGTTCTCGGTTCAAAGAACAAAACAATACCAATGAACAGCACGAATATTGCGTAGTAAAATTGCGTAAGATGCCAGGAACTCAGAGCGGTCAGCAGAAATACGCCGGATAGCATAGCATAAGAATACTTTAAAGGAACACTGGATTTCATGGCACGGATAAAAAAATACAAATGTGTGAAAATCAAAGGCAAAGCAAAATCCTGCAGCTCAAAGGCAGGTGCGGTGACGGTTATGTATATAGCCGGTGTCAATGCATAAAATATACACGCCAATAGACCAGAGACCTTGTTTTCGGTCACCAGGTGTACTGACAGGTAAAGGGGTATGAGCGAAAGAGAAGACCACATTGATATAAAGATAATTAGGAAGAAATGAAAGGGCACCTGCTTTGGTATAAATAAACGGTAAATATAACCCGAAACGATCTCCATAAGAGTGGTCAGTCGACTTTTATATGCTAAACCTTCAGGATATTGAGCTTCCTTGTCTAATACCGGTAGTTGGCCAGTGGCTGCCACAATTCTTGCACTTCTTTGCTGCAGGGCTGATTCGGTCCAGAACATACCCGTATCGTCTTTCAGGTTAAAATATTGATTTTTGTAGACAGTGTAGAGCTTAAAGCCCACCATGAAGAAAAAAATAAGGGCAAGTAATAGTCTTTCTTTGGTGATAACCTTATTTTTCATAACCTATATATTTCAGGTAATCAAATATTTTTTCTGCACTCGTATGGTCACCGGTCTCTGAGTATAGATCAGCTAGTGCATAGAATGCTTTGATATAATAAGGATTGAGCTGTACTGCTCTCCTTAGCAAGCCAATACCCTGTTCATATTCCTTGGCATTACCCAGAAGGTTTCCAAGATAATAATATGCCGGGTAGAATTCAGGGTCGATTTTTATGACCGCATTGTATTCTGTTGCGGCCCTTTCATAATTACCTTGGCGCTCATAGGTCAAGGCAAGGTAGTAGTGGAATGGAGCAAAGGCGGGTTGATATGTTATTGCTGAAGCAAAGGCTTCGGCCGCATTAGTTAGTGAATCGCGAGACAATAAGACCAGACCAGCTTTGAAATGATTGTCGGCCGCGTAGGAAATATCGATCGAGCAAGGTTTACTACCAAAAGGCAAATGGACTGCGCATACAAGCAGGATGAAGATGAATATACTGCCTATATAATCACGAATAAGTGTATTCACGGGGATCAGGTGGATTGGTATTATATCAGCTTAAAAAAAGTCCCGCCCTTAAGGGCGGGACTTTTCCTTTGCTAGTCTTTGATAAAGATTACTTTCCGCACCGCTGATTCTTTTCCTGCAGTCAGTTCTAAGAAATAAATTCCCGATGGTAATGTTCTATGACAATACCATGCAATATCGTGTGTTCCGGCATTTTTTACGCCATGAGCGATTGTTGATACGAGCTGTCCAGTAGAATTGTACATTTTCAGTTCGATATTCTGAGTCTGTGCGATCGCGTACGTTATGTTCACGTGGTCTTTAGCAGGGTTTGGTTGTGGAGGCATTAACCCAAAGGCGTGGATGTCGTTACTAATCCATTCTTCGATACCTATGAGAGTCACAATAGCATACCCTTCGTAATATATATAATCCTTTTTAGTCGCCATAACGTAGACAGTATCACCTTCTATCTCTGGATCCGTACTGAAGCTCACGACCCCTGAAGCGTTTGTATAGCCAACGCGATACATGGTATCGGTCTTGCAGGATAAACACACCTGAGCATTCTGAACTGGCGCCCTTGTGTCCGTTACTGTAACATCGAAACTTCCTGCACCCAGTGGAATAATTGAACTGTGCACGCCAGTCAGGACATCAGGATAATAGGAATACTGGCACAATTCCGGGTCGCCAAAGAGCACACATGTGTTCATACAGTGGATGACATATTCATCGCCCACATAAGGTGCACATCGATCATTGGTCGCACCTACTGTCCTACCGATATTATAGATATTGTTATCGGTCAATTCATCATAAAACCATATGCATTGCCATTCAGAGCGGCCATAACTGTCGATTTGACCGTAGCCGTGCCGGCTATTGCCCCAGAATGCTGCGCTACCACCATTGGCATTATTCATCATATGTTCCACATAACAATCTCCACCGCTGTAATCGAGCTGGCCAATATTACAGCATATTGCAGTTACAATGCCGGTTAATGGCGGTGCGTTTGTTAATGCATCAGCATCTGAATTCGTGTGATAGCTGGTACCGCCCCATGAGTCCCAAGCACCATGCGCGGCGATATTAGTGAACCCAAAACCGACATTGAATGAATCGCTTATCTCTTGAGTCGTTAGAGGTTGTATTTCATCGTAGCGTTTTGCGTCAAGCCATGATGTTGGATCATACAAGGCGATCGTATCGTTGACCGGACAACCGTAACCACTCCAGAGCAAATAAGCGGGAAGGAATATTTTTTCATGGAAGCAGCCGGTCGGTGTTTCCATTTCATATTTCAGCGTCTTATTAACAAAGGTCGCTGCTTCTGCAGCACTACCGATTGATGCTCGTCCAACATATGCTTCAGTATAGTTATCACCATCATAATCAGCGTACCAGAAATCACTGGGTGTACTTGGATCATCGACTGTATTCACTGCTCGCATAGGAAAAATACCCCAGTCCCCAGCACAGAGAAAGTAAGACGTACCATGATTTTGATTGTAATCGATGATAAAATTCCTGATTCTGTCTTCATTCGTTGCACCCGAATAATTACTCAGAATCCAGTCCCTTAAGAAAATTTCAGTGGGTACTCCTTTTTTTGTTTTCCAATCTTTCAATGGTTCAAAATACGACTCATAACCATTGGCCACCATGATCGCGTATTCTGGATCATCAAAAGCCCGTCCACCTTCTTTTACACTGATTTGCCGGTTGCATTCTTTTACTGCAGGACTCCATTGATCAACATACTCAGGGTTTGCAACGATTCTTTTAACCGCCTCTTTTTGGTATTCATATTCTTTTTTCCACATCACCTCAGGTGCAACCCGGCCCTGTTCATACACGACTTGGAAGGTGATCTCTGTATAGAGATAAAGTACACCTGTTTTGGGTATATACTGTAACGGGTAAACCGCGATCGTTGCGATCCTGAAGCCTCCCTTGGTACCAACATGGGTAAGTTCAGCAAGCATACCCGGATACTCTTGCATCAATGCATAGGTGGTTTTGTTCGGTTCTATAAAGGATTCGCTGCTGTAATCTGAGATTGGTTGAGGTATTTGAACCGGCAGTATATTATAGTTGCCCATTACTGATACTTTTTCTGAAGCGATGATATCCACGCTTTTAACTGTCGCGCTAGCAGGTATGAGAACCTGGACAGGTTTCATAGCAAGTTCTGGCTCGCCGATCGACGTCGTTGGTGTGCAGCATGATAAACGAACTATGTGATAACCATTAGCCTCTCTAAAACTAAGATCCTGTATTGAGAATGACACTGTTTGGTTTAGTTCACCGCTGAACAGAAAAAAGGGAATCAGGAATAGGATAATACAGTATTTCTTTGACATATCTCTGCCTCCTTCCATTTAGACATCGTCTAAATGGCTTGATATTACGAATATAGACCTAAATGATAAAAAACCTTATAAGACCGATAAGACCTATACTTCAGTTTAACAAAAAATCATTATTTGTCAAGGATTTATGTGAGGTCGACAAATGCTTTTTCAGACCTATCTGTAGTACGGTGTTGACTTTCGCTGGGTTTTGAATATGCTATGATGTATTTTGACCTTAAAAATACACTCAATTATTTTGGGATTTAACATCAAGGAGGAATATTGAAAGTCCACGAATATCAGGCTAAAGAGATTTTTAAGAAATACGGTATCCCAACGCCTAAAGAGAAGATGTGTCAGCGCGTTGATGAGGTTATCGCAGCCTCGGCTGAACTCGGATTGCCCTGTGTTATTAAAGCGCAGGTGCATGTGGGCGGTCGCGGCAAAGCAGGTGGCATAAAGATAGCTAAAACCGAACAAGAAGTAAAGGAATATGCCAAACAGATCCTCAGTATGGAGATCAAGGGACTCCCCGTGAAAAAAGTGCTCGTATCTGAAGCGATCGCCATAGCCAGCGAAGCATATCTTGGTATCATTAATGACCGGACTGCTAAGAAAACTGTGATGATGGCTTGTAAAGAGGGTGGTGTTGAAATCGAGGAGGTTGCCCGGAAAAAACCTGAAAGTATTTTCAAGGTTTACGCTGATCCTTTAGTCGGTTTATTACCCCATAAAGCTCGCCAGATCGGTTTATTCCTGTACGATGACCCCAAGATCGCATTTGCTTGTGCAGATATAACTTCGAAGCTGTACAAAATGTTCATAGAAATGGATTCATCCCTGGCTGAAATAAATCCTCTCGTCGTGACCAATTCTGGTGAACTTATCGCCCTTGATGCTAAGATAAATTTCGACGATAATGGGCTACAGCGACATCCTGAAATAGAAGCGATGCGAGATCGTGAGAGTGAAGACGAAAATGAATTAATGGCACGCGAATGTGATCTGTCGTATGTAAAACTTGACGGGAATATTGGATGCGTAGTAAATGGCGCCGGTTTGGCCATGGCAACGATGGATCTGGTCAAGCACTTTGGCGGTGAACCGGCTAACTTTCTCGACATTGGCGGATCTTCTTCGCCGCAGAAGGTGAAGAATGCACTGGAGATATTACTGCGCGACAAAAACGTGCAGGTTATATTCTTTAACATCTTTGGTGGTATCACCCGTTGTGATGATGTCGCCAACGGTATTTTAGAAGCTAAGAAAGAGCTAAATATCAAACAACCGATCGTTGCTCGCTTAACCGGCACTAATGAAGATAAGGCAATGGAGATACTAAAGGAAGCAGGTTTGATCTTTGCTGAAAGCATGGATGATGGTGCGAAAAAGGCGATTGAGCTGCTTAAATAATCGAAAAGGAGTTTTCAAATGAGTATCTTAGTTGACAAAAATACAAGGTTAGTAGTTCAAGGGATTACCGGCCGAGATGGAAGTTTTCATACCGGTCAAATGATCAAGTACGGGACCAGTGTTGTCGCCGGAGTGACTCCTGGCAAAGGCGGCATGAAAGTTGAAGGTGTGCCGGTATTCAATTCGGTTGATGATGCAGTAAAAGAAACCGATGCAAACACGGCGGTTATTTTTGTTCCGGCTAAATTTGCAGTCAGTGCGATTTATGAATCGATCGATGCTGGTGTTAAATTGATTGTGTGCATCGCTGAGGGGCTACCAACGATTGAATTGGTGAAGATCACGGCATTTCTTAAAGACAAAGACTGCCGTCTTGTCGGACCTAATTCACCCGGTATTGTCTCGGCAGGTGAAGCAAAAGTGGGTATTCTGCCCGGTCATATATTCAAGAAGGGTAATGTTGGTGTTATATCACGGAGCGGAACATTAACCTATGAGATAGTCGATCATATCACAAAAGCAGGACTTGGTCAGTCAACCTGTATCGGCATTGGTGGTGACCCGATAATCGGTACGAAATTCATCGATTGCCTTGAACTTTTTGCTAATGATGATGATACCGAAGCGGTCGTCGTTGTCGGTGAGATCGGAGGCCGTGATGAACAGGATACTGCTGAGTATGTTCAGAAAAATTTTAAAAAACCGGTTTTTGGTTTCATCGCTGGCAAGACTGCACCTGCGGATAAACGCATGGGTCATGCAGGAGCGATTATATCCGGTTCTTCTGGTACTGCGGCGGAAAAGGTAAGGGTTTTTAAAGAGTGCGGTATTAAAGTTGGTGAAACACCGGCTGAAGTCGCTTTACTCGTTAAAAAGACATTGTCTTAGTCAACAGTCCGCGTATCTAATATCGCAGTCTTGTTATAATATTATTATTGTTTTTTCTCGGATGCGATAATATCCGAGGTAATATCAAGAGCTTTCGCTAATTTACCACAGACGCTTTGAAGTGATTCATACAGAGGTTGATCGTAGTTTTTCTTTTTATACATATTATCCAGAATATCCTGTAATTCCGAAAAAACCTTTACCATTGCATCATAATCATAAGTCAATGTTTTACCCAGACTATAACGCAGATCATTATAGATTTCTTGCAGACCTTCGATCGCATCGCCCTTACGAAATTCAAGTTCGTCAGTAATCTCACCTTTGCTCATTTCCCCGATATAATTTCGAAGTCGATATAAAGGACCATATATCTTGAGCGTTATTATGACTATAGACCAGGCTGATCCGATGAAAAGCACAATGCCGATCACGGCAACTGGCCATATTGAGTTATTCATCGCCTCGGCGATCAATTCTTCAGGGATAGATAGCTCTGTTAGATTGCTTTTTATAATGACGAATAGGGAAATAAGCAAAATCAATGAAATACCAAAAACTAGTCCCAAAATCGTCACGATCAGCTGTATTTGTAAACCATGGATGAATATTTTTTTTCTTCTGTTTTTAATTTCCATTTATTAAGCTAAATCGGGGCAGTGGGATTTGAACCCACGACCTCATGGTCCCAAACCATGCGCGCTAAGCCGCTGCGCCACGCCCCGAATCTTGAATTATAGCGAAATACCTGTGTATGTCAACCCCGTTAGAGAATCCCACGTTGACTTTGGATTAATTCCATTTGCACGATAAATGATATTAAGTGTGTTGGGTATTACTGATGCTTGATGAAAGGTTCTCTAACGGGGTCAACGCCCACACCTAATATGGTTGATATCGATCAGATGGAACGCTCGGCTTTTTTGAGAATCTGCAAAAATGATCAACACATCTCGAGAACTTGTAGACAAATTAGGTGTGGGGGTTGCTTGACACCAGCATTTTTTTGTATATAATCTGCACGTAATCACGATGATAAAAGGGACCAACGACACAAAATATGCCTATGTTAACGGTATTGTGCGGGCACGCGAGGCTCGTTTATTGACGCGCAGTCATTTTGATCGACTCATTTCGAGCGAGCTAAGCGGTTTTGCGACAATTTTATCGGATTCTCCTTATGTCGGGCAGGACGATCTTGTGAAAGGATTATCTCTTGAGGAAGAAAGAATCGGCATTTTTTTCAGAAAGTATTGTCAGCATATTAATATCATCAGATTCATCGATTGGCCTCGGCAGATCCATAATATTAAAGTGAAATTAAAACAGGGCAGTGATGAACTACTCTATAGCCAACCCATGAATGAAGTTGAGGAGTGGCCTGAAGTCGGCGAGGAAATCGCCAGATTCGCAGTGAACAAGGATCCATTCATTCTTTCAACGAATCTCGACAAAATTCTCTGTAAATACCTTTATACAACAGCAAAAACAATCCCTTTTTTTGAAGGTTATTTTCAAATTTATTTCGACTTGGAAAATATCCGCAGTTTTTTTCGAGCACGTCAATTTGAAAATTCGCGCGAGATCTTCAATCAGGTATTCATTGATTATGGTAGTTTAAGTCGGTCTATATTCTTAGATAACATCGCAGTTTCATATGATACACTTGGTAAACATTTCTTTACTACGCCTTACGCGGCCATATTTGATAAGGGAGGAACATATGTTGAGCAAAAAAGCTCGTTTTTACGCCTTGAACGAATGTCTGAGGAAATGAAATTGAGATTTTTGCTCATGGCACGGCGTATGACTTTTGGTGTTGAACCGCTATACACGTATTATCAATTCAAACTTGAAGAGATAAAGAAACTGAGACAGGTCTACTGGGGTAAGTTAAATGAGGTCCGGATCGATGATTTGAAGGAGAGTATTCCTGATGTCTGGTAAGGCATTGGCCATAGTCGGGCAAAGAGAGACAATAATGCCATTTCTGGCGACCGGAGCACAGGTTGTTTATGTAAAAAAAGGCGAAGGTACCAAGGCTATAGAAGATCTTATTGCTCAAGGATTCAAGATCATTTTTTTTACTGAAGAGTTTATCAATGAATTAGATAGTATTTTAATGAAATATCGTAATCAGACGACTCCTTGCTTGATTCCTATCCCGACTGGAAGAGGCAAGACAAAACTTGCCATAGAAAGGATAAGGGGTGTGATCAAAAAAGCGGTTGGAGCGGATGTCTTTTTGGAGGACAAATAATGAGGAAAGGTGAAATTATTAAAGTGTCAGGACCACTTGTTGTCGCTAAGGGCATGAAAGGTAGCAAGATGTATGATGTAGTCCGGGTGAGTGAAGAGCGTTTGGTTGGAGAAATAATCGGACTCTCGAGTGATATGGCATCGATTCAGGTATATGAAGACACCTCTGGTATTGGTCCTGGTGAGCCGGTTTACATGACGGACGAACCCCTCATTGTTGAACTTGGTCCCGGACTGATTGAGTCTATTTACGATGGTATCCAGCGTCCCTTGGATATTATTCGAGATCAGACCGGTGATAATATTAGTCGGGGTGTGGAGATACCTGCATTAGAAAGAGATATTAAATGGGCTTTTAGACCCCTTGTTAAACAAGGCGATTCAGTTCATGGTGGCGATATTATCGGCGAGGTGAAAGAAACAGTTATTGTAATGCACAAGATCATGGTGCCACATAATATTGAGGGGAAGATCAAGACGATCAAAAAGGGTGATTATTTAATTACTGATACTGTCTGCGAGATTGAAACAAAAGATGGTATTATAGCACTCAGCATGATGCAGCGTTGGCCAGTAAGAATACCCCGTCCTTATAAGAAGAGGCTCGCGCCATCTTTTATACTGTCAACTGGACAACGGGTTATCGATACGTTCTTCCCTATTGCTAAAGGGGGTACAGCTTGCTGTCCTGGTCCGTTTGGAACCGGCAAAACTGTGATCCAGCATCAGCTTGCCAAATGGGCCGATGCTGAGATCATTGTTTATATAGGGTGCGGTGAACGCGGTAACGAGATGACCGATGTACTCAGAGAGTTCCCCGAGCTCAAAGACCCGAGATCCGGCGAATCCTTGATGAAAAGGACAGTGCTTATCGCTAATACATCAAATATGCCGGTAGCAGCCCGAGAAGCCTCAGTTTATACAGGTATTACCATAGCCGAGTATTTCAGAGATATGGGGTATTCTGTGGCGGTCATGGCGGATTCGACATCACGCTGGGCTGAGGCGATGAGGGAAATATCAGGTCGGTTAGAAGAAATGCCAGGTGAAGAAGGTTACCCTGCCTATCTCAGTTCAAAAGTCAGCTCTTTCTATGAACGGGCTGGTAGGATCACCGCAGTTGGAATTCCTAATCGAGAGGGTGCGTTGAGTGTAATCGGTGCAGTATCACCACCGGGCGGTGATTTGTCAGACCCCGTTGTACAGGCAACCCTGCGTGTCGTAAAAGTTTTCTGGAGCCTTGAGGACAGACTAGCTTATCAGCGGCATTTTCCGGCTATATCATGGTTGAATTCATACTCTCTTTATATCGACGATGTTAGTGACGAACTTAACAAAGCCATTGCTAAGGATTTTGTTGATTTATCCAAAGAGGCTATGCGTTTGCTGGAACAGGAGTCTGAACTCCAGGAAATAGTCAGACTTATCGGGGTAGATGCTTTATCTCCGGAAGACAGACTCATCCTTGAGGGTGCAAGATCCATTCGGGAAGATTTCTTGCATCAAAATGCATTCCATGAAATCGATACTTTCGCATCATTAGAAAAACAATATAAGATGTTGGCGACCTGTCTGCTCAATTATAATAAGGCAAAAGAGGCATTGGCACGTGGGGTTTCGTTTAGCGATATTACTGCGATGGCTGTACGCGAGAAAATTTCGCGCATGAGATACTTGCCAGAATCCGATATTTCAAAGATCGATGATCTACAAAAAGAAATTGCGCAAGCATTTCAACGGCTTTTAAAAGGAGATAAAGATATTGGTGTTGAAGCTGCAGTAAAGAATAGTAATGAGGTAAGTACGTCCGTAGAAGAAGACATCGATAATAAGATTGAGAAAAAAACAGCAAATAAACCTCGCAAATCCAGGGGGAAGAAATGATAAAAGAATACACCAGTATCCTTAGTGTATCCGGTCCACTTTTGCTTGTTGAAGGGGTAGAAGGCGCAAAGTATGAAGAATTGGTCGAGATCTATCCAAAAAGCGGTGAGAAAAAGCGCGGTAGGGTATTGGAGGTCAATGAAGACAAAGCCTTGGTTCAGATCTTTGAGGGATCTACCGGTATTGATGTCGAGGATTGTCGTGTTAGATTTCTCGGGCGGACACTTCATATTGGCGTATCGTCTGATATGCTCGGTCGGATCTTTGACGGGTTGGGTAGACCTAAAGATGATGGCCCCCAGATCATACCAGAGGCGATGCTTGATATTAATGGTGCACCGATAAATCCTACGGCAAGAGATTATCCAAACGAATTCATTCAGACTGGCATTTCTTCGATCGATGGTATCAATACACTCGTGCGAGGTCAAAAACTCCCTATTTTTTCAGGTTCTGGTTTGCCCCATAATCGGGTGGCTGCTCAAATCGTACGTCAGTCAAAGGTGCTCGGTAGTGAGGAAAAATTCGCAGTTGTCTTTGGAGCTATGGGGATAACTTTTGAAGAAGCCAATTTTTTCATTCAAGACTTCACGAAATCAGGTGCGTTGGAACGGGTCGTGCTGTTCCTTAACCTGGCAGATGATCCGGCGATTGAGCGTGTCTCTACGCCGCGTGTTGCCTTTACGGTTGCAGAGTATCTTGCTTTTGAAAAGGGTTTGCATATTCTTGTTGTTCTGTCTGATATGACAAATTATGCTGAGGCACTTCGTGAAATATCTGCAGCTCGTAAAGAAATCCCCGGACGCCGCGGTTATCCGGGATATCTATATACTGATTTAGCTAATGTATACGAACGCTCAGGCCGAATAAAAGATAAGAAAGGATCGATCACCCTGATACCTATCCTTACGATGCCCGAAGATGATAAAACCCATCCAATCCCGGATTTAACCGGTTATATTACAGAGGGGCAGGTCATTCTCTCAAGATCGCTATATAGAAAGAAGGTTTCACCGCCGATCGATGTTCAGCAATCATTGTCGCGATTAAAAGATAAAGGTATTGGAAAAGGAAAAACACGCGAAGACCACGCAGATTTGTTCAATCAATTGATCGCATGTTATGCTCGCGGTAAAGAAGCGGCTGAACTATCTGTTATATTGGGTGAAGCGGCTTTATCAGATACAGATAAGATATATCTTAAATTCTCTCAGCATTTTGAGGAACGTTATATTTCTCAGGGTGAGGAAGAAGACAGAACGATCGAACAAACTCTCGACCTCGGTTGGGAACTACTTCGGATGGTACCACGTTCTGAAATGAAAAGAGTTCGCGATGAGTATTTGGAAAGATACTATGACAGAACAGATGGTGAATAAGAATATGGATAAAATGGTCACGATGCCCGTTACGTCCGCTGTAAAGAGGTCACGTAATATGGATATAAATGACGTAACCGTTACCCGACAACGAAACGGGTTTCGTAGCCAATATCCATTACCGATATTACAGGTGCTATGAAGTTGGATATTCCACCGACCAGGATGCAGTTGCTGCGTTTAAAAAGACGTAGCGCAATCGCCCGGCGTGGTCATAAGTTGCTCAAGGATAAGCAAGATGAACTCATGCGCAGGATTCTCGAACTTGTCAGTAAGATCCGAGATGCCCGTTTACGCATCGAACAAGATTTAAGGAGCGCCTTTGGTTATTTTTATTTTGCGTCAAGTAAACAGTCAACAAAAGCTACAGACGAAGCGCTTCTAGCAACCACAAAGAACATCGCTGTTGATTATACTACAGAGCGTGTTCTTAACTTAAAGATCCCCAGATTTAAACAAACAATATCGGGAGGTTTGATCGGCTATGGTTTTATGACTACTTCAGGCGATCTGGATCTGGCACTCATAAAAATTGATCAGCTGATTTCTAAGTTGCTTGAGCTTGCTGAATTAGAAAAGGCACTGGAACTTTTCGCTTCGGAAATAGAAAAAACCCGCAGGCGGGTTAATGCTTTGGAATACATACTTATACCATCTATTGATGAAACGATTAAATTCATAAATTTAAAATTATCCGAAATGGAGCGCGGTGATCTTACGCGCCTCATGCGGGTAAAGGAAATTGTAAGAGGGAAGTAGGGGGTTTCATGATAGAAGGATTGGTATCTGTTTTGGTTTTGGCTTTTCTGACCTTGATCTTCGGTATAATTAAAGATCAGCTGCTCGTAATAATTCCACAGATTGTAATGATTCTCGTTATTATTTTTCTTCTAGTCAGGGTGCGCGTAAAGATATCTAAAGCCGAAAAGGAGAAGCTGAGAGCTAAGATAGATGAATTAGAAGACAAAATTGGAACGATAGGAACCAAACAAGAGTAAATAACCAGAGATCGCGCTGTGCAATAAATTGATTATTTCTGCATTCTATCGTACGAGTTCAATTCTATGAAAAAATTCATCGGCATTACTTTATTAGTTGGCCTGATTACACTTTTATATATCTTGACAAAAAACACTATTTTTAACCCGGACAGTCTAAGCTTGAGTGTTACCACGAGCATTTTAGATGAAGAGCATAATTGCTTTAACCGATCATATAAACAAATCGATGATTCCTTGTTGGGTGCATGGGATTCTGTATTCGCACTATCGGGGATTAAGAATAATCCTTTTGCGATAACGCTTTATTTTATTAAATACTTCAATAATTTTGAACAGAGCAGCAATTCCAGATTTTTTTCTTTCCGGGAAATTGTCTCTGGTAATAATACTAATGCCATAAGTTCAGCGATCGCAACATGTGCTATTATGCAAAAGATGGGGTGGGATTTTCAGTTTTTTTATAATGATAATGAATGCTATTTAGGGATTAATTTCACAGAAGATTGGCAGATAAGAAAAGGTAATTGGGTTGAGCGGGACGGGAAAAGCTATTTCCTGAAGGAGTTTGATTGCATTACACCGGTCGGCGAATTGAAAAGCGATAATCCTTCAGAAACATACAGGTGTCTCGTAGTCAAAAGCAAAGATCTTCAACCGGTACCGTTGATCAATAGTCTTCCGGTATTCGGCAGCCCTGATTATGAAAAAAGTCTAGTGTGGTATTACAGGGGATCGCGATATAGCCTTACTGCCTGGATACCCAAAGAACAAGTACGGTGGACTGCAAATTTGCCGGTAAGCTTGCATGGTATGGTTGCATCAGGGGTCTTTGAATTTAATAATTTAGGCATTATTGACGATATTAGATATCTCATTAAGGATTACGATGAATACAATAAGGTTAATTTTATTTTCAAATTAAGTCAATCAGAAAGTATTTTTGTATATGATAATAAAAAGCCAATAAAGAGTATAACCAATCAACTAATCGAAGGTCAAAATGATTGTGACGGTCGAAGCATATTTCTTTACTGTCTTTTACATATCCTACTTGACTACGACAGTAATGATATGGTTTTTATTAATTGGGAAAATCATCTGGCGATAGGTTTGAGACCCCAAACCAGAACCGCCGAAAAGCTGCTTAAAAAGGAAAAAGCTGAATATGTTGATGGTGACTATTATATACTCGATGCCGCGTATATTGGCGACACCCACTGGGGCAGTAAAATGAAACATCTCTCAGATGAATATGAAATCATCAAATGATTTGACCTCAGCTATTCAACGACTGGTGACCAGTCCGGTGCATTTGCTGTAAGTCCATCCGTTAATTTACGTTCTCTTGAACCGTCCCAGTTCATGGTAAACAATTCATAGATGCCGGTTCGGTTTGAGGTAAATACTATATGCAAGCCATCTGGTGACCATGATGGTTCTTCGTTATTCCCATCATAGGTAAGGCGGACTGGTGAAAAATCATAAGGATCAGTAACATAGATCTGTTGTGAATTATCAGCTTCTCTGGAAACATAAGCTATAATGTCCCCGCGCGGTGACCAGGCAGGAGAGGTGTTGTAGTTACCGTGGAAGGTGAGCCGTCTTAGATTGCCGCCGTGGATATCCATTACATAGACCTGGGGGTTTCCAGTCCGATCGGATACAAAGGCTATTTCCCGGCTGTTCGGCGAGAATGCAGGAGATGTATCAATAGCCCGATTATAGGTAAGGCGGTTTAGATTCTTAGACGCCAGGTCTAATATATAAATCTCAGCATTACCGTCCTTTGTCAGACTCAAACATATTTTTGAAGCATCGGGTGACCAACATGGAGCAAAATTCAATCCATTGAAAGAGGAAATAGCAGTTATTTCTTTCTTTACCAGATCGAATAGATAGATACATAGACGGTTGTTTGTATGGGTGGAAAAAAGTATCCTTCGGCTGTCCGGGGCCCAGGCCGGGAAAAGATTGAAGCGACCATTTTTCGTGAGCGGTGTGAAGTTGAAACCATCATAATCGATTATGGCTAATTCTTTGCTGCCTGCGGTGCGGTAAGAAAATACAATTTTTGTGGAGGCGATGCCTTTTTCCCCGATGATATACTCGATAATGTCATCGGATATTTTATGTGCAGTCTGACGCAGCTCATCACCGAGTGGGTAATTCTCTTCAAAGATCACCTCATGCGATGCAAAGTCCTCGCAGGCTACAGACAATTGCGTGTTATCTGCACTGCCTTTTACGATGATAGCTTGGCTATTTGAATCGCTGATTGTCGTAGAGTCAGCAAAAACATCGAAATAAAGGGAGTATTCCAGATCATGACGAACGACATTTTCGATATTCCTTACTCTGGTCAACAATTCATAAGATATTTCTTTGGTAGTAAAAGGTTGTATTACCAGGTTGGTCTTTCCGCCGCCATAGTCAGTGAGCCGAAGATAAATATCCTGACTATTAGCGAAATCGCTGATCGCAAGCAACGATAAAAACAACACAATCATAAGGCGGGCGTGCAAATGCTTAGAGAATTTGAGTTTGATGCTTCGAATTTTTCCAGAATTTAGTATTTCGAAATTAGAATTTGCAGTAATATTCACTGTGCGGTCAGGAATTCCAAATGGACTTTGAGAAAATCATCGGCAAACTCCTTGGGAAGAGGTGGTAATTTTTTTGTCAGTGTGACCGCATGCATCGCCGTTTCATTGTACAGATTATCACCCGAGCTTTCCTCCAGCCGCACATTATAAATTGTGCCTTTTTTATCGACCTCGAAATATATCGTGTTTTTGAGCACTATGTCTTTACCCTTGTAGGGATTGTGCCAATTTTCGTTGATCTTATTCAACAGGATATTCAAATAATAAGAATAAGTAAATCCTCTGCCACTTCCTGTATAGATCTTTGGCTTTATGTCAGGTAACCCTTTTTTGATTTTTTTCTCAGAGACCTCTTTTTTCTTGACTTCAGTTTTTTTTGACGATACATTTTCTTTTGGAGGAGCCTTTTCCTTGGCTGTTATCTTCGGCTCTTCTTGCTTCACTTCTTCGTCGACTGGTTCTTCAATACTCAATATCTTAGGCTGCGGCAGGGGTGCGATGCTTACTTTATAAACCTCGATTTGGGGAATAGGTTTGACGCTTCGGCTGCCAAGTAGCAATACTGAAAAAAGTGTCCCGTGAAGAACAATAGACAAGATGTAAAAACGATTCATTCCTGAGGTATCTCAGCGACTAATCCCAAGTCCTTGACACCAGCTTTCCTTATCCTCCCGACAATATCTATAGCATAGCCATAGTTGACCTGTTCATCTGCTCGTAGATATACGATAATACCGGGGGATTTATTTTCCAGTTTCTTTTTTAGGACATTCTCAAAATCTTCTACAGCTACCAGGTCTTTGTCAATATAGAGCTCACCGGTATTTTTTATTGAAACAGTAATACCTTCTTCATCATGAGGTAATGACGCATCAGTACGCGGCAAATTTACATCGATACCTGGTATCATCATTGGTGCAGTGATCATAAATATAACAAGCAAGGTGATGCTGACATCAGCCAGCGAGGTTATATTTATTTCTGATATTAATCCCTTAGTTTTCACGGGTTAAAATCAATTCTTTCCGAAGTCTTGCAAAAACTTCGTTAATGAACTGGTCGATCCTGCTGGTATAGCTGTTGACGCGTGACTTGAAAATATTATAGAAGATCAGAGCAGGTATAGCAACAAGCAGTCCGTAAACGGTCGTGATCAATGCATCTGATATACCAGGAGCAACAATGGTTATGTGCGCTGAACCGCGTGCCCGGATGTCTAGAAAAGCTTCCATAATACCCCAGACAGTTCCCAACAGACCCAGGAAGGGACTGGCACTGACAAAGGTGCTTAGTATAGGAAGAGATTTTTCAAGCTCGTCAACTTCACCGAGTTTAGCTCGTTCCATTGCTAAACGGATATTGTCAGAGAGTTCCTCCATAGATGATTTAGGCAAACTCTGCGGATTCTGTGCTGGGAAAGCAGTTTTTTTCCCGATCTTCAGCCTTTTAAACTCTTCTAAACCATTGCGCAGGATTCTCCCATATGGATTATCATTGAGCAGGGGTCCCATATTTTCCAGTTCTTTGGTGTGTTGATGAAAATGGAATGTAGACATGAATCGTGTACTCATCTTTTTGATCTTAGAAAAATCAAAAAGCTTCTTAAGAAATATCGCCCAAGACCATATCGAGAAAATGGCGAGCAAGGCCATGATTATCTGAGCCGCGATACTCGAGTCTAAAAAAATCCTGAATATATTCATAGTATTAGGCGTTAACTACAACTACCTGTCCATAAAATCCTCATAAAGACATGGACCATTATTTTATTTTGTCTTTAGCCAAGGCCGCTTCGGCAGAATTTGGAAAATCTTTTACTATTAGATTGTAATAGTATTGCGCGCTTTTAGCGTCGCCGGTTTCTTCATAGATAATTGCAATTTTGTAAAGCGCAGTAGGTCGTTTGCTGCTACCCGGATATTGCTTTATCATTTCATTGTAAGTATCGACCGCACGTTGGCTTTTACCCATCGCTGCATATGATTCGCCTATCCAATATAATGCATTGTCAGACAATGGAGAATCAGGCGATACCTTAAGGTAGTTTTCAAAACCGCTGATCGCTTCGCTGTAATTACCCTTGACATAGTTGAGATAGGAGGATTCATATATCATACGCGCTTCAGGACTGATTTTGGATATATCTTCTGAATCGACTGCGACCCCATGTTTAGGTCCGATCCTCTCGTATATGCGGGTCAGTTGAGATTCTGTATCGCCAAGTCGGGAGTTGAGCATCTCGATTTTATCACTGAGTTCATTCGACTTGGTGTAAAAGTCGATCCTCAGATGGCTTATTTCTTCATTCTGGTATTTGAGCATGCTGTCGAATTTTGCAGTATAGTATTTCAGACTGTCTAATTGCCAGTTGAAATTATTGAATCTTGTACGGTTAAAACAGCTGCAAATAGCCAGCAGGACGATCAGGTAGCCCAGCTTTTTGGTCAATTTATTATTCTGGTTCTCGACTCTATTCTACGACGAATTCACAGCGCCGATTTACTTCAAGATTTGTTCGATCGAGGGGTCTCTCTTCACCATAGCTTACCGTAGCAAGACGGTCTGGTGTGATCCCTAACATCAACAGGTAATCACGGGATGCTTTTGCACGCCGTTCACCCAGGGCTAAATTGTATTCAGCCGTGCCGATCTCACAACAGTGTCCTTCGATCACTATTCTTGTTTCTGGGTATAGCTTGAGCATTTCTGCATTGCGCTGGAGGATGTCGGCAGCATCTGCACGGATGTCTGATTTGTCAAAATCAAAGAAAACAGTTCCCAGAACTAACGCAGGTTTTGGCGGTTCGACCGGAACTTCAGGTATTTCAACCTCTTCAAAAGGTATTTCTTCTTCAACCGGAATTTCTTCAACGGGTTCCACTACCTGTTTTTTTGGACAACCCAAGCACAGCATTAGGATTACCAATGCGGGTATTGTTATTTTTAAATAACGCATATTGCCTCCATTTTCTTTATTATAGTTATTATTATTATACTGTCAAGAATCTGATTGAAACCAAATGATGTTTATGTCTAGCCCGTACTGACGGCGATGTCATTTAACGAGGAACCAGACCTCTTTGGTAGCTTTTTGTCTGACTGACAAACGTTTCCAAACGCATTGCCTCGACCGCATGCTCCAAGCCATCAAGAGAAAGCACAAAAAGCGGGAAATCCGGGTATTCGTCTTTTATCGCTTTGTAAAGTGTGGTTACGATATTGCCAGGCATGCAGGTAAATGGCATGATATTCACGACCCCGGAGAAATTTTCATGAATGCATTCGATCGTTTTTCCTACGGTTAATATCGTTTCTCCTTCAAAAGATGGGTGGACGTATTCTTTGGCTAAATTCAACAAAAGAGTGACATCGGCTTCCGGATCCAAACCTAAAATTCGATATATTTTATGCTGACGCCACTTCATGTAGTGATTGAATATTTTAGTGAAGATGGCTCTTCGGTACTCGTTGAACCACAGACAATTCTTAACCCGTGTGAAATTTGTGTAAAAAAACCATTCACCAATCGACGGCAGCACTACTTCGCAGCCGAGTTTCTCGAGTTTATCGATGACAAAATTATTGCTGAATTTCTGAGACCTTACGTATATTTCACCAACGATACCGATCTTTGGCTTAACTGCAGCTCGATCGATCTCAACTGCATCGAGCATTTTGCGTAGGTTTTTAATATAGCCCACTATGGATTTACCTTTTTCTATTAAATTACTGATCTGAAACAGAGCATCGTTGTAGATTTTATCGGTATTTCCGATTTCTATCTCATAAGGTCTGATCATACGCGAATGAGCTTCCAATGCATCGACTGCACAGATACCATCCCATGCTGAGAGGAGAAATTTGAAGCCCATTTTTCCCAGATCATCGAAAAGGCTCGGACCCTGATTAGGTGCATAGATCGGAACTGCAGATAGACCGAGGTCATCGAGGATTATACGGTGGAGTTTGTAGTATTGCCCGAAACGGCATGGTCCAGACCCTTGAGCCATGAAAAAAGCACTTGTCTTGGGATTAAAATCCGGTGCATTGATTTTTTTGATCATATCACCTGCCGTGATGATCGCCGGCAAGCATTCTTTGCCAGATGTGTATTTGCGCCCGATGGTTACGGATTCGACATCAGGCGATGGCAATACACGGGCATCGATACCAGCGTACCGCATTGCCGCAGCTAAGACCTTTGCTGCATCGCACATATCAGGGATATATATAGTTCGATCCTTACGGACTTCACTTTTTGCTTCTATTCTTCTTGATATACCTGTATTTTGGGCACCTTTGATGCTATCATAAAATGCCTCACATCTGGTTACAAAACCGGCATCACCGGAATGTTCATCGAGTTCCAATAGAAGGAATGGTTTGTGACCGAGTTTCTCCTTAAAAAAACGAGTCAAGAAAGAATCCGGTCCGCAAGCAAAATTCGAAAGGTAAACAGCAAAAAGATTCTTGTCTTTATTTATAATTTCGGCTGCTCCCAAAATACGTTGACCGTAGTGCCAGTACATATTATAAAAATCTTCCTGAAGCGAGCTGTAGTCGATTTGTAAAAAATCAATGGGTAGTGCTTGCACGCCAAGATCTCTGATTTTCTTGGGTAAGTCCAAATTCAGCCCAAGATCATAACCATTATAGGGTCTTGAACAAACCACAAAAGCAAGTTCTTTGATATCAGCCAGAGCTCGCTTTCCGATATCGCTTATCGTCGTTTGTATTTCATGTTGATATGCAGACGCTTGCCTTATCGCATTTTTCACCTGGTTGACCGTTTTACCAAAACCTTTGCCGAATTCGATTAACGCTCCTTCGATACCGGTTATGCCGCGGTCAAAATATATGCTTGGTGAATAGACTTTTATCTTATTACCGAATACCGCCCTGCTTATATAGGGGATAGTTTGTACATATGGACATACAAAGCAGCGTGTGAAATTCCCATCATTTGGCGCCATGGAAATAATACTCGGTAGAAATATATGATTAATTCCTCTGTTTATTAAATGACGGATGTGTCCAAGGGCTACTTTTACAGGTAAACATGTATCGGCAACTGATACTTCTGACCCCATTTCTATTATTTTCCGATTTGTTGGTTCGGATAGAACCGGTTTGAATCCCAGACTGGTAAGAAATTTGTAGAAAAAAGGAAAGAGCTCATAAAATACGAGACTGCGCGGGATGCCGATTTCAATGCCCTCGGTGTCTTCTGTCTTAAAGAAAATTTCATTGCGTATTCTGAAAAAATCTGGAAGATCAGAGGTGCGTTTCTTTTTCTCTTCATAACGTTCACATCTGCCGCCGTAATATATCGGATTTTCACCTTTGATCACGATCTTGTTTATTTCGCATTCATTACTGCAATGGTTACAGATAAACGATTCAGAGGAGTATTTTCGCGAGGCGAGGTCGAAACCGCGGAATTTTGTTTGTACAGGATTGGCTTCCCGCGTAAGTAAGGCAATACCTATCGCACCGGTAATATCATAATTTACCGGTACAGTAATTTTTTTCTTTAAGACCTGCTCAAAAGCAGATACAACAGCTTTGTTTGCTGCAACACCACCTTGAAAGAATATTCTATCGCCAACTTTTTTCCCGTTCACTACTCTATTAAGATAATTAAAGACAATAGAATAACCGAGTCCAGCCAGGAGATTTTCTCTTTCTGATATATCGCTTTGGTGATGGATTACCTCTGATCCGATGAATACTGTGCACCGTTCACCGAGGTTTATTGGCGATCGTGCATTGAGCGCGCTGTTGCCGAAGTCGTTGAGTTTAATGCCGAGGACTTCGGCCTGTTCCTCAAGGAAAGAGCCGGTTCCTGCAGCACATACTTTATTCATTTCAAAATCGACGATCGCTTTGTTACTAAGACTGATGAACTTTGAGTCCTGACCACCGATCTCAAAAATAGTATCGACTTGCGGGTCGATTTCAATTGCGGCTCTTGCCTGGGCAGATATTTCGTTCTTGATGATGTCGGCACCGATGAACTCGCCAATTAAATAACGACCCGAGCCAGTAGTTCCAACACCGGCAATCTCGACCTTGGTCCCGATCTCCCGGGCTATTTCCTTAAAACCCTGGAGCACGACTTCTATGGGTCGTCCTTTTGTCCACATATACCTTCTTGCAATGACATCCCCGTGCTCATCGATCATAACCAGGTTTGTCGAGATCGAACCAACATCTACCCCGAGATATGCTCGTACTCTTTCTTTAGGCGGTTTGAATTCTGTAAGAGCACACCATTTTTTATGACCATCTAACGGTGCTAACCTTTTAACAAACCGGGGTCTATTAAGCCATTTGCTATAATCTTCGAGTCCTTTATAAGAATCATTGCCATTGTTTTTTCTCATATTGAGTACAGCACCGATGGCGCCGATGCAAGCGTAATTATCAGGCACGATAAGATCGCTGGCAGCTATATCAAGAACCTCCTGGAATGCCTTGATCATGCCTTGATTGCCAGCGACGCCGCCGACAAATGCTACAGGTTTAGAGATTGTCTTGCCTTTTGCAATGACGCTCTTGAAATTACGGGCTAAAGCAAAACAAAGCCCGGCCATAAGATCCTCGGGTTTAGTTCCGATTTGCTGAAGGTGGATCATATCGCTTTTTGCAAATACTGAACAGCGACCAGCGATCCTTGCCGGATTTTCTGAACGCATCGCGACTTTCCCGAAATCTTCAATATCGTAGCATAGTCGTCTTGCTTGTTGATCAAGGAAAATACCAGTACCGGCTGCACAAATCGTATTAGAAGAAAAATCCTTTATCATCCTCTCATCAATATTGATAAGCTTTGAATCCTCACCACCAATTTCGATGATCGAATGTATCTGTGGGTAAGAATCTAATACACCTTTTGCCGTGGCTTCAACTTCATTTACATAGGTTGCACCGAGCATGTCACAGAGGTTTTTGGTACTGCTTCCGGTGAGCGCGAGTAAATCGATATGTTCGAGTTCTTTTAGCACCTTATGGAGAAGGTTATAAGGTTCTCCATGGTGCTTTATATATTTTATTTTGGTGAGTTTATCATCGATGAATTCAGCAAGCTTCAGGCTTACTGAGCCGATATCAATACCGTATTCGTACATATTTTTATTTAAGGGGCATAGTAAAAGCCCAGAGATATGTGGTAATCTATTTTTCGCTCCTGACTAGTTTCATCCCGGGCCTCGATATTCGCGGTGAATTCCGGGGTCAGTCTGAATTTTATAAGCTTTAGTTCTACACCACAACCAAGGATCGCCTTGGCAGTAGTTTCTGAGCCTTGGATCGGTGTATCTATTGCTGTACCATTATTGAATTCAAATCTATCAGTACCGCTCAGACTGATATTAAAGCCGATACCAATGCCAATATAAGGTGATATCAACGGAAGCATACCAGCTTTTAAGGAAAGAAAGATCGGGAAATAGATATTGCTATAAGAATATGTATGTCTGCCAAGTGCCTCATCGCGTCCGTATTTGGTCGATCTGTACTGCGGAGTCATATCGATACCGATCAGATTGATAATATCGGTTCCCATGCCCAAACCAAAATGCATACCTGTGCCACTAAAAGTATTTGTGCTATTACCCGGGTCATAAGTGCAAATATTGAGCCCGAGTTTTACCCCGACCCTGGTGCTGATCGGACTACCCAGACACTGACCATAACAATATACAGCAAAGACTACAATAAGCAATATGATTTTCTTCATAAAACCTCCAAGTCGAGTATTATACCTTGGATTATCAGGAAGTCAAGCACACCATGGTTGTTATTGCGAGGAGCAAAGCGACGAAGCAATCTCAGAGATTGTCACGACCGCTTGTGGTGGTCTCGCAATGACAGATGGAGTAATGTTCATCAAATAAAAAAGGCGGGCATAGCCCGCCTTTTTTATAATTATAGAGTATTTGTTTAATGCTAT
>Ga0307426_1000166_pt1 | contig 42869 bp, 40 predicted proteins | sample SalMarWE160340MG_FD_202165 | JGI IMG/M metagenome (GOLD analysis project Ga0307426, IMG submission 202165) | Salt marsh sediment microbial communities from the Plum Island Ecosystem LTER, Massachusetts, United States - WE1603-40 | ecosystem: Environmental > Aquatic > Marine > Intertidal zone >... | reverse complement strand
CGTGGTCGCCCGGACTTCCCTAACGGGCAGTCTTTTGAGGATGCCTTGAGGTACTTTGATATGATGTCTGCGATCGAACCAAGCTATGATAACTATTATCATGCCGGTGTTTATGCATTACTCAGCGGCGATCTCGATAAAAGCCAAAAGTACCTTGAAGCGATTCTTGAAAAGAAACCGCAAGTGCACTATTACCTCGGCGTAGTATATTTCCAGCTCGGTCTTTATGATAGATCGGCCGAGCACTTTCGGCGATTATTGAAAAAACAGAATGATATTTGGCAAGCTTATTATTATTTAGGTTTGATCGAACTAAAGCAGAACCGCGTTGATGCCGCGATGGAATATTTCAAGGAAACGCCAGATTCAGTCGATATCGTACTCCTCATCGATTATATCGAAGACTATGATCAATTAGTCGATGCACGCCGGGACTATGAGAAAGGCTTTTTTAACAGCGCTATAAAACAATACATTCAGGTAGATTACTTTTTTGGTTATCGTGAAATCGGGCTGGCACTTGCTTTTCTGGGTGAAAAAGAGTATAAGACAGGTCTTGCTTTACTCGATTCGGTGATCAAACATAGTGATAACGAACCACTTGTTGAACGTGCGACATACGAAACGGCGAAGATTTACTATTATCTTAAAGATAATGATAATGCGCGCCGTTATCTTAAAGAATATCTAAAGCATCAGCATGAAGATCAAGCTTTATTCCTTCTGGGTATGACCTTTGGTAATGAATCGAGGTATGATTCAGCGATATATTACTTTACGGGACTGCCCGATTCAGTGGACCGTTATCTGTTTCAAAAAGGGAGGACAAATTATTTCCTCGGTTTTTGGGGGAAAGCCGAAGAGTTGCTCTTACGGCAAAGGGAGTATTTCCCTGATTCACCGAACGGAGATAGGGCGACATACATCCTTGCGTCGATCAATTTTAAAAGAAAAGAATATGATCATGCGATCGATTTTTATTATGAGCTTGTGAATATTTATCCAAAGTCAGTCTACGCAGCCACCGCGCAAAAGAGCCTTGGAGATGCTTATTTCAATTTGCAGATGTATGAACGTGCTTTACAAGCATACGAGCGCGTTGATGAGTTCGAACCATCGCAGGATCTCAAAGAACATACGGATTTGATGATCTATGAGACCCTGTATTATCTGAAGAAATATACATCACTACTTGAGGCTCTACAGCATTTTGTCGATAATAATCCGGGGACAGATCTTGCGCTTAACACCCAGTTGCGTATCGCTAAAATCCTGCTGTTGAATAAAGAATATTACCGCAGTCTTTCAGTACTCACTGGAGTTATTGAATCAAGACCAGGATCATCGATTGCTTACCGAGCAGCGATTGAGAAAGCCAGGGTTTATCAGGCGATTGGTGATATAGATGATGTGAAGAGCATTTACAAAGAGCTCTTAACAGAAGAAGCTGCTGGATATTACCATTCCTATGTTGCTTACGAGCTGGGTGTGATTTATCTTGAAGAATCAAAATTTGATTCCGCATTATCTTATTACAATTTACTCTTAGCCGACGAGCAATATCGCGAAAAGGCTATTTTCGAAATCGCTAAGATATATAATATTTTAGGACAAAACAATGAATCAGAAACGATGATCGATAAACTTATTACTGAATTTCCATCTTCAGTTTTCTTGGTCGATGCATATATCCTTAAGTCAAAGACCTACCGAAAGACCGGGTATTTTGATCAAGCAGTAGCTATCCTGGCAGAATTGATACGCAATGTCGGCAAGAGACCTGAGGTTTTTATGGAGATCGGAAGCATATATTTTGAGATCGAAAATTATCGCAAAGCACGTGATAACTACTTATTGGCTTGTGAATATTATGAACAAAACAGGGATGATGCAGCGAGGGCACTGCTTTTTGCTGGTGATGCATCAGTAGGTTTGGATGACAAAAAGGCAGCACGAGAATATTATATTCAAGCAAATCTGATCGCTCAATCGCTGAGTTTAAAGAACCAAGCCAATGCAAAAATCAATGCGATAGATGAAGAATAGTCATTATCCTTGACTTAGAATATCGTTGATCTTTTGCAGTTCTACCTTTATCTCTTTCAAGGCCTTGCTTCTATTTTTGAGCGGAAGCGATAACTGCTCTGGTGCATCACTCAAGCGAACCAATTTCTTTTTCGCACCAGCTATCGTATAACCTTGATCATACAGGACGCTTTTAATCAACTTCACGATATCGATATCCTTTTTAGAATAGTATCTTCGACCCACACGATTTCGTTTTGGTTTAAGTATAGCAAATTCTTTTTCCCAATATCTCAATATATACGGTTTTAGAGTCAGCATGTCAGCGACTTCTTTTATAGAAAAATATTCTTTCTCACTCATTTTCCCTCCTAAGTTTTCGTGGAAAACTTGGATTAATGTGTTCACTTATTATTCTACCATTCATTTTTCAACGGTCTCGTCATAAGATCCTTCAGCCCTTGTTTTGGAGGTTTTTTCTCAAAGAGAATACTGTAGACAACCTCACATATTGGCATCTCGATACCGTACTTATCAGACAAAACCATGATCGCCTTGGAAGTCGGGACACCTTCTGCTACCATGACCATTTCGGCTTCAGTTTCTGCCATGCTCATGCCCGCCCCGATACACTCGCCGAATCTATGATTGCGCGACTCTTCACTGAATGATGTCGTAACCATATCACCTAGACCAGAGAGTCCCCAAAAGGTTTTTGGCTTTGCGCCTAATCTTACCCCGAGACGCTGCATTTCTACGATACCGCGAGCAAGTAACGCACCTTTTGCATTTTTACCGAATCCCAGTCCGGCGCTTATCCCGCAGCCCACGGCAATTACATTCTTTATGGCCGCGCCAAGTTCAACGCCGGTAATGTCGTCTCCTAAATATATCCTGAAATAATCCGAGGCGAATTCATGTTGAAGCATCATTGCACCTTCAGGATCCGGGCCGACCAGAACCACCGCAGTCGGTTCTTTTCTGATAATTTCATTTGCTATCGAGGGCCCGGATAAGACATAAACACGGTTTTTTGCCGATGTCAGCGAATTGATGATTTCCGATGGTCTTTTCAAGGTAATGATATCAATACCTTTTGTCAGGCTTAAGTAATAGACATCGCGGGTCTTGATCTTTGTCAACCGGTCGACAACACTGAACAGGGTCTGAGAAGGAACGGCAAAGACAACTACTTCTGCATCGAGCATGATTTTTTCAATATCCCAATGGATAAATATCTCTTCAGGTATCTTTTGATTCATGAGGAAAGGCGCATTGTCTCTCGTTCGTGCTATGTATTCAGCCCTTTCCTTATTGAATTCCCAGATTTTCACATTATGACCATTTAGATGCTGCATAATGCCAAAAACTGATCCCCAGTTGCCACATCCCAGTATGCTCAATTTCATTTTTTTCTCCAGAAGATGTATTTCGATTCTTCTTTTTTTATTATTCTTCTTATATTGGAACGGTGAGCATAGATGATAAGGACGGCCATGATTATTAAAAAAATACGATCCGTAAAGGAAGCATCTTTAATGATAAAACTGATAATCGGCAAGGTTACGGCAAATGCGATCGATGCCATTGCTACGATATAGGTGCTTAAATAGACTACGATCCAGACAGCAAGGGATATTAAGAATGATCTGGGTACGATGCCGATACCGACCCCGATCGTTGTCGCGACGCCTTTGCCGCCGCGAAATTTAAACAGGGGGTTGAAGATGTGACCGAGTATTGCGCCCGCGCCAGCGAATGCAGTAATGTAACCCAGGTTCTTAGCGATAAGGACAGGGATGAATCCCTTTAATCCATCTAAGATAAAACCAAGGATAAAAAAAGGCAGACCAGCTTGACGGCCAAGATTCGTTGCACCTATATTGCCACTGCCGACTTTTTTAAGATCGATGCCTTTCATCTTCCCGAGTATATAAGAAAAAGGTATCATGCCAAAAAAAATACCGATGACAAAAGAGATAATATGTTCCACTTTATAGCCTCAGCTCGAGGTTCTTAACCTGACTACTTTTGTTTTGATCAATACCGGTACACCCTTAAAACCAAAATACTGGCGTATCGATTTGCGCAAATATCTTATATAATGTTCTTTAACCTTGATCGATAGGGTAGCACGGAAAAGAGGTGGTCCAGTACTTACCTGTTTCAGGTTGAGAAGAAATCCATTAGTAGGTTTCTGCAATCTTTTCGTTAAATTCTTCAAAACCGTTTTATCAGCGAATCTATGTGCTTGGGTATGGACATCGAGTATGCAGGTCAAAAGTTGTTCCAGCCCTTTTTCTGTCTTGGCTGATATCGGCACAACGGGTACGAATTCGAGCGGCTTGAATGACTGATAAGTCGAGGTTATGATCCTGGCCTGGTCTTTTGCCTTTATCAAGTCTATTTTATTTGGTACCAGGATCAGATTCTTCGCTTTTGCTAGCACCATCGTAGCAATACGACGGTCTTGTTCAACGACACCTTCGGACGTATCAAATAGAAGCAGCGCAATATCGATATCCTCAATCATATTCATTGCCCGCACAGTTGAATAAAATTCAACAGAATCCTTGATCCGTGTCCTGCGGCGTAAACCACATGTATCGATTATCTCGATATTGCTTTTCTGATACTGGAATGTAGCACGGACAATATCCCTGGTCGTGCCAGGATTTTCATCGACTATTGCACGTTCTTGTTTGGTCACTGCATTTACGAGTGTCGATTTGCCGGCGTTGGGGCGTCCGAGAATCAATACTTTAATTGTTTTTCGAGAACTTTTTTCTCGAACCTGAGGCAGGGTTTTAATGGTGCTGTCCAAAAGTTCACCGAAGCCGATACCCGCTTCACCTGAAACCAGAAAAGATTTACCAAAGCCGAGTTTAGCGAATTCCAAAATCTCTTCGCCAGATTTTTTACTATCGATTTTATTTATCAAAAGGAACCCCGGTTTATTGCTTTTGCGGACTGCCTGGCAGATATCGTCATCACCAGGCTGTAAGCCGCTCTTGGCATCGACCACAAAATATACGAGATCTGCTTCAACAAGACCATATTCGATCTGGCGGTTTATTTTGACTGCGAGCTCTTCTTTTCTATCTGAAAAAAAACCACCGGTATCAATTATGTTAAACATCTGACCGCACCAGTGGACTTCCCCGTATATCCTATCACGGGTCACACCAGGATCTTTATAGACGATATTCGATCTCATTCCGATCAAACGATTGAATATCGTTGATTTTCCGACATTTTTCCTACCCACGATCACTACTGTAGACATTGCAGGAAATCCTCCAGATTCATCGGTGCGATCATAACACGTCGATCATGTATCAATATACCATCAATGAATTGGTTTGAATCATTCGTGCAATTAGGCGGCAAGAAAATTTTATCGTAGGACGCATCGATTTTTCTCAATGTCGTGGTGATATCCTGGGCACCGAGAAGACCGGAAGCAGTTACTGACGCACCAAAAAAATTGTTGGTCACAGGTTCGATAATAATATTGTCTTTGACGCAACCAAGTTTCTGGAGTTTTACCTTCAACTTTTTGATGACCGGTAGAGCCATAACGCCAGTTAAGAACAAATAACGGCCCTGTATTTTCCTTTTCGTATTCAGTCGTTCTATGTCAGATAGAAAGCTGCGTGCCATGCCAATGCCATTTTCATATTGGGGGAAATCATCGTAATAGTCCTCTTCCGGGATATCAGTTTGAGTGTCTATAAAAAATTCGTCGGCGAGGTATACCATTCCACGATGATATTTTTTTCTGAATGTCTTATGGAGATCCATGATGCCAGTGATTATTTCTTTCGCTTGATGGTTTGACAGACCCGTTATGTCTTTAATATATTTGGTTCTGCCTACTGGGACGATACCGATAGAAGATACACCCGGGTGCAGTCTGCTAAGGTCATTGATGGTCTTGATGAGATTCGCACCATCATTAAGGCCAGGGATTACTACGATCTGGCAATGGAGTTTGATGTTGTTGTCGATCAAAGAGCAAAGTTGCTCCAGAATTAATCCAGCTCTATCATTCTTAAAAAGTTTCTTTCGCAAAACAGGATCGGTCGAGTGAACCGATATGTATAACGGAGATAGGTTTAAGCGAGAGATTCTCTTGACATCATCCGCATCGACATTGGTGAGACTGAGAAAATTTCCGAACATAAAGGAAAGTCGGTAATCATCGTCCCGAAAGTATAATTCCTTTCTCATACCCTGAGGAAGACCTCTGATAAAACAGAAGTCGCAGTTATTATCACACTCTTTGTATACAGGATCATCGAGTTGAATCGTGATATTTCGATCAGGTTCGAAAACTAATTCGGTTTTTTTGCCGTTGTATTCAAAGAGAATGCGTCTTGTCTTTGAGTGATCATTATAAAAACGGTACTCTAATATATCATCGATATTCTGATTATTGATAGCGATGAGCATGGCGTTTTCTGGTATCCTCGGTTCGTTTGACGCGCAAACCTTAATCATAATGAATTATAAGATACTTCTGGGAAAAATTCAAGTGTTTCTTTAACGCCCGCAAAGAGAATTAACTGCTTATTTTATTGACTTTCTCCCAAATTCGTGTATAATAACAGACTAAAATAGCAAAAACTATGCGATTTATTAGTTAATTTGTTGGCTATCGAATAAATGGAGGCAAAATGGGCAAGACCTTAGCAGAGAAGATATTATCTATGAAAAGCGGAAAAGATTGTTCTGCCAATGATATCATTATCGCTAAAGTTGATGTTGCTGCATTCCAGGATGGGACTGGACCACTTGGCGTAAAGCAGCTTCAAAAGATGAATATTAATAAAGTCAAAGCTGCAAAATCAATTTTTTTTCTTGATCATGCAGCACCCTCACCGCGTCGTGAATTATCGAATGATCATATGTTGCTACGTAAATTCAGTGAGCAGGCAGGTGCTACTCTTTCCGAGATTGGTGATGGTGTGATCCACCAGCGGCTCGTTGAATCGTTTGTTAAGCCAGGTGATGTGGTTATCGGAGGTGATTCACACACTTGTACCTCAGGTGCACTCGCTGCTTTTGCTACAGGCATGGGGTCGACCGATGTGGCTATCGGTATGGCGATAGGCAAAACGTGGTTTAAGGTTCCCGAGACAATAAGGATTGAAGTAAGCGGCAAATTCCAGACTGGTGTTTTTTCCAAAGATCTTATTCTTTATTTGATCGGGATGATCGGTGCTGATGGTGCTACTTACAAAGCACTTGAATTCGGTGGTTCAACGATCGACAAAATGACGATGGAATCTCGTTTTGTACTGTCAAACATGGCCGTTGAAGCCGGTGCGAAAGTTGGTTTGATCGCTTCTGACCGTGCAACACGCGAATATTTGAAATCACTGGGTCGGTTAAAGGACTGGCAACCATTAATACCGGACGCGGATGCGAACTATGTGAGAGTGATCAAGATAGATGCCGCAAAACTCGAGCCGCAGATCGCATTTCCTCATACCGTCGACAATACGAGATCGATCAGTAGTGCAAAAGGTAAGCACATTGACCAGGTATTTATCGGCACTTGCACTAACGGACGCATCGATGATTTTAAGATCGCAGCAAAGATCCTGAGCGGTCAGACACGGGCAAAAAGTACGCGTTTGATAGTCGTTCCCGCATCACGTGATGTGTATCTTGAGGCTATGAAGCTTGGTCTCTTGGCGACCTTTGTAAAAGCCGGGGCTATTATCATGGGACCGGGCTGTGGTCCCTGCGTCGGTGTACATCAAGGTGTTCTGGGGAATGGTGAAGTATGTTTATCGACAGCGAATCGTAATTTCAAAGGACGCATGGGAAATCCTGAGGGGTTTGTGTATCTTGCATCACCCGCAACCGCTGCATATTCTGCGATAAAAGGTAAGATCAGTGACCCGCGGGAGTTTTTCTCTGTCAAGGCGAAGAAAGACAAACGGAGTGATTCCAAAAAAAAGTAAGTTCTGGATTTAGTTTGAAGGAATTTTGATTTTGAAAGGAGATAAAGAATGGCAACATTGAAACAAACACTAACAAAAAGAATCCCTGTGCTAAGGGATGAGATTAAGAACTTTGTGAAAGCGAATGCGACCAAAGTCATATCTGAAGTTACTGTAGCTCAAGCGTACGGCGGTATGCGTGGGGTTAAGGCATTGGTTTGCGACACTTCAGTCGTACCGCCTGATCAGGGTCTTATTATCCGGGGTAAGCCGATCGGTACTTTGAAGGGTCAATTACCAGAAGCAGTGTTTTTTCTTCTTGTTACCGGCGAGTCCCCAGATGATGCGGCAATCGAGGATCTGAAAAAAGATCTAAAATCACGGGCACAGGTACCGGCATATGTATGGAAGACACTCGAGGCGATGCCTAAAGATTCTCATCCCATGGCGATGTTCAGTCTTGGGATCCTGGCGATGGAGAGAGAATCAGTATTTCGGAAAAAGTATGATGAAGGTATGCAAAAGACCGATTTCTGGGATTCCACAGTTGAAGACTGCCTGAATATAATAGCTAAGCTTCCTGCCTTGGCCGCAGGTATTTACCGCATGCGCTTTAATAAGGGAGTACGTATTGAACCGGATGCGAAACTTGACTGGGCAGGTGATTATGCTCGGATGCTTGGCATTGACGATCCTTCCGGAGAATTTGCCAACCTTATGCGGCTCTATATGGTTCTTCATACTGATCATGAAGGTGGTAATGTCAGCGCTCATACCTGTCACTGTGTCGGTTCAGCATTATCTGATGCATACTACGCTGTTTCAGCAGGGCTGAATGGTCTTGCTGGTCCATTGCACGGATTGGCCAATCAGATGTGTTTACGTTGGGTTATCATGGTAAAAGATAAATTTGGCGGTGTCCCGAGCGATGAACAATTGCGTCAATTCGCATGGGATACACTTAATTCAGGTCAGGTGATACCTGGTTATGGTCACGCAGTACTGCGTGTGACTGACCCCCGGTATGCAGCATTTCATGAGTTTGGTGCTAGGGTATGTGCTGATGATGAGCTCTTTCAGATCGTCGATAAGGTTTTTAACATAGTACCTGGTGTTCTCAAAGAACATGGTAAGGCGAAGGATCCATGGCCCAATGTCGATGCTGCTTCAGGTTGTTTACTCTATCACTTTGGATTGACTGAGTTTGAATACTACACTGTGCTTTTCGGCGTCTCACGTGCCCTTGGTATGTGTTCGCAATTGATCGTGAGCCGTGCTTTGGGTGAAGCTATTGAGCGTCCGAAATCAGTGACAACCGAATGGGTAAAGCAAGCGGTTAAGGGCTGACAGATAACAGATATCTGCTAGCTGTAATCTTTTTGTGAGGAGGATATGATGGTACTAAAAGGCAAAGCATGGAAGTTCGGCGATTCCATTTCTACGGATCTCATATGTCCGGGAAGGTACTTCCATCTTCGCTCGAATCTCCCTGAATTAGCAAAACATGTTCTTGAAGATGCTGACCCACAATTTGCGTCGAGTATGTCGAAAGACGATTTTGTAATAGCTGGTAACAATTTTGGGCTTGGCAGTTCTCGTGAGCATGCGCCGACGATCATAAAACTGGCTGGTGTTTCTGCTGTTTTGGCTAAATCTTTCGCGCGCATTTTTTATCGCAATTCAATAAATGTTGGTCTTCCCCTTGTTGAATGTGATACTGATAAAATAGACCAGGGTGACGAGCTGGAAGTCAATCTTTCGACTGGTATTATTAGAAATAAGACGAAGAACATCGATCTTAAATCACAGTCTTTGCCAAAAGCAATGCTCAACATACTGAATGATGGCGGTTTAGTCGCCCATATTCAAAAACATGGAGATTTTAAGCTGGATTAAGCGATTCAATGCAAAAAGGAGGTTATTAGATGAGCGGTGTTGAAAAAGCAAAAGAACATTTTGGAAAATTGATTGAGGATCAATTAACAAGGATAGAGCGGATTAAATCAGAAAAAGATTGGGTCGATTACTCCAAGATAAAACCGATCATCATCGGGACACTTGGAGGTGATGGTATCGGGCCTCATATCACAGCTGAAGCCCAAAGGGTACTTGAACAGCTACTTGCTGATGAAGTGAAAGCTGGAAAGATCGAGTTTCGTGTTATTGAAGGACTCACTATTGAAAAGCGTTCCGAGGTCATGAAACCCGTACCTGACGATGTGTTAGAGGAAGTAAAGAAATGCCATGTGACCCTGAAAGGCCCGACAACGACGCCGAAAAAAGGTGATCCCTGGCCTAACATTGAGAGCGCGAATGTTGCGATCCGCAAGGAGCTTGACCTATTTGCTAATGTTAGACCAGTACGTGTTCCTGCACAATCCATAGACTGGATGTTTTTCCGAGAAAACACCGAGGGTGCTTATGCACTCGGTCCATTCGGTGTTCAAGTGAGCGATGATCTGGCAATGGATTTCAAGGTTACAACCAAGCCCGGTAGCGAGAGAATTATCCGCCTCGCCTTTGACTACGCTAAGAAAAATAAGATCGATCGAGTCACCGCAGTTACAAAAGCAAATGTCATTAAGACCACGGATGGATTATTTCTTAAAACATTTTACGAAATCGCCAAGCAATATCCTGATATCAATGCAGATGATTGGTTTATTGATATTATGACCGCAAAGCTCGTCGATACGAAGCGGCGAACTCAGTTTAAGGTCCTTGTACTACCTAATCTATACGGCGATATCTTGACCGATGAAGCAGCTGAGTTTCAGGGTGGTGTTGGTACTGCCGGTAGTGCTAATATCGGAAAACGATATGCTATGTTTGAAGCGATACACGGCAGTGCTCCTCGTATGGTGAAAGAAAATCGTACACAATATGCTGATCCGAGCAGTGTGATAAAAGGTGGCGCGCTTTTGTTAAACCACATCGGATATCCAAAGTTGGGCAAGCGCCTGGAGATGGCATTGGATATCTGCGGGCAATTCGAAAAGAAACTGGTGATGACGGGCCGTTCGACTGGAGCCACAGGTCGTGAATTTTGCGACTACATTATGAATACGATGGCTGATAAGGAACTCGAGAAAAAATGGCAAGGTTATCAGGAAAAGGCGCTTAGTCAATAGTTTGATCAGTGATTCAATGGCCCCTGATCATGGAAATGCATAATCAGGGGCTTTTGAATAGCCTTGACAATAATGCAAATGTGAATACAATTTACAATGGTTTTGGACTCCAAAGTCGCTTTGATCACGGGTGGAGCCTGTGGTATAGGTGCGACGATCGCCAGGAGATTTTGCCAGGAAGGAGCGTCTCTGGCGATCTGTGACATTGATGCCCAAACCGGCGCCAGGATAGCCCAAGAGATCGGCCCCAAAGCCCGTTTCTATAAGCTCGATATAGCTGATGAAGAACAGGTGAGCAAGACCGTCGAGGATATCCAGAAACAGTTTTCAAAAATCGATATTCTGATCAATAATGCTGGAATTACCAATGATAAATTGCTGCTGAGGATGACTAAGGATGACTGGACAAAAGTGATTGATATTAATCTTACCGGGACATTTCTCGTTACCAAGGCGGTGATTCGTAATATGATAAAACAGCGTTACGGAAAGATCGTGAATATTGCGTCGGTTATCGGTCTTATCGGTAACCCAGGACAAGCTAATTATGCGGCAAGCAAGGCCGGGATCATTGGTTTGACAAAATCCGTGGCCAAGGAACTGGCCGCACGTAATGTTACGGTCAATGCGATCGCACCAGGATTCATTGAAACAAAGATGACTGAAATGATACCCGATGAAATCAGACAGGTTTATCTAAAGATGATCCCCATAGGGAGATTTGGGAAGACTGAGGATGTTGCTGATCTTGCCCTGTTTTTATCATGCGATCAATCATCGTATATAACCGGGCAGGTTTTTTGTCTAGATGGCGGGATGGTAATGTGATAGTAAGAGATTACTCAATAAATCCAGTACAATGTGAGGTCCTCAGAAATATCTGGGTGACCGAAAGGAGGTATAAATGGCATTGTTTGATGATGTGCGAAATATAATTGTGGAGCAACTTCACGTTCCACCAGAAAAAGTTACTATTGAAGCTAAGTTTATCGAAGATCTTGGTGCTGATTCACTCGATACAGTGGAATTGATCATGGCATTTGAGGAGAAATTCGACCTTCAAATATCCGAAGAAGAAGCCCAAAAGCTGGACACCGTCGGTAAAGCAGTAACGTATCTCGAAGGAAAAATTAAGACATAATGAGACGTGTCGTTGTTACTGGACTCGGGGCTATCACGCCAATTGGCAATGATGCCGAGACAACATGGAGTAATCTCCTGGCCGGGAAAAGCGGCATAGATCTGATAAAATCCTTTGACACCTCAGAACATACAGTCAAGATAGCTGGTGAAATTAAAGATTTCCAGCCGGAAACACGTATTGAACCCAAGTCTTTGAAAAGGCTCGACCGGTGTGTGCAATTGTCACTCTGGGCAACGATCGAAGCCGTTGAAGATGCCAAGCTGGATTTTGATAAGTACGATAAGAGCCGGATCGGTGTGGTTATCGGTTCTGGTATCGGTGGTTTAGCAACGTGGGAACGTGAACACACAAAATTTATCGAGCGCGGCCCATCGAAAGTATCACCTTTTCTTATCCCGATGATGATCCCTGATATGACCTCGGGATACGTGGCTATCTACTATCGTCTGGGTGGTCCTAATTACAGTACGGTTTCAGCATGTGCCTCTGGTGCTCACGCTATCGGCGATGCCTTCCGGGCGATAAAAAGCGATGATGCCGATATCATGGTGACCGGGGGTTCCGAAGCACCGGTGACTCCTTTTGCCCTTGCTGGATTCAGTAATATGAGAGCCTTATCCCGGCGCAATGATGAGCCGCAGAAGGCCTCACGACCATTTGATAAGGCTCGTGATGGTTTCGTCGTGGCGGAAGGAGCTACGACTTTGATCCTTGAAGAACTGGAATTTGCGAAAAAGAGAGGAGCAAGGATTTATGGCGAGATCGTCGGTTTTGGAGCGACTGGTGACGGATATCATATTACCGCACCAGCACCAGAAGGCGAAGGTGCACGTCGTTCCATGAAAAGGGCTATTCAGGAAGCTGGTTGTAGCATAAGTGAGATCGACTATCTCAATACCCACGGTACTTCTACTGAATTGAATGACAAATTCGAGGTGGTCGCGACGAAAAATCTTTTTGCTGATCATGCCAAGGCCCTGGTAATCAACGCTACAAAATCGATGACCGGTCACACACTCGGTGCGGCAGGTGCGATCGAGGCGTTTGTCGTTTTATTTTCAATCCGGGATAGCTTGGTGCATGCAACAATAAATTTGGATGATCCTATTGACGAGGCAGCTGGATTAGATATCGTGACGGGTGAGCCGAGGAAGCTTGAAATAAACTATGCATTGTCAAATTCACTTGGTTTTGGCGGACACAATGCGACACTCTGTTATAAAAGCTATTCAGGTTGATCGAGGATGCATCGTGGAACTAATATCATCATTGGGATCGCAGGTAATATTGGATCAGGAAAGACTATGGTCAGTAGATTTTTTGAGGATTTTGGTGCCTATTACTTGTCTGCCGATGAAATCGGGTGGGAAGTATTGATTGAGATAAAAGACCAATTGAAAGTTGCATTCGGTGAATCGATCATGGATGGCGAAGATATCGACCGTAAGAAACTTCGGGATATAGTATTCTCTTCTGGTGAAAAATTGACTATGTTGAATGAACTGACTCATCCGTTAATAAAAAAGAAAATTCTTGAGCGAATCAAAAATATTACATCAGACATGATCGTTATCGATGCTGCATTGCTTTTTGATTGGCCTGAAATACTCAAAGAACTCGATTATGCGATCCTTGTATGTTCAACCGATGATAAGAAGGAAGAACGCGCAGTGAAGAACGGTATGGACAGGATGCTTTTTAGGAGAATACTGCGTTCCCAACAGAATGAGGATGAGATGTCCAGGCTGGCAACATATATCATTAGCAATAATGGTACTGTTCAGGAGCTCGCCGAACAGAGCCAGAGAATATTTGAGGAGATAAGAAATGATTGTTGAATGCAGCAATTGCCATGCAAAATACAACGTAGACGAAAGTAAAATACCAGATACCGGCATAAAAGTAAAATGTCATAAATGTCAGAGTATTATTTTCATTCAAAAAGAAGGATCCGTACCCGAGCCAGTACAGCAAAAGCCTGCCGCAGCGCCATCACCTCCGCCCCAAGCACCTGCACAGCCCCGTGATCAGGTGCCTCCGGCAGAGAAAGCCGTGCCAACTCAAACCGTCCGTGATCCCGGTGAGGTGGATTTAGATTCAGAACAAGCTTATGATAGTTCTGTGCCTCAAGAAACCGAAACCCCGGCTGAACCTAAAGTGGCCATGCCTGAGCCGCCGGAAATTGCTGAACCAGAGACTGCAGCACCTCCTGCCGAAGCCCCAGTTGAAAAATCCATGCCTTCAGAGACTGCAGCGCCATTTGAGCCTGAGCCGCCCGTGTCTCCAGAGCCGGTATCCACAGCACCACCTGAAGAACGGCTGAGTGAGGATGATAAGAAGTGGCGTGAGCGTGCGAGAAGATTGGCAAAGGCACTTGCATCAGATCTGGTTTTATATAATCAAGACAAAGTCGAGGAAGGACTGCGTGAGGGCACACTTGCTCAACTCCTTGGTTCTGAAATACGACGATCCTGGGAATATTATTGCCAACAGATCCCAAAACATATTGTCGAAGGCACTGATTATTTTAAGGATCAATTGAACAAGATAGTCGGTAAAGGTAAAGAAATATTTAAATAAAACTGATTTCAGTAAAGACAATCACAATATTCAACACATCAAAATAGCGATTATAAATAGTGCTTAGATATTTTGCGGTATCACTTTCTGCGTATTCTACTTTTTTACAATATTACGGTAGTAAAAGAAAAACAAGGTAGCGAGTAAAATCCCGAATATGATAATGCCATAATGCATCGGAATGAGTTGTTCACCGTATTTATTTATCCAGAATGTGGCGAGAGACATAAAGGCAGTGAACAGGAGGATGAATGACATGATAATGACCAAAAAATTCGGTATTGCGGGTTTGTTTGTTGTTCTTCTTACAAAAAAGAAAACACCGGTAGTCAAAAGAAAAAGGATAGTCAATGGAATCAGACCAGATATAAGATAAGAGCTTCTTGATCCCCAGCGGTCAGGTTGACCATAAGCATTGAAATGAACAGCAATTCGTTCTGGTAGCTGTGAATAATTCAGCAACACCATTGTGACTAATGCGATAAATAATACAGCTGGTAGTATTAGTATCATTGGACTTGTTAGATGTTTTCTGGTTATAGCCAAAGGCTGCAGAGTTATGGGATTTCCAGCAACACCTCCGACGTTCTTGATTAAGTACTCTTCCAGATCTTCATAATTTTCTGGAGACAATGCATAATTCATGTTTTTTGTTTTAAGAATAATGACATCTTTCAGACTTCTCAACTGGCAATTTATTTCACCATATTCAGCTGTAGAGAAAAAACCATAGAAACCAAACAATCCGCCGTTGCCGAAAGTTCGTGCCACTTTTAGTTTTGTGAAATTTGGCACGTGGACATATGCTTCGATATCGCACAGACGGATTGAAATATGATGGCCAGCTATCTTTTCAATTACTAACAGATCATTCCTGAAAACATATCGCTTTGGACTCCATAGATAGCAAATTAATAGAATGGTCATCATAAATACTGCAAAGATCCAACCATATGGCACTTTGATGATGAAAAAAATAGAAAGAGCTATTAAAAATGTAGTGACGAGTACTGAAATTATTATTGCAATTCGATCCAAACGAGCTGGCTTGAATTCCATGTCAGATTATAATAAACATTACTGGAATGTCAATTGACAAGAAACAAATTGAAGATATAATAGTCCATGTCGCTCTTGTTCAGCATATCCGGATTACGTGGTCTCGTAGATAAGGATCTTACACCGGAAATTATACGTAAATATGCAGCTTCATTTGGTTCATACATCGGTCCAGGAAAGATCGTTGTTGGAAGAGATGCGCGAAAATCCGGTTTGCCATATTTACGGGCGGTCATTCAGGGTTTGAATTCAGTCGGCTGCCAGGTCTTAGATTTGGGTATTGTACCGACACCGACCGTGCTTTTCATTGTCAAGCATAATCGGGCAAAGGGAGGTATTGCAATAACCGCCAGTCATAATCCAATACAATGGAATGCGTTGAAATTCGTATCGTCCCAGGGAAGATTCTTGAGTAGGCGTGAATTTATTCATTTTTCGAAACAGACAGAGAAGACCGTACAGGCAAGCGGTATCACAGAGATGGTTACTAAAAGCAGAGAGCTTGCAAGCAGTGTACAGTTGCATATCAGCCGAATATTGCATGTTTTTAAACCGATCAAAGAGACATTATCAGTTGGCGTGGATGCGGTTAATGGTGCCGGATCATTCGCATTGCCCAAGGTGCTTGAGATGATGGGTTGTCAAGTATTCCGTTTAAACTGCAGATTCAGCAGCCGATTCCCGCGAGCGCCTGAGCCGAGACCGCGTAGTCTTACCGCCCTTTGCGGGTTGGTAAAACAAAAGGGACTGGATCTGGGCGTTGCTTGCGATCCTGACTGTGATCGTTTAGCTGTCGTTGATGAGAAGGGCAGAGCGATCGGTGAAGATAAGACCCTCGTTATGGCCGCGGATTTCCTCCTTGAACAAAAGACAGGGGCAGTAGTAACCAATTTTTCAACTACCGCTTTGATGGATGATATCGTAAAGAAATATCGGTGTAGAATATACCGTACCCGAGTTGGTGAGGCTAATGTTGTGTCAAAGATGCTTAAGACAAATGCACTGATCGGTGGTGAGGGTAATGGTGGAGTAATTTATCCTGCTGTTAATTTCACGCGTGATGCCTTGGTAGCTGCTGCGATCATAGTGAAGTTGATGCTAAGAAGACATCAGACGTTATCGCAGATAATTGAGCAATACCCTAAATATTATATGCAGAAGGAGAAGATCGAGATTTCAAGAAAGCAGTTCGCGTCAAAAATGGAAAAACTCAAGTGCGTTATGAACGGACGAGTAAGCCATGCCGATGGGATTCGAATAACGACAAAAGATTGCTGGCTACATATCAGACCATCACAGACCGAGCCTTTCATTCGAATAATTGGTGAGGCGAAAGACAGGAAAAAGATCAAGGCATACATTAAGAGAGTCAAGCACATTTTAGCTTAGAGGTTACTCATTGACATTCCCGGAAAGTGTAGTAAGATTAAATGTGGATTTAGAAAATATCGGTGTTGTGATACCGGCATTTAATGCTGAAAAGACGATCGGAGCTTTGGTTACAGAAATAATCAAACAGGGTTTCAGATCTAAAGATATCATAGTAGTCGATGATGGTTCTTGTGACCGAACAGGCGAGATCGTGCGAGGTTTCGGAGTGACCCATATAAGCCACAAGAAGAATATCGGCAAAGGAGCAACACTCAAACATGGTTTTAATGTTGCTCATGAGAAAAGTTTTGAATGGGTATTCACGCTTGATGCTGATGGGCAGCACCGGGTCTCTGAGATAGGTCAGTTTCTACAGCATAAAGATGAATTCGATGTAATAGTGGGGTATCGACATGATATGCAGAGCATGCCGTTTCTCAGGCGCCTGGTCAACCGCACAACATCGCTTGTTGTTTCTCTGCTCGCTGGTTCATATCTCCTTGATGTCCAGTGCGGATTTCGTTTGATCAATCTTGCGATATTCGAGAAAATCCATCTGAGAACGAATAATTATCAGACTGAGTCAGAGATGATCGTCAGAGCAGCGCGATTAAAGAATCGAATTGGTTCGATACCGATTACGACAGTGTATAACAAAGAGAGAAGCTATATAAATCCTGTTGTTGATACACTGCGGTTTATCAAGATGGCAGCGGGGTTTCTGTGGCGTTGATATTACTGACCAATGATGATGGTTATGATGCGCTTGGCTTTCAAACTTTGCATAAAGAATTGAGTAAACAATTTGATGTTTTTGCAGTCGCACCTCGTTCTCAGCAAAGCGGTGCCAGTCATTCATTGACTTTAAGACGCCCGATACGGGTCGAGAGACTTCGCGACAAATTCTATACAATTGACGGCACACCGACTGATTGTGTTCTTCTTGCATACCATGATCTGATAAAGCAAGAGATTGATATGGTCGTTGCTGGGATAAATCACGGACCGAATATGGGGAGTGATGTTTTCTATTCAGGAACCGTAGCCGCAGCATTACAGGGGGCGAGTTTGGGTATTAATGCGATCGCAATTTCGTTATCCTCGCGTGAGTATAATGATTTCTCTAATGCTGTATCCTATTCCCTTGATATGATAGGACGAATGGTTGCTTTAAAAATAAAACAGCTGATCCTCAACGTAAATATACCAGAGGGTAATATTAAAGGTGAGAAAATAACGAAGATGGGTAAACGTATTTATCGTGACAAAGTTATAAGAAATAACGAGCAGAAAAATGTAATGTATAGCGTTATTGACGGTACACTTTCCTGTAAGATCGCTGCAGATACTGATTTTAAAGCGGTTAAGGAGCATTATGTATCAATAACACCCCTCAGGCTGGACCTTACAGATTACGATAGAATTAAAAATCTGCATAAACACTTGGATTAAAGTCCTTAATTTGGACTTGACTTAGCCTGAAATCTGTATATAATAACAACTGCAGTAGAAAGGAGAATTTAATGCTATTATTTCTTTTCCAACAAATGTGCGAACAAAGTGGACAGCAGAAAGGTAATCCTTTGCTAAGTCTATTGCCTTTGGTCCTCATTTTTGTCGTATTCTATTTTCTTTTGATTATGCCCCAGCAAAGACGGCAGAAAAAGCACCAGAAACTACTCGAGGCGCTTGATAAAGGAGATCGTGTTATAACTTCTGCTGGGATCCACGGCACCATAGCCAGTGTCAAGGAACGTACCGTCATGATCGTGATATCAGATGGCGTTAAGGTCGAGATCGAGAAAAGTCACATTTCTGGCAAATTGGATAAGACAACGAGTTCTTGAAAAACATAAAAAATCGGTTGGGGGTGTACGATACTCATCCTTTGAACCATGTAAAAAAACACGAGGAAATTTGGCTCTAAAAGTAATTAAGTATCCTGACCCTATTTTAAGGAAACGATGCCAGACCGTTGATAAAATATCAAAGGAGGTCGTGGATTTGGTCGACGATATGATAGAGACGATGAAAGCAGAAGAGGGTCTGGGTCTTGCGGCAAATCAGATCGGTAGAGACTTTCAGGTTTTTGTGTTGAATGTAACACCTCATGAAGATACACCGACGCCATCGGTTTTCATTAATCCTGAAATCCTCAACCACGACGGGGCAGTAATCGAAGAAGAAGGTTGTTTGAGTTTTCCTGAATTGTACCTGAAAATCACGAGATACAAAACAGTACGATTGCATGCGAAAAACCTCCATAATGAAGACATTATCTATGAAACTAGCGGGTTATTGGCAAGGGCGATCCAACACGAAGTCGATCACCTGAATGGTATCGTATTTATTGATCGGGCAGAAGAAGATGATGAAAAAGTTGTGCAAGATTACCTTGAAGCGAATAAAACCAAAGCGGGAGACAAATGAAAATTATTTTTTTTGGTTCAGGACGATTCAGCTTACCGATCGTGAAAAAACTCCATACTTGTTTTTCTCTGCTCAGTATTGTTGTAACAAAACCCAAACCCCGCGGCAGAGGGTTACACAGCTCATGGCCGGAAATTGGTCAGTGGGCAGAGGATCAAGGTATAGATGTGCTTGCGCCAGAGGATCCGAATGAGCGTTCCTTTATTGATGAGCTCAGTAAACTTAAGCCTAGTTTGTTTGTTTTATCATCGTATGGTCATATATTAGGTCGAGATCTCCTCGATGTTCCGAGCATGGGGAGTCTAAATATTCATCCTTCATTATTGCCGAAATACCGGGGTGCCGCACCGATTCAACGATCGATCATGGCCGGCGAGGAGCAGACCGGCATCACAATTTTTTTTATGGATGAAAAGATAGACCATGGAGAGATGATCCTTCAACAGATACTTGATATTGAACCCGCGGAGAATTATGGTTCTCTGCGCGATAGACTTTCTGAACTCGGTGCAGATCTAATTGTCAAAACTATTGAATCCATCAGATCGGGGGCATATGAGACCGTACCGCAAAATGATCGTGAGATTTCCTATGCACCCAAGATCAAAAAGAAAGAGATGACCATTAACTGGCATGGTAGTACTAAAGGAATAGTGAACCTAATACGGGCTCTGTCGCCAAAGCCTGGCGCAGAAACCACTTTCCGGGAGAGGAAAGTAAAAATTATAGGCGCTGTGCCTGGAAAGCAAGTATTTGAACCTGGCAAAGTGCATGTCGATAAAAAGAATTTATTTATCGGAACCGGCGATGGTTCGATTATATTGGAACAGGTGAAACCACAAGACAGGAGGGTTATATCAGGGGTTGATTTCAAGAATGGATTTCGTGTAAAAGAAGGAGAGGTATTCGGATGAATGCACGACAGGCTGCACTTAACGCCATATGCGAAGTAGATGAGGGTGTCAACCTAAAGGATGCACTCGGTAAGATTTTTGAAAAAGATGAGCTTATTGAGGAAGACAGATCTTTAGCGAATGAATTGGCTTTTGGTACACTGAGGCACCGAGAAGATATTGATCATATCATACGTGATACGTATGATGGTGATTTCCATTCGCTCAATATTATCCTGAAGAATGTCTTGAGGATCGCTGTTTATCAATACCTGTTTCTGGATCGCATACCGATTTACGCGATCGTGAATGAAGCAGTGAATTTCGGTAAGACGATCAAAGAAAGGGGTCTAATAAACGCAATACTAAGAGGAATTATTCGGAATAAAAGAGTCCAGGCGTTGAGGATCCCAAGGGCGTGGATTTTTAGGAATATCGTCGATGCATATCCAGTAGAGGGTGAAAAAATAATTGAATCATTTAAGATCAGACCAACACCCTATATCAGGATTAACCTTTTAAAAAGTACTATAAAAGAAGCAGAGGATAAACTTGAAGAAAATGGCCTAGATTATAAACAAGCTAATTGGTTTCCGGAATTCAAATCAGTGAGCCGTCTCGGGAGCATCATTAATAGTCAGGTAATGAAGGACGGCTATATCTCAATCCATGATGAAGCACAGGGTTTGGTCTGTCACCTCATGGCACCACAACCGGGCGACAAAGTTGTAGATCTATGTGCTGCACCGGGAAGCAAGGCAACATATATGGCAGAGATGATGAATAATCAGGGTATGATACTTGCAATCGAAATAAGTGAAGTTAGAATGAAGATGGTTGTAGAAAATGCCGATCGACTAGGCATCAATATTGTTAGACCCATCCTTGCTGACGGCAGGAATTACAAAGTTCAGGGTATGGATAAGGTTCTCATTGATGCACCTTGCAGTAATTCCGGTGTTATTGCCAAACGGCCAGAGGTAAAAGAACGAGTAAACAATAAAGTGATAAAGAGATTAGCGAGATTGCAGTACGATTTGATCTCAAATGGTGCTACTTTATTAAAGGTTGGCGGTTCTCTTGTTTATTCAACATGTAGCATCTTACCTGAGGAAAATGAAAATGTCATAGAACTATTCGTAAAAAACAATCCCAATTTTGTCACTGAATCAGCGAGTCTTTTTGCACCGATCGGTGATACCTATATGAAAGTACTTCCTGGAATGTACTATACCGATGGAATTTTTGCGGCACGTTTGAAAAAGATGCAATAAGAACTATTCGCTGAGATACGATATACCAAAATATTGATAAGCGAAAGATTTAGTTTTGCTTTAAGCAAATAGGTTTTTCTCTATCGATTATTAGCGATTATCGTAAAAGCACAAATAGAATATATCCCCCACAAATAAAAGCATTAAATATGGAGAGTTTTATGTGTTTTGATGTATAAATAACACTTGACAAATATCTAATTATGTGTAAAATGGTAGAAAATGGGGAAAAATGGGGAACATACGATTTAGAGGTTTTTATAAGCATGTCCTTGATGACCGGAAACGCTTGGCAATTCCAAGTCAGTTCCGTAGCATTCTTAACAAGGAATCAAGCAGTAAAGTTGTTTTGACACCAGGGTATGACCATGAGATTGCGGTCTATGCGTTGAAGACTTGGGAACAAGTTGAACAAAGCGAGTTGCTGACTCTATCAATGGACCGCGTAAAATCGCGTCGTTACCGCCGTCACTTCACTTTCGGTATCAAAGAAGACCATCTCGACAATCAAGGTAGGATATTAATACCGAATTTCCTGCTGGAACATTCAGGGATCACAAAAGAAGCTATCATAGTTGGTGAGATAGATTACTTTACCTTGTGGTCAGCTGAACAATATGAAAAATTCAGTAAAGAGATAGATAGATACTATCTCGATGATTCAGAAAGCATAGAAGATCTAAGAAGGAGGTAAAATGAAAATACAGGCCGTTGAAGCAATAAACGATAAAAAAATCTCGTTCTTTTTACCCACCGGCGAAATAAACGAAGCAGAATTCGGAACGATCGAGGATAAATTCAAGAATATGATCCAATCAGGTGACTTCAATATCATCTTAGACCTTTCACGGGTCAGCCACATAAACTATAAGATCGTTGGACAATTGATCGAGTACCAGAAGAAATTCAAAGGACTCGGCGGTGATATTAAACTGGTCAATGTATCACCATATCTGTATGACATTCTGAGGTTATACGGATTCTATCCATTTGAGATATTTCCTTCCAAACGAGCTGCTCTTAAAAGTTTCATGTAAAGCGATGAGGGCATTCCAGAGAAATGATCTTCCATCAACCCGTTCTTCTGGTTGAAGTACTTGGCTACATGAACGTAGCGAGAGACCGTGGTTACTTCTGTGACTGTACCACTGGCGGTGCTGGGCATCTTCTTGCCATGTTGCAGAAAACTCAAAAGGCAAAATTCCTGGGTATTGAATGGGATGGTGATGCGATCAGCTATGCGAAAAACAGGATTAAGCCATATGAGGAGCGTTGTTTTTTATTCGAGGATAATTTCATTAACCTAGATTTAATTCTCGATCGACTCGGCATAAAGTACTTAACTGGTATTTTGTTCGACCTGGGTGTTTCCTATTTTCAACTAACAACCGCCAAACGGGGCTTTAGCTTTGACCGAAAAGGGATCTTATCAATGAACATGTCTTCAAAAACTCCCTCCTTGCGTCAAAAATTAGAACATACTTCGAGATCTGCATTGATCGCTATTCTTAAAGAGTACGGTGATGTACGTAGTTATCGGCGGATCGGCTCTGAAATATATGAAAACAGAAAAAAAATGATAACTACCTATGATCTGCGACAGTTAGTTGAGAATGTTACGCCTAAGCGATTTCTTCACAAGGAATTGCATAAGGTTTTTCAGGCTTTGCGAATTTGGGTCAATAATGAACTGGAGAACCTTAAGCGTGGTCTTGCGGTTGCGATCGAACGGCTTGAACCGAAAGGCAGGATAGTTGTCATTTCGTATCACTCAGGTGAAGATAGGATTGTAAAGAATACCTTTCGTCAGATGGACAAGGAAGGACAAATAATATTGCTTCACAAGAAGGTTATAAAACCAAACGAAGACGAGATAAAAGCTAATCCTCGGGCGCGCAGTGCAAAATTAAGGGTAGGTGAAAGATGCGTGTTGTCTTGATATTTTTGGTTGTCGTCATGTTCCTTTTTTCTCTTGTTTATATTGAGAGTGAACTGGTGAAGCTAGAAGTGAGAAAGGAGAATCTAAAGAACCGGGTGAATGAATTACGCAACCAAAAAGAGGTCCTGGAATTAGCAGTAATAAATCTATCGAATCTTGCAAAAATTGAAGTGGATGCAAAGAAAAGGGGTTTTTTCTTTCCCAAAGAAGATGATATCCTGGGTATTATAAAATGAAACGAGCCAAGTTATTCAATTTCCTGATTTTCTTTCTTTCCTTTATTTTTTTCTCATACTTGTTTTATATTCAGTGTGTAAAACATCAGTATTATGATAAGAAAGCGAAGAGTCAGCATGAAAAGAAATTTGTGCTCGTTGGTTCACGGGGTAACGTATATGATCGTAATGGTCTTCCTTTAGCAGTATCTCAGCAGTGTTTTTCAATATTCTGCACGCCCCGCTACTCAAACAACAAGGAAGCCTTAATAGATAAACTGGCGATTCTTTCGGGTAAATCCAAGAAACGCATTGAAGAGTCTTTTAACAAAGGACAATTCTTCTGGGTTGAAAACAAGATCGATCTTGACAAACGGAATAAATACCTCGGCCTTGATGATGGCGGCATCGGGTATACCCACGATCTTAACCGACAATATAATATGCCCGAAGCATTCGCCAGCATAATCGGTAAATGCGGTTCAGATAATCGGGGCATTGAAGGTCTCGAACTTCAGCTGAATGATGTGCTCACCGGCAAATCCGGTTTTGCGATATATCAGAAAGATCCGACAGGTGATGTTTTTCCGTATCACGACCACCCGGAACGTAATCCGCTGCCTGGTCAGGATGTATATTTAACATTAGACTATCAGTTGCAGGCGATACTCTATGCAAATCTAAAACAAGCGATGATAGCCGAGGATGCCAAACATGCGGCTGGTTTGATAATCGATCCGCATAATGGCGAGATCTTGGCAATGGTGAATATTGGCCTCAATGGAGATCAGCGAAACCATATAATCTGTGATGAATTTGAGCCGGGTTCCACATTCAAATTGATTACCATGACCTATGCTCTGATTGAAGGTTTTAATGAAAGCGATGTTATTGATACCGAGGGCGGAAAATTAAAAATAAAAGGACATACCATTCATGATTATCGCGATTATGGCACAGTGACTTTCAAACAAGCGATAGCACACTCCAGCAATGTGGCGATGGTGAAGATATCAAAGGAATTCGATCGGCAGAATTTTTACCTGCTCATGCGCGACTTTGGTCTGGGGCAGTTGAGCGGAATAGAATTCCCTGGTGAAAACAAAGGGAGACTGCCTGACTTTGAAGACATCAATGATGTTGAATTTGCCACCATGGTTTTCGGTCAGGGATTGACAGTTAACCTGCTCCAGCTTGCTTTTATCTACCAGGCGATAGCCAATGGTGGCGTTCTAAATAAGCCGATTATCGTTCAGGAGATCAAAGAAGGTGAAAGGGTTGTCTATCGGGCCGGTCCTTTACGGATACGACGGGTCGTTGATAAGGAAATAGCAAAAAGGGTCACTCAAATGCTCTGTGGAGTTATTGAGGATGGAAGTGGTGTTGAAGCTGCAGTGGACGGAGTGAAGGTGGCCGGTAAAACTGGAACTGCCCAGAAAGTGGTTAACGGAAAATATTCAAATACATCGATCATAACGACCTTTGTTGGATACTTTCCTGCTGACTCACCTGATTATCTGATCGCGATCATGTTTGATGAACCCAAGCACGGTCTCTGGGCAAGTACGATTGCAGCGCCTGTATTTAAAAGTGTTGCACATAGTATCTATCAAATTGACGCTCAACAGTATGCAGTTAAGTAAATTGTTCGATGGCATCACCGGTGAGAAATTTCACATGAAAGATGTGGATATCCTCACGGTGGAGTTTGATTCAAGAAAAGTAAGGGCCGGAACGCTCTTTGTCGCCATGAAAGGCGGGAAATATGATGGTCATGATTTTGTCGATACTGCTATTGAACGGGGAGCTGTAGCGCTTGTCGTGCAAAGAAAGTTGGTCACAGATATTCCTCAACTCGTCGTGTCCGATACCCGGACTGCGCTCGGCAAAATCGCTCGCAGGTTTTACGGTGATTTTACTGATATGACAAAGATTGCCATTACAGGCACTAATGGTAAAACGACGACGTCTTTCTTGATCCATTCGATATTGGAAATGAGCGGGAAACGGACCGGTTTGATCGGAACAATATACTACATCGGCGAAGTACGCACCAAAGCAGTAAGGACTACGCCCGAAAGTCTGGATATCTTTAAAATGATGAGTGAATTCAAGGAACATGGTGTGGAAGCTGTTGTGATGGAGGTTTCATCCCACGGGCTGGCGCTTAAAAGGGTCGATGAAATGCTATTCCGGGTTGCTGTTTTTACAAATCTGTCACAGGATCATCTCAATTTTCACAAGACGATTGATCTTTACCGGGAATCAAAGATGCGGATTTTCTCCCTCCTTGAACCTCATGGCTATGCAGTTTTTAACAATGATGATCCAACGAGCGAGTACATTAGGAAATTAGATTTAAAAAAGACGATTACCTACGGTATGAAAAATAAGAGTGATGTCCAGGCAGAGATAACAGAGGATACTGTCAATGGTCTTGGTATTGATCTTTCGTATTGTGGCCATACATATCATGTTGATTCACAACTCATCGGTTCATACAATGCCTACAATATCCTTGCTGCGTATGCGGTCGCGCTGTCTTTAGATATAGACACTGATACGACGATACAGGGTATTGAGAAAGTGAAGGGTGTAAAAGGAAGGATGGAACGAGTAGCTCATAATATTTTCATTGATTATGCACATACACCGGCAGCCATTGATAATGCCTTGCGTTCCTTAAAAAATTATGCAAAAGGGAAGCTTATTATCGTTTTTGGGTGCGGAGGTGATCGTGATAAAGACAAACGTCCACAGATGGCTGCGGCGGCAACAAAACTCGCCGATCTGACGATCATAACTTCAGACAATCCACGTAGCGAACATCCGGCTCGTATTATCGATGATATCGTTAAGGGTGTTGTTACGAAGCACTATGAGATAATCGAAGACCGGCAGGCGGCGATCCAAAGGGCGATTGCAAAAAAGGAGGCTGACGACATACTTCTGGTGGCGGGTAAAGGTCACGAGGATTATCAGATTATTGGCAACAAAACCATTAAATTCGATGATGCCGAGGTTATCAGGGAATGTACCGCGAATTTATGATTACAACCATTGCCGGGATGATCAAGGGGACTACTGAGATGAACAGTCGCGAACTGGTTCGAGGAGTTAGCATCAATTCAAAAGTAACTAAACCGGGAGATGTATTTTTTGCCCTGAAGGGTGAGCATACTGATGGGCACTATTTTGTTTCCGAAGCACAACAGAATGGTGCTGTTGCCGTGGTTGTTGAGGAAGACAAAGGTATTGGAGAACAAATCATAGTTGATGATACGCTTTTTGCGCTTGGTGAATTGGCAAAGTCATATCGAAGTATGTTTGAGCCAAAAACAATCGCGATTACAGGCACAAATGGCAAGACAACGGTTAAGAATCTTGTCGGCGCTATCCTGAAAAGAGGACACAATATCCTAGCTACCAGAAAAAATTATAATTCTCTGATCGGCCTGCCCTTAACATTGCTGGAACTGACCGGGAACGAGGATTATCTTATCGTAGAGATAGGGACGAGTAATCCAGGTGAGATCGGACGCCTGTGTGATATTACCAGACCGGATATCGGTGTTATAACAACCATCGGTCCTGGGCATCTGGATGGGCTTGTGTCGATCGAAGGCATTAAAAGGGAAAAATTAGCTTTGATCAGAGCATTACCTGATGATGGTTTCGGTGTTGTCGGTGAAGGTATCGATGATAGCCGGGCAAATGTAACAAATTTTAATACCGAAATGCTTTCCGATATCCAGCTGACTGAATTCGGTTCGCATTTTGTCTTTGATGAACATGTTTTTTTTACACCTCTTCTGGGTATGGGTAATGTCATGAACTGCTTGGCCGCACTTTGTGTGTGCACAAAACTTGGGATTACCTGCGATGTTCAGCGTGCTGCTGTTGAGCAAATCAAACCAGAGGTGGGTCGGTTAGAACCTCTGTACCATGACAGGATATTGCTGATAAATGATACGTATAACGCAAATCCTGTTTCGATGAAGATGGCGGTTGATTTTGTTGCTGCACTACCGCGCCGGAAGATTTTCATATTAGGGGATATGTTGGAGTTGGGTAAATCGTCGGTCGAACTGCATAATGACATCGGTGCCTACGTCCGTGAGCGATGTGATTTACTGCTTTCTTTTGGTGAAAGATCAAGGTACTACCGAGGCAGGCATTTTACGGATAAACAAGATCTCGTTAGGTATCTCATTGGCAATATCCAAGGTGAAGAGGTGATATTGATAAAAGCATCAAGATCACTCCATTTTGAAGAGATTGTGCAGGATATACTCAGGTTACTGAGATGAATAATGGTGATTTAGATGAGAATAAATAGGCGGATCAATATCGATTTCACATTTGTTATTTCAATGTCCCGATCCTTGCCGTGCCTGGACTTGTCGGCATTGATCTGTTGAGGTATCATGCTATACTGGCTGCTATATCCATTAAAAGATGTTTTTGGTCCTTTCCGCCTCTTTGGCTATATAACATTCCGTAGTGCCTATGCGGCGGTAGTGGCGATACTCATAGTATTGATCTTCGGCAATCGATTTATTGAATTTCTAAAAAGAAAATCAATAGGCCAGCGGATAAGAGAAGAGGTGCCGGAAAGCCACAAAATAAAACAGGGTACGCCTTCAATGGGCGGTATAATTATCCTGGGATCGATAATTATTTCATCACTCCTTTTCTGTGATCTCACAAACCCCAATATACTCATCCTTTTAACTGCTACTATATGGTTTGGTCTGCTTGGATTTTTCGATGATTATACAAAGATCTATAAGAACAGACCAAGGGGATTATCTATTAAAACCAAGCTTGTCTTTCAAATACTCTATGGTATTGGATTGGGACTCTTTTTGTACTTCTATGGTCCTGAAGGTTATGCAACGAAGACTAATCTTATCTTTCTTAAAAATTACATTATCAATTTGGGTATCTTTTATCCATTATTTATTACGTTGGTCATCGTGGGTTCATCTAACGGGGTCAATTTCAGTGATGGGCTCGATGGTCTTGCGATCGGTCTTATCGGTGTTGCCGCGCTTGCTTATAGTGCTCTTTCATACGCTGCTGGTCATGCCGGCATCAGTCAATATCTTGATATTATATTTCTCACTCAGGGTGGTGAAATAACGGTATTCTGCGCAGCAATCCTTGGTGCGAGCCTCGGATTTCTGTGGTTTAATTCGCATCCTGCGCAGGTATTCATGGGTGATACTGGTGCGCTTAGCTTAGGCGCGATAGTCGGGACGGTTGCGATCTTAATAAAACAGGAAATACTCCTTGTCATGATCGGTGGTGTTTTCGTTATCGAGGTCTTCTCGGTAATACTCCAAATCGTATATTTCCGACGTACCGGGGGCAAGAGATTATTCAAAATGGCGCCGCTACACCATCATTTCGAATTAAAAGGTTTACGCGAGTCGAAAATTGTCGTTAGATTCTGGATCTTGGCGATCATTTTTATGATGATCGCGCTATCCACTTTGAAGATTCGATAGGAAAAAAAATGTCAAACCATAAATTACAAATTTCAAATGAATGTCTAAATCCAAATAACAGACTACGAATCACGAATACGGTTCGATATTTTCGGTTTTTTACTTATAAGAGATGAAAATACTTTTGTTGGGTCTTGGTCGAGCAAATCTTGCGGTCGCTGAATTGCTCATTGATGAAAAGAGTGATTTATATCTCTATGAAGAACATATGGATATGATCTCAGAAAGGGCACGCGAACTTATAGCAAAAGGTGATATCAAAACTTACCAGGATACAAATTTCGATTTTGCCGTTACGTCACCCGGTTTTTCTGAGAAGCATGAGGTTATCAGAACCTTACGCACAAATCACATACCGGTGATCGATGAGATTGAATTCACATATCAGCGTCTTGATAATCCCAGGATCATCGCGGTTACTGGAACGAATGGGAAAAGCACGACTGCGTCTTTGATCAGCAATATCCTGAAACATGCTGATATGAAAGCTTTTCTCGGTGGCAATATTTCCCCGGGTCAGCCCTTTTCAACAGCCCTTTTCAACGAGCCATGTGGTTATTATGTCTTGGAAATATCATCTTTTCAGTTGATGCGGGTCGACAAATTTCATCCTTACATAGCAGTACTTACGAATATTTCAAGAGATCACTTAAATTGGCATCGAGATTTTGAAGAGTATCGCCAGGCAAAAATGCGTATTTTTTTAAACCAGAAAAGCTCTGATTATGCCGTTGTTAATGGTGACGACCCCGTGCTAAAAGATGTAATGGATGATATCCGGTCACAGACCGTTTTGTTTGGCTTAAATGACCATCATGGTGCCTGGTTCAATGGTATGTTTGCCTATGGAAAAGAAAGGTTATTCCCGGTCGACAAACTCGCGCTGGAGGGTGACCATAACAAGATGAACGCCTTGGCATCGCTTGCTGTGGCAAAAATCATTGGTATAGACAATAGTGCGATCGAACAGGGGATGATGACATTTAAATCGTTGCCGCATCGTCTTGAAGATCTCGGTACATTTAAGGGCATAAGATACATAAATAATTCGATGTGCACGAATGAAATAGCTGCGATCGCTTCGTTCAAAGCAATAGATGGTCCTAGGATCATTATTGTTGGGGGCAAGCAGAAGGGTGATACGGGTGAGCATTACCTGTCAATACTGGTAAAGGAAGCTAAGGCGTGCATCATCCTCGGTGAGAATGCAGCATACATAAATAATTTCTTTGAAGATAAACACTTTTCTTCGTTTACGGTTGCTCACAGCATGCGTGATGCTTTGACAAAGGCAAGAAATTTTGCAAGACCGGGTGATACGATAATGCTGAATCCTGGTTTTGCATCTTTTGATTACTTTTCAGATTTTGCAGATCGAGGGGAGGCATTCAGAATTGCAGTTCAAGGGGATTGACCGGACACTGGCTTTTTGCTTGCTGTCGCTTGTTGTTCTTGGCTCCATATTCGTATACTCATCATCTTATTATCGTGCTATGCGACGAGGCGAAGATTCAACATTCTATCTATTAGGACATCTCAAACGTCTCGCTATTGCGATCGTGTTTTTTGTCTTCGGATTTTTCGTGCCATATGAAATCATAAGAAAATTGATCTTTCCTCTTTTCCTGATCATCGTGATCTTTTTATTTATCACCCTGTTAGCGGGGCGCGTTCAATTTGGAGCACGTCGTTCTATCTCTTTGCTCTCATCATTTGGGCTCCAGGTGTCTGAGTTCGTGCGTATCTGGCTGGTTTTCTTTCTGGCTAATTTCTTTGATTCGCACCCGCAGACAGCTAATACCCGATCCGGTATGTTAACCACGATTGTGCTTTGCTTATTCATCATCCTGCTGGTTGCAATTCAACCCTCTATATCAATGGCCGTAATGTGCGTTTTTGTGCTTATCAGTATGCTCATTTACGGAAGCACTAAGTCAAAATTGGTATTTCCTACTCTTGCCGTGAGCTTGGTGATGTTGATCATTTTCATTTCTGTTTTCCCTCACGCCAAACAGCGTATTGCCAGTTTTATAACGAATCCGACTTATCAAGTACGTCAGTCTCTCATCGCCATTGGTTCGGGTGGTCTTCTTGGCAAGGGACCTGGTGCTGGTTTGCAGAAGTTCCTATTCTTACCGAGGATCCATAATGATTTTATTTTTGCCCATATCGCAGAAGAATTCGGTTTTCTTGGGAGTCTCGTTGTATTCGCTTTGTACTGGCAGCTCTTCTTTCGCGGTCTTAAGATCGCCAGCAATCTGGAAGACGATTTTACAAGATTACTCGTCCTCGGTTTGAACACATCAATATTTGTTATTTTTTTGATACATGTCGGGGTAAGTATCGGATTGCTGCCGCCGACGGGTGTGCCCTTGCCATTTATATCTTTTGGTGGTTGGTCATTAGCCGCAAATTTGTTTGCTATGGGTGTAATACTTCAGGCTTCAAGAAAGCGAGTGGTATGAGAAGGACAGCTATATGAGCCATAAAGATACAGCAGAACCAGGAAATAGAATCGTGGTTTCAGCAATCGGCACGGGTGGTCATTATTTTCCCGCGATAATTGTAGCCCAGGAGCTTGTCCGGCGTGGAGCAGAGGTTATCGTGCTCGTCCGGAAAGGCTATCATGAAGATAAGGTAGCTCAAATGTATGGTCTTAAAACATTTACTATTAGAGCACGAGCCTTTTATGGAAAATCGATGTTCAATAAGATACTCGCCATATTATTATTCGTTTACTCTTCTTTCATTGTTCTTTCGCTCATTAAAAATGCCCGGGGTATTGCTTTTGGAGGTTTCGGTACATTGCCTCTTGTTATTCCATGTCTTATCAGACGTCGTGATTTTTTCCTCTTTGAACCGAATCGTAGACCAGGTCGAGCGACGAAGTTTTTTGCTTCGAAAGCGAAAATCGTGTTCCTGGGATTACCCCTTCTGGATAATATGAAGGGTAGATTATTAATAACCGGAGTGCCGATCAGACCGGATTTTAAAGGCACGATAGGCACAAAATTATCAAAAAAAGGAAGATCAAATACGATCCTGTTTTTGGGTGGGAGCGGCGGTTCTTATATGATAAACAAACTCGCTTTAGAAATGCAGGAAGTCGTTCCAGATGACTATCGATTAGTTATTATTAGCGGACAGCGTGACTATGCTTGGGTTTCGGAAAAGATCAATGGTAGAACGAAAGTCATTCCTTTTACGTTCACTCCCTGGTCTGAAATGCACACTGCTGATGCAATAATCGCACGTGCTGGTGCACTCGCAGGATATGAGATACTCGCGACAAATACCCCGGTGGTCTTCATCCCATTTCCATATGCGATCGATGATCATCAATATCATAATGCCAGGTACTTCGCCAGTTTAGGCAATGCAACGGTGTTACGTGAGGAACAGGCCACAAGCCAAAAAGTTGTTGAAGAATTATTCAAACTTCTTTCCAGACGTAAAAAGAAACCAGATGTTAACTGGGATGCAGAAAAGCAAATCGCTGACCTGATACTGGGAGGAATAGTATAGTGTTTGGTAAAACAGAGCATATACACTTTGTGGGTATTGGCGGTATAGGTATGAGTGGTTTGGCGATTGTACTTCATAACCTGAATTTTAAAGTGACGGGTTCGGATATCAATAGGACTGACATAACTCACAATTTAAGAAAAAAGGGTATTAAGGTATTTTATAAACATGAGAAAAGCAATATTGGCGGTGCTGATGTTGTCGTTTATTCTACCGCCATCAAAAAAGATAATCCGGAGATCACCGAGGCCCGGAGGATAAATATACCGATCATACACCGCGGTGAAATGCTTGCTGAACTAACAAGAATGAAGATCGCAGTCTGCGTTTCTGGCACGCATGGAAAGACAACGACGACATCGATCATCGGTGAAGTGCTGGAAAAAGGCGGTCTTAGGCCGACTGCCGTTATCGGTGGCATTATTAAGGGTAAAAGTCAGGCAAGGTTCGGTAAGGGTGAATATCTGGTGTGTGAAGCAGATGAGTCAGATAAGTCGTTTCTTCGTCTTTACCCCTCTTATGCAGTGATATCCAATATTGAGGCTGAACACCTTGATCACTACCGCGATCTTGATGAGATCAAGGAGCATTTCAGCTATTTTGCGAACCATGTTCCATTCTGGGGATGTACTTTTCTGGGCGTAGATTCTCCATCGAGTTTTGAGATTATGGATTGCATCTATAGAAGGGTAATAACATACGGGTTCAACGAAAGGGCTGAACTTAGAGTGACAAAAATAACGAGAAGCAATGAAGGATGTGCTTTTAATGTTACATATCAGGATAAGCTCGTAGGAAGATTCAAGACCAATCTGCTCGGTGATCACAATATCAGCAATACCCTTGCTGCCATCGGCGTCGGTATTGAGCTAGGCGTACCAAAGGCGAAGATTAAGGAGGCATTGACAGAATTCCGCGGTGTCCACCGACGCATTGAATATATTGGTGAAGTATCAGGTATGAAAATCTTTGATGATTACGGACACCACCCGACGGAGATCGCCGTTACGCTTGAAACAATCCGTAAGTACGCCCCTCAGGGCAGAATAATCTCGGTTTTTCAACCACATCGATATACACGCACGTATCATCTGTTCGATGATTTTGCGCTTTCTTTCTTGAATGCTGATATCGTTATCGTATCGGAGATATACGGCGCACACGAAATACCGATACCTGGTGTCAGCGGGAAAGCCCTTGCTAAAAGGATAAGCAAAGACCAGAACAATGTCCATTTTATCGGAGAAATGGATGATATCTTGATATTTTTGAAAAAAGTCGCGCGGCGCGGTGATATTATTGTGATCCAGGGAGCCGGTTCAATCAACCGTCTGGCAAGGAGATTGCTCGAGGAGTTACCATGAGAACCCCTTTTTCATCGGTTGCCGGTACTAAGGTGTTTGTTCAGGAATCGATGACTAAACACACATCGTTCCATCTTGGTGGTAACGCCAGGTATTTTGTTAAGGTTTTTTCCCTGCGCGCATTAAAAAAATTATTGCATATTATAGAGAAGAAAAAGATGAGGTACTGTATCATTGGTGCTGGTTCAAATATACTGGTAAGTGACAGGGGATATCCTGGTGTGATCATCAAACTGTACGGCGTTTTCCGTAAGGTAAGAAGAAATAATGGTATGTTCTGGTGTGGTAGTGGTCTTTGGATCGATCATTTCTTGCAGAGAGCTAAAGCGCAAGGTTACGGCGGCGCGGAATTCTTAGCCGGTATCCCCGGTACAATAGGCGGTGCAATAAAAGGAAACGCAGGAGCTTTCGGGAAGTCGATGGCTGATATCGTTACCAGTATAACGATAATGACTGGCCATGGTGTTATTCAAAATCTGAGTAGCAGGGATATAGGGTTTGGCTACCGAAGAACTGAAATACATGACGGAGTTACTATCCTTACAGCACAGCTGAAATTAAATCGCCGCAATCAAAAAGATATCGCCTCAGGCATTAGAAAAAATCTTATTTACCGCAATAAAATACAGCCGACAGGCTTTTCCGCTGGCTCATATTTTAGAAATATTAAACCCCATATAGCCGGTAAGTTGATCGATGCTTGTGGCCTTAAAGGATTGAGGATCGGTGATGCTGAGGTCAGCACAAAGCATGCTAATTTTATAATAAACCGCGGCAATGCGAGAACTTCTGATGTATTGAGATTGGCAAAGATGATTAAAGATAAAGTTATGAGTACGAAAGGGATTCTTCTTGAAGAGGAGGTAAAATTCTTAAAATAATAGCGGGTGCAATAGTGATTGTGATAGTGGCCATAGTGATCGTGCAGCTCGTAAAAACGAGAGAGACTTTCATAGTACTTGAAGAGGTAATCCCTCAAGCAAGGATCCTCTCCCAGGAAGAAGGCATAGTCGAGTACAAAGGTATTGAATATGTGTTAGGGGTGCATGATTTATTAAGGAAAAAACGATTAATAGAATCGCTGGACCTGCTTGATATTCCAGGTCCATGTGTTGTTGATTTAAGGTTCAAGACACAGGTTGTTATTAAACAGGAGCCCGGTTTGCATAATAAAAAGGGTTCTGGAAACACTCAGTAAGGAGGAGATTATGCGAAAGAAAGAAAGGATTGTCGGTGTTGATCTTGGAACCACGAAAGTTGCTGCTATTATCGCTGAAGTCGATGATGATGATTTAAAGGTTGTTGGCGTCGGATCGACCGTTTCCTATGGATTGAAAAGAGGTGTGATAATTAATCTTGAAAAGGCCGTGGAATCTATACAAAAGGCGATTGAAGAGGCATCGCGCATGTCCGGATTCAAAGTAGATGCTTGCTATGCTGGTATCTCTGGTTCCCATATTGAGAGTATTAATGCCCATGCCATGATCGCTACTTCACGTATCGGAGGTGTCATTGCTAAAAGGGATATTGAGCGTGTCATAGAACAGGCTCAGGCAATCGCTTTACCTCTTGATCGTGAAATAATCCATGCAATACCGATAGAGTACATAGTTGATAACGAGCGCGGCATCAAAGATCCGGTTGGCATGAGCGGTGTCAAATTGGAAGCAGAGGTTCATATCGTAACAGCAGCAATTACTTCAGCCCAGAATATCTACACAGCACTTGAAAGAGCCGGGCTGAAGGTCAAGGATCTCGTTCTCCAGCCACTGGCATCGTCATACTCGGTCCTGCAGCCTGACGAAATAGATCTCGGCGTCTGTCTATTGGATATCGGTGGTGGCACGACTGATCTCGCCATATTTTACGACGGTGCAATACGGCATACTGAGGTGATACCGCTCGGTGGTGAGTATATCACCAATGATATCGCGATCGGTATACGGACGCCATATAAGCAGGCAGAAACAATCAAAAAGAAGTATGCTACGCTTTCGATAACAGCAGAAGAGAAGAAAGATGAGATCAAGGTCGCCGGTATCGGTGGTCGTGAAGATCGCTTCATAACAAAGGAGCATCTATACTCGATCGTTAGCCCGCGTGTTGAAGAAATCCTCATGATAACGAATAAAGCCGTAAAGAAGAGCGGTTTTGCTGACGTCCTTGCTGCCGGAGTTGTTATAACTGGCGGTACTGCACGGCTCCATGGTCTGGCAAAAATTGCTGAGGAGATAACCAATCTGCCGGTGAAGATCGGGATACCAAAGAGAATCGGTGGGCTTACCGATATCATTCTCGATCCCATATATGCGACAGGGGTCGGTTTGGTTCTCTACGGCTATGAGAAAAAGAATCAGACCCTAATTAAGAAAACAAAGGGCGGAGGTGTGTTCGATGCCCTAAAGAAGCGTTTTGAAGAATGGTTTTCGAAATATTTTTAGCTCGTTCCGATGAGCGGAATGAGGTAATCCAGAAGGAGGCACGCTATGTTGGAATTGGTTCAGGAACCAAAGTACATTGCTAAAATTAAGATGATCGGTGTTGGTGGTGCAGGTTGTAATACCATAAACTATGCACAAAGTGCCGGTATCGATGGCGTTGAATGCATCGCAGTAAATACAGATGCCCAGGTTCTTAAGATAAATATGGCTGCGGAAAAATTACAGATCGGACAGAACCTAACACAAGGTCTGGGCGCTGGTGGCGATCCCGAGATCGGTCGAAAGGCTGCCGAGGAGTCTCGTGAGGACATCCGCGATGTAGTGAAAGATGCTGATATGGTTTTCATCACATGCGGTGAAGGCGGCGGAACCGGTACGGGTGTGTCGCCCTTAGTTGCTGAGGAAGCAAAGAATGCTGGTGCCCTCGTTGTTGCGGTCGTGACCAAACCCTTTGAATACGAGGGGGTATGGCGTATGTCGAATGCTGACAAGGGCGTTGAGGAACTGCAGGATCATGTTGATACTTTGATCTGTATCCCCAATCAGAAGCTTGTAGCTGTTTCCCCAAAAGAACAATCGATCATCGAGGCATTCAAGATCGGTAATATGGTGCTCTTCAACGCGATAAAAGGCATCGCCGAGATGATTACTAAACCAGGTCTTATTAACCTGGACTTTGCGGATATCAGAACTGCGATGATCGAAAAAGGCACCGCAGTTATGGGTCTTGGTATTGGCGAAGGAGAGAATCGTGCGATACAGGCATCTCAGTCAGCGATTTCCTCGCCCTTGCTTGATGATATTTCTATCAAGGGCGCACGCGGATTGCTTATCAATATAACCGGTAGTTCTGATCTTACCCTTGCCGAGACAAATGAAGCAGCGTCATTGATAGTCGCGGAAACAGACGGTCAACCTAAAGTTATCACCGGTGTCGTTGTTGACGATACACTCGGCGACAAAGTTAAGGTCATGGTTGTGGCAACCGGTATAAAAGAGAAGATCAGCGAAGCAGCACTTGATATCTCTGTGAAAAGAGAAAATCTCGAATTACCAACCTATAAAAGACGCGAAATCAAGAAAGATAGCAAGGAGAAGATCTATAACGATAATGATCTGGAAGTGCCGACATTTTTAAGACGGCAAATAGACTAGAAAAGGATATCAAATTATCAGTAAATCAGGTAATATTTTCTTCCTGATATCCTGTATTCTGATAGCTATTACCTGATACGCTGATTTCCTGGTATCTTTGCAGATATGGGGGATGCTTTGAGTAACGATAATTATGATCTTGTTATAATCGGAGCCGGACCAGCAGGTCTAACAGCGGGTATCTATGGCTCGCGGGCAGGGTTGAATACGGTCATCCTGGAGAGAGCTTTGCCTGGTGGTCTTGCAGCAACGACTGACCGTATAGAGAACTTTCCTGGATTTCCAGCTGGCATTGCCGGTAGCGAGCTTACCGATAATATGAAAAAACAAGCTCAGCATTTTGGCGTTGAAGTCATCGGTACTGAAGTCGTGTCCCTGGAGAAAAAAGACCAGAAGATCATCATTAGGACGAGCGCACGTAGTTTCGAATCACTTGGTGTGATCATCGCGACCGGGACTTTGCCTAAGAGACTCAATGTCCCTGGTGAGGATAAGTTGATGGGTCGCGGCATTTCCTATTGTGCGACTTGTGACGGTCCTTTGTTCAAGGGTAAAAAGATCGCGGTTATCGGTTGTGGGAATTCAGGCCTGCAAGAGGGAAAATTTCTCCTCAATTTTGTAGAACACATAACTTTTGTTGAATACTTGCCGTATATTACGGCCGAACATATATGGCAAGAACGGTTTAAACAAGAACCCAGGGCAGTTTTTTTTCTCAATCATAAGTTATTGAGCATAAAAGGTGAAGAAAGGGTTGAGGCGATAGTGATAGAAGATCGGGTAAGTAAGAGCGAGCAGGTGATAGAGGTAGGTGGTGTATTTGTATACACCGGCATGGTGCCCAAATCCGATTTTGTTAAGGCGTTCGTGGATGTCGATACCAGAGGTTTTATTATGACAAATGAAAAGCAGGAAACATCATTAGCTGGTGTTTTTGCTGCTGGAGATATTTGTGCCGGTAATATTAGACAGGTCGTGACAGCTTGCGCACAAGGTGCTGTTGCCGCGATAAATGTTTATCGTTATATTGAATCTTTTGAGTAATGAAATTATTGTATTTTACTAGATACCTTTTAGACTAATTTTCTTCGCGGTCGGTGCAGGGCCGGCATCAAGAAATTGCCCCTCCCATCTATGATGGGCGGGGCAATTTCGGTTATTCACATTGTTTTTACTTAAGCCAGATGATTTTAGAGGTTGTGATTTTATTTTCGGCATCGATTTTAACGAAGTAGACGCCTTGTGCCAGAGATTTGAGGTCGAAGGTGAATTCACCTGAGCCATTGAGTCGGCCATAGTCCTCATGGACGACTAGACGACCCAGTGCATCATAGACTTTAACCATAACCGGTGTCTCTTGGGTAAAACCATAAGCAACCTTGTAGGGACGACCACGCGAGATTACCGGATATAAATGGATCCCAGTGATCTGGGCACTGCCCGGAGTCTCCTCGACACCTGGCCAGTTCCAATAACGATTATAAGCAGTATCACAATGCGCCTGCAGATCACTCAGATTGTTGCCACCAAGGATTGCAAAGGCAGCGATTTCAGCCGCCCCAGAAGCGATGGTGAAGGGACCTGCTGAAGCGCAAACCGACCAATCATACGCACGATCCGATGAAGGGTTCTGGATAGACCCGTCCATAAACTGGATCTGAATACTATCTGGTAAACCACTGTACGGATAAACATATAATGCATGGTCGATCAATGAAAGATTAACTGCTGATGTCGCACGCGGCGGATCCAAAATAGCAGCTCCGACATACGGAGTACTATTATACATCCAGACAAGATTCCGCGCGGCCTCAGATGATCCCTGATCACTCGCGCCACCGGAGAAATCAATATCCATAAAGACCGTCGCATAAAGATTGCTTATCGTCGATGCGCCTTCATTGATCAAAGCAAACTTCATGATCACAAAATCATTTGCCGTGGCATCATCCCAGGCCCAGGAATACTGAGCACAAACCAAACCCTTAGGTGATGGGTGACCTGAATCATCATAACGCGCCGTCGCATACTCGTCAAAATTGTTCGGACCGGGTTCAAACATCCTGGCCATACCATCTGGATTAACCGTTGTTTCCCAATCAGTATCATCAGTACCATCTTCATAATAACGGTCGACACAATAATTGAGGTCAGTACCTACGGCAAAAGCGCCATAATAAAGATGATTTGTGGTATTTACCGGATACCAGAGGCCTGAACCACCGGTCTGAGCAGAGCCCATAAAGCCAAGCGCACCATAACGCGTTACGGTGAATTTAATATTACCGCAATCATGCGTTACATAATCCTGACCCTGAATACCGACGATCAATGAGAAGTTCTCGGTCCAGGATGACTCAGCACAAGCGATGTAAAGATCAAAATCAACGTTTGTCCCAGGCGGACAGGAAGCTGAAACACTGACATCATAGGGATCTGCACTGTTGTCCAGCGTATCTTGGATCTGCATATTCCCGTAAGTGGATGTTGAATCGGTTATCGTGATATAACCGCTGGAGCAACGCAAAGTACCGATCGTATTGGTTGCGATATCAGTTCCGACATTGGCGATCGTGCAGACAATACTGGCATCTTCACCCGGATCCAACATACCATTACCATTACCACCCACTACCTCATAACCAACCAGCACAACATAAGGCATCGTACTGCCGCTGCCATATACCTGTATAGTCCCTTCATATGGGTAATGATCTTTGGCAGTGGCGGTAATGCTCATCGTGCCGGCAGTGCTGGTGCTTACAAAGATACTTGTTTGCCCCGAGGTATTGGTATAACCTCGTTCGTGGGCTTCACCATTCTTGTACAGGCAGACGAGTGCATTGCTGACCGGCGAACCTCCGCTGGTAACCGTAATATTCACATTTTGACTGCCAACTCCGATCGTATCTGGATGAGTTACTGTTAAATTAACCGGAATATTTTCCCACATCGGTAATGCTGGATCACCGAATAAGGTGAGTTCATAGCCGCAGTATCGCCATACTGTTTGCCCAAGCATTGCTGAGACATAGTGATCTTTGCTGCGTGCATGACAGCGTCCGATCTCAAGGGTATCTCGATTGAAGAAGTTACCGTAGAACAACAGATCGAGTCTTTCTGATGGACCCATACTTGGTGGTTGTCCCCAGCCATATCTTGTATTCATTATCGTGGCAACACAGGCGCCAGGATATTTGTTTACAAGCGATTCAGCAAGGCAGTCAGCTTCATCAAAGTCACCAGAATAACAGGCGATCGAGTTCATGATATTAAAATTTGTTCCATTGCTCAATGAGGCGACCTGGCTTCTGTGGAATACAACACTTCCGTAATAGTTGTAAAAACCGTACTCATCGCCGTGCGCCATAGGATGACAGAATTGATAGCCCTGATTCAGGGAATCACGCATCCGGTAGTTGGGTGGATCGACTAGAGCACAATCAAACCAGCCAGCTGGCGTAGTGTCGGCGATATAACCATTAGTTTGACTACCGTGGTAGCCGGTCCACAGCAGGACTGAAGGAAGAAGCATTTTCCTTAGATAAGTGGTCGGCGGATTCATTTCAAAAGTGTTCTGCTTGGTCAGGTAATTCGTCACGTTCGAAGTGCTTGCACAGCACAATCTGCCGACAAAGACATCAGAATAAAGATCTACACCATCACCCGACATCTCACCATAGAGGTGATTGCCGTTTTGATCCCAGGTACCATCAAGATCTGAATAATAAAGATCCGTTGCTATATAGGAATCTCCTGAGAACGGCAGATAAGCTTCGCGTACGGGCACGACATTATTATCACCGCCGATGAATACCCAGACAAGCCCTTCATTGGTGAAATAATCTTTTAAAAAGTTCCGTATCCTTTCTTGGTTATCATAACCTGAATAGTTGCTGTAGATCCATGTTGTTGTAACGATTTCAGCCTTCCATCCCTGTTTGGTACGCCAGTCAGCAAGAGCTTGAAAACTCGACTCATAAGAAGTGCTCGTTATAATGACATAGTTGACATCGTCGATACTGCGATCAATAGAAGGCGCAAAACGAGCGATATCCTCAGAATTGCAAACAAGTTTTGCTACCTCTTTTGAAAAAACGTCATACTGTGTTTGGCTGAGCAGAGATACAGGATTGCTATTTTTTTCATACTCGATCCTCAAGGTGATTGATTTTGTAAAGATCAATTTTTTGGCATTCGGGACATAATGAAGAGGATAAATGTCGATCCCGGCTATTCTGAAACCTGATTTTAAACCCGTCCCGTATGTTTTTATAGTATTTAGAGGATAAGGTTCATCGCTTGAGTAGACAAGATCATTGGGCGGCGTGAATTCGCGTAAATCAGGACGCGAAAAGGGGACAGGATTCTGTGCCGGGTGAATATCATAGGAACCATCTAATTCAGTATCTTGTTGACTTATTATATCTATTTTCACAATATCTGCATCAGATGGAATGAGGAAGTAGACGCTCTTGGCCGGGAGCAGGGGATTCCCTGGTTCTGCCAGATCATGCTCATAAGGCATGGTCACTACATCATAGCCATCTACTTTAGTGAAATCGAGTTCGCTTTCTGAAAGCACGATCGTTTTTGTTATTGTTCCTGCTGCTAAAGGTATTGCAAAAAGCAGCAACAAAGCGTATATTTTTCTCATTATACCTCCTTTAAAACATCGTTATTGGGTTAGGGTTTAGATGCTGGGGCAAAACAAAAAATCCAGTATCCAAACCCTAACCCAATTCTTATTTTACTTAAGCCAGATGATTTTAGAGGTTGTGGTTTTATTTTCGGCATCGATTTTAACGAAGTAGACGCCTTGTGCCAGAGATTTGAGGTCGAAGGTGAATTCACCT
>Ga0307426_1000164_pt1 | contig 43049 bp, 37 predicted proteins | sample SalMarWE160340MG_FD_202165 | JGI IMG/M metagenome (GOLD analysis project Ga0307426, IMG submission 202165) | Salt marsh sediment microbial communities from the Plum Island Ecosystem LTER, Massachusetts, United States - WE1603-40 | ecosystem: Environmental > Aquatic > Marine > Intertidal zone >... | reverse complement strand
AACGGCATGCTGGAAAAGATTGAGACGTTGATCCTGGGAATGAAAGGTGCCCTGGATAATGTGGCACACGATCTCAGGACCCCCATGACGAGACTTCGCGGCATCGCTGAAATAACGCTGCAAGGGGACCTGCAAGGGGACGCCTGCAGGGAAACCCTCGGCAGATGCATTGAGGAATGCGACCAGATCCTCACCATGCTCAACACCCTGATGGATATTTCAGAGGCGGAAACCGGTACCATGAAACTTGACAGAAGCGAGGTCAATGTCCCTAATTTGCTTGCGTCGGCTGCAGATCTTTATGCCTATGTGGCCGAAGATGAAGGAATCACTGTTCGTGTTCAGGCCCCGCCGGACCTCACCATGTCCGTCGATCCCACCAGGATGGCTCAGGTGCTGGCAAATCTCCTGGACAACGCCATCAAGTACAGCCGCGAAGGTGGAGGAGAAATAGTGATGGCCGCCGAGAGAGACACAAAAGGTATTTCTCTCTCCGTTACGGACAACGGGATCGGTATCCCGGAAGAAGACAGGGGGAGAATATGGGATCGCCTTTACCGAGGTGACCGGAGCCGCCATCAAAGAGGACTGGGATTGGGTTTGAGTCTTGTTCGCGCGGTGGTCAAGGCCCACGGGGGAACCATTACGGTGGAGAGTGAACCGGACAAGGGTTCCCGATTTACCATTCGTTTGCCTGCCGCTCCTTAATCAGAAAACGTTTCCAAACGAAGATAGGACGACCATCGCGACCCAACTGGAATAGGGTTGAAAACACAAAGAGACGTATGGTATCTCTATGCAATAGAACTGACGATGGTACAGGCGTAACGCCTAAGGCATAAGGCGTAGGGCATTTCGAGTCTGGGGGTCAATCTTCTTTCCTTGTGCCCTAGGCCTTGCGCCTTTCGCCTATTATCACACCTGCCTCGGGATACTTGGTTCTCCCGCCTCGTCAACAAATACCGATTTTGGACAATAAGGAAATATGGACATCTCTCAATGGCTCATTGCCCATTCCCTTGAAATTGCAGGCTACCTGCTTGCCATCATTCTGATCCCGAGAATCCTCCTCGAACGTCGCCATCCCGGCGCCACCATCGCCTGGGTCCTGGCTATTGGCCTTGTCCCGTACCTGGGAGTGCCGCTTTATTTCCTGATGGGGGGCAGGAGAGTAAAAAAGATCAGTCTGCACAAGGACTGGGGAAGGTGGAATGAAAAACCTGATGCGGGTCCCGCCACTCTCGATGCCCTTCCCCCTGACAATCAGGAAATAGCCCAACTCCTGGTACGGGCCGGAACGTTCCCGCCGAACCGGAATAATACGATCACCATTGTCGACGACGGTATCAAGGCATATGACTCCCTCGTAAATCTCCTGAAAGGTGCACAAGACTCTGTTGAAATAGCTACCTTTATCCTGGGCCGGGATGAGGTAGGGAAGGCCCTGGTGCAGATCCTTGCACAAAAGGCCGGGGAAGGCCTGGAGGTTCGTTTATTGCTGGATGCTCTTGGTTCCCTGAGGGCCCGGGGCCGTTTTGTCCAGCCGATCCTGGATGCCGGCGGCAAGGTGGGTGTATTCCTCCCCCTGCTTCCCTTGCGCCGCCGATGGTCTGCAAACTTACGAAATCACCGGAAAATGGTCGTTGTGGATGGAGATACAGCCTTCATAGGCGGGATGAACCTGGCCAGGGAATATATGGGACCAAACCCTTACAGGAATCGCTGGAAAGATGTCTCCATGCTCATTGCAGGACCCGCGGCTCGATATGTGCGAAGCATCTTCTGGCAGGATTGGGTGTATAGCACCGATGAGTCCATGGACCCTGGTGCCCTGTCTCCGGCTTCACAGGAATTAAAAAGCGACGGGAGCATCATCCAGGTGGTGGGGGATGGGCCTGACGTGCCCGAACGACCTCTCTATTCGGGAGTTCTTGCCGCGTTGAACAGGGCGAAGGAAAGCATATGGGTGGTGACGCCCTACTTCGTTCCCGATGATGCACTCTCCGCGGCCCTGGAACTGGCGGCTCGTATGGGTTGTGACGTACGTCTCATTATACCTGAAAAATCCAACCATCCGCTGGTGGACCTGGCCGGGCATTCATTTCTTATCGATCTTATGCATGCCGGTGTCCGTTTCTTTTGTTATCAACCCGGTATGCTTCATGCAAAACTGATCGCCATTGACAAACGACTGGCAGTAGTAGGATCAGCAAATATGGATATCCGGAGCTTCCAGCTCAATTTCGAGATTGCGACGTTCCTGTATGATGAAGAAAGAGTAGAAGAGGTCTTGAATGTCATGAATTCCATCTTACATGAATGCCGGGAAGTCAGCATGGGAGAAATTGCACGAAAAAGCAGAATCCGCAAGTTCTCCGAAGACATCTGCCGTGTTTTTTCACCTGTTTTTTAAAAAAGGAGAGCAATCCATGAAATATTCAACATCGCGTATATTGACCGGTATCATTCTTTTTCTTCTGTTCTTTTCCTGCAATGCCCGGGGAGCCGCCGAGAACGAAATGCTCCGCGCTACCCTGAAAAACGGCTTGCAGGTCGTTATTCTGCGGAACACCCTTGCCACGGTGGTGACCACGCGTCTCACCTATTTGGCAGGATCAAACGAGGCGCCGGCGGGATTTCCCGGCATGGCCCATGCCCAGGAGCACATGATGTTCCGCGGCAGCAAGGGCCTCTCCGCCGAGCAGCTTGCCAGCCTGACTGCGGCCATGGGTGGAAGATCAAATGCGTTCACCCGGCAGAGCGTGACACAATATTACTTTACGGTGCCGGCGGATGAACTGGAGACCGTTCTCAGGATCGAAGCCATTCGCATGAAAAATGTGCTCGACACCGAAGGACTCTGGTCGAAAGAAAGAGGTGCCATCGAACAGGAAGTGGCAAGGGATCTTTCCAGTCCCATGTATGTCTTCTATTCACGCCTACTGGCACATATATTCGCAGGGACACCATACGCCCATGACGCATTGGGCACACGCCCTTCTTTTGACAAGACCACCGGCGCCATGCTCAGGAAATTCCACGATACCTGGTACGTCCCCAATAATGCCGTTCTGGTGATTGGCGGTGACGTGGACCCGGCCCATGCTCTTTCCCTGGTAAAACAGTTTTTTGGAAACATCCCCGCACGTCCCCTACCCCCAAGACCGGAGGTAAAGCTCCATCCACTCAAGCCGGAACACATCCAGCTTGAGTCAGATCTCCCTTACCAGATGGCGATTGTGGCCTACCGTCTCCCCGGATACAGAAGTCCGGATTTAGCGGCCTCCCAGATACTTGCAGATGTCCTGGACAGCCAGCGCGCCAAACTCTATGGGCTGGCCGCGGATGGAAAGGTCCTCTTCGCGGGATTCAATAACAGCGCCTTTAAGGACGTGGGACTTGGCTATGCCATAGCCGGTTTCCCAAAAGGGAAAGAGGCCAAAACGGTCGTTACACTGCTGAAAAACATCATCGACGACTACGTGAAAAACGGTATCCCCGAGGATCTCGTAAAGGCGGCAAAAAAGAAAGAAATAGCGGCCGCTGAATTCCAAAAAAATTCCATTGAGGGCCTTGCGGGGGTATGGGCCAGGGCCATCGCACTTGAAGGAAAAAACTCACCTGATGAATCCATCGCAGCCATCAAGAAGGTCAACGTCTCGGATGTGAACCGGGTTGCCCGTACTTGTCTTCAGAATGAGTCTGCCGTCGTGGGCGTGCTGATACCCCATGAATCGGGAAAGCCTGTCTCGTCAAAAGGCTACCAGGGGAAAGAGTCTTTCGGGCCGAAACAGACAAAACCGGTGGCGTTGCCTCTGTGGGCCGGGAAGGCGACAAAACTCCCTTCGATCCCCTCCTCGAAGGTGCATCCCACGGTGATTACGTTAAAAAACGCCCTTCGGCTGATCATCCAGCCTGAAACCATCAGCAACACCGTCAGCCTCTACGGACGTGTCAAGAACACGCCCGAACTCCAGGAACCCGCAGGGCAGGATGGAATTACCGATGTCCTGGAAGGTCTCTTTTCCTACGGAACGACCAGCCATGATCGCCTGAGCTTTCAGAAGGAGGTGGACGATATTGCCGCCGACCTCGAGGTGGGAAGAAGCTTTTCGCTTCAAGTCCTTACCAAGCATTTCGATCGGGGAGTAGAACTCCTCGCCGACAATCTCCTCAGCCCCGCACTGCCCGAGCCTGCTTTCAAGGTCGTCCGGGAGGAAACCGCTGCCCAGGTCGCGGGCAAATTACAAAGCCCGTCTTACCTATCAAGACGGGCCCTCATAGCACGGCTCTATCCGAAAAACGACCCCCGACAACGAGAGGCGACCCCGGGGAACATTCGTGGGCTTACCCTTCAACAGGTCAAGGAATACTACCGGAACACCTTTCGACCGGACCTGGCCACTATTGTCATTGTTGGAAAGGTGACTCCTGAGCAGGCAAAGGCCACCATTGAAAAATATTTCGGTGCCTGGAATGCTGAAGGGCCGAAGCCCGGGACGGATCTGCCGCGAGTGCCTTTGAACAAGCCCGCAACGGCCTTGGTGCCAGACAAGAGCCGGGTACAGGACCAGGTGACGCTGGTTGAAACCCTTCGGGTTACTAGGACCCATCCCGACTACTACCCGCTGAAGGTGGGGCTAAACGTGCTCTCCGGGGGCTTCTATGCCACGAGGCTTTACCGGGACCTGAGAAAAAGGACCGGGCTCGTCTATACGGTCCAGGCATTTCTCCAGGCGCGGAAGACCCGCGCGGTCTTCGGGGTGGTTTACGGCTGTGATCCGCCCAATGTTTCCAAGGCCCGTACACTTGTTGTCCAGAACCTGAAACAGATGCAGGATGAACCGGTCACGGTGCAAGAGCTCAACAGGGCGAAAACACTCCTGGTGAGGCAGATCCCGCTCTCTGAATCAAGCATAGATGATATCGGCGAGACACTTCTCGGGTTGTCAGTGGAAGGGCTCCCCCTGGATGAACCGGTGCAAGGTGCAAAACGGTACCTGAACATCTCAGCCGGAGAGGTGCAAAACGCATTCAATAAGTGGATACGGCCGGACGATTTTGTGCAGGTTACCCTGGGGCCGGTCCCCCACTGAGCCTGTCTGGTGCAGGGATCACCATTCGTTGCCTTGCGGTTTTGTTTATACTTCCGCGGTGTTTTGGATCTCCTTATTATCAACCTAGATGGAATCGTAGAAAGTCCGTCTATGGACTTTTTGCGAAGTCATCAACCTTGAGCCGTTGAACTTTGAACCTGAGTAGTTATAGTAGTTACCTATGAGGATCCTGTCCGTCTCAGATTATGTGGAACCGCTCCTTTACGATCACTTTGATCCGGAGCGTTTCAAGGGAGTAGACCTGATCATCTCCTGCGGAGACCTGCCGCGGGAATATCTGGCCTTTCTTGCAAATTCATTTGGAGTTCCTCTTTTTTATGTGCACGGCAACCACGATATCCGACATCAATCAAGACCCCCGGGAGACTGTACTGATATTCACGGGCGGCTGGTTCAATTCAGGGGAATCAATATCCTGGGCCTGGAGGGCTCTTACTGGTATAATGGCGGTCCCCATCAATATACGGAAAACGAGATGAGAATGATCGTCTGGAAACTCAGGCCCAAGATCTGGCTCAAGGGAGGCATCAATATGGTCGTCACCCACGCGCCGCCAAGGCACATTCATGATCAGGAGGACCGGTGCCATCGGGGGTTCAAGACCTTCAGATGGCTGATCCACAAATACGCACCGGGTTTTTTTGTCCATGGCCATATCCACTTTGATGCGACTGACACCTCTCTGCGCGAAGCCCTGGTGAACGGAACCAAGGTGATCAATACCTGCGGATATTACCTCTTCGAGGTGGCCCATGGGTAATCTCCTTACCAGATTCAAAAAGGCCCTGAAACAACACGCCGGTGATGATGCGGTCAAGGACTTTGAGAGGGCCAGGGAAAAAGAAGAGCCCTTTGAGCCCATGAAACGGGGCATCCATCCTGTGGAGGTGGATCAAATCGTGGGAAGCGTGGGGCGGTATCAGGACTTTGACAGCCGATTCCGCCCCAAGAATCATCTCCCAAAAGACCGGCTCCTTGCAATCAAGCGTGCCGTGAAAGAAGGGGCAGCCCTTCCACCGGTCAAACTTTACCAGATAAAGGACGAATACTACGTCCTGGACGGCAACCACCGTATCGCTGCAGCGAAGGCGCTTGGATTGAAGAGTGTTGCCGCCCAGATAGTGGAACTGCTCCCGTCCAAGAACACACTGGAAAATGTCCTTTACCGCGAGCGGATTGAATTTCAGGAAGAAACAGGCCTGCCCCACCCAATTGCATTGACAGAGATAGCGCAATATGGCTATCTGATCAAACAGATCAAGGATCACCGCCAATTTCTTGAAAAGGCGGGGCCAGCACCAAGTTCGTTTCAAGAAGCGGCTGCCGACTGGCACAAGAGCATTTACAGCCCACTGCATGCTTTGATAGAAAAATCAGGAATCATCCACTTTTTCTCTCAACGGACTATTGCTGATCTCTACGCCTACATTTCCTATCACCAATGGGAAAGGGGCCAGATCAGGAAATACGGCATCGGGATCGATCGACTGATCCCCAAAGACATGGAGGAATTTCGAGAAAAAATGAAAACCATGAAGGAATCTGAATACCCGGAAATGAAACGGGAAATAACCGCGTTCATCCTCATGCGCGTCAAGCCAAGAAATGAATTTGACGTCATGGAGCGGCTCTTTGCCCTGGACGAGGTGAAAGAGGTCCATTCGGTCCACGGTGATGTGGACATGCTGGTAAAGGTGGTCCTTACCCGGGACCTCCTCGCTTCCGATGCCGAGATCATCGGCCATTTTGTGCATGACACGGTCATTCAGCTTCCCGGCGTCGTGAGCACCCAGACCCTGATCCCGGGGGGCTCCAAGGTAAAGGTGGACGGACAAGAAAGTCCTCCCCCCTGAACCGGTGATCAGACGTTTATCATCAAACACGGTGAAGTCAGCAGCTACAATGTTCCTTTTCAAGAAAAATATTACGGAAGAAAAAAAACAGGCCCGTGTGAAAAACCGCAGGGTCCACCTGGCCAACGAACGAACCTTTCTTGCATGGATCAGGACCAGCCTCGGCATCATGGCGTTCGGCTTTGTTCTTGAAAAATTGTTGGCGCCCTCCGGCGTCTCGGGAAAGAGCCCCGTCGTGCTCTTGGGTATCTTTGTGGTAATATTGGGTGCAGGAGCAGCCCTCCTTGCCACCTATCGATTTCTCAAGACGGAAAAGGAGATTGCGGAAGACACCTTCCGCCCCTCCAGAACCGCCGATATCCTGGTGGCCGTCCTGTTGGGTTCTATAGGAGTTCTCCTGGTTATCTATCTCATCGCGACCGCGTGAACCCAGCCATTTCTCTCCGGAACCTTTTACCGAAGGAGCCTATATGTACATCCGCAAGATTGGCATGATCAGCAGAACATACCGCAACATCCAGCGGTACCGCCAGATCCTTACCGTCCTGTTCAAATACGGCTTCGGAGACCTGATCGATACGCTCAAGATCGAGCAATACCTGGAGATCGGTCTGCAGATGATCTCCCGCAAACGCAGAGAGAAAATCGAGACCCTTTCCCGGGCGGAACGGGTGCGGATGGCCCTCGAGGAACTGGGTCCCACGTTCGTCAAAATGGGACAGATCCTATCGACCCGGCCCGACCTGCTTCCCGTGGAATTCATCCACCAACTGTCCAAATTGCAGGATAAAGTTCCCCCCTTTGCATTTGAGCTGGTGAGAGATGCGGTTGAGAAGGACTTTGGCGCTCCCTTGGACAAGACCTTTAAAGAATTCGAAGAAAGTCCCCTCGCTTCGGCTTCAATCGGACAGGTACACAGAGCTCAGCTTGTTAACGGGGAAAAAGTGATCGTCAAGGTCCAGCGGCCCGACATCACCAAGATCATCGACGTCGACCTGGAAATCATGTTTCATCTTGCCACGCTCATGGAACGGCACCTGAAGGCCATGGAAATCCATCGGCCCACGAGGGTGGTGGAGGAATTTGCCCGGACCCTGGAAATGGAGCTTGACTATACCCTGGAGGCCGCCCATGCCGAGCGGTTCGCCGCCCAGTTCCTTGGCGAACGCACACTCTATGTGCCCAAGGTCTTCCGCAACGCCACAACAAAGCGCATACTCACCATGGAGTATGTGGACGGCATAAAGGCGTCGGAATTGGACAAGCTCGAAAAGGCAGGGCTTGACACCGGAAAGATTGCCCGCCGGGGTTTCGACTTGATCCTCAAGCAGATCTTCATCCACGGATTCTTCCACGCGGACCCTCACCCCGGCAATGTCTTCATCCTCCCCAATAATATCATATGCTTCCTGGATTTTGGCATGATGGGTAGGATCAGGAGGCAGGCCCGGGAAGATTTCGCTGACCTGATCATGGGGATCGTGCAGCGTGACGAGACGAAGACCGTCAGCGCTCTCATGGCACTCACCACCCCTGATATTGAAACGGACGTGTCCAGCCTGGAACGGGAGGTTGCGCAATTCATAGACAAATATTTCTATCGCCCGCTCAGGGACCTGGAAATGGGCAAGCTATTAAAGAACCTCGTGGAAATGACCACAAAACATCGCTTGCGGATCTCCCCGGACCTTTTCCTCATGCTCAAAGCACTTGCAACCGAAGAAAGCCTGGGCAAGATGCTGGATCCTGATTTTGACGCCATCAAGCAGGCGGGCCCTTTTATCAAGCGGGTACAAATGGACCGGCTCCGCCCGAAACGGATCGCGGGAGACCTCTTTGATTCCGGTTCCGAATTCCTGCACCTTCTCCGGGAAATTCCCGGCGAGGTGCGGGAGATCCTCCGGCAGGCCCGCCAGGGGAGGATAAAGATGGAATTCAAACACCAGGGACTGGAACCCATGCTTTCCACTCATGACCGAATAAGTAATCGCATTGCCTTCGCCATCATCCTTGCTGCGCTGATCATCGGTTCTTCCCTGATCGTCCTTTCGGGGGTTCCCCCGAAATGGCATGAGATACCGATCATCGGGCTTGCCGGCTTTGTCATTGCGGCTATTATGGGGTTCTGGCTTCTCATATCCATCCTCAGGCGTGGGAGGATGTAAAAAGGAGAGGAATAGTATGGATTTCCGGGCATTGTTTCAGCCAAAAACTCTGGCGGTCATCGGCGTATCCTTACAGAATGACCAGCATCCAGCCAACGTTGTCTTCAACAAGAATCATCTGCGGTACCCGGTGAAGGTCTTTCCGGTCAACCCAAAGGGCGGCTCGTTGCAGGGGGAGGTTGTGTTTAAGAAAATAGCAGACATTCCTCAGAAGGTGGATCTCGCCGTGATTGCCGCACGGGCTGAACACGTACCCGAAATCCTCTCTGAATGCATCAAGTGCGGCACGGGAGGGGCGGCCGTTATATCAGGTGGGTTTGCTGAAATCGGCCGCAATGATCTACAGGAATCCCTGGTTTCCATGGCAAAGAAGGCTGATTTCCCTTTTATCGGCCCAAACTGCCTGGGGATCTACGCCCCCTCTATTGTTGATTCTTTCTTTCTCCCCAGTGAACGCATGGTCAGGCCTGAACAGGGAAACGTGGCCGTCGTCAGCCAGAGCGGAGGCATCCTGGTGGACCAAATGCTCAAATTCAAGGAGGAAGGTATCGGGCTTTCTTTGGGCGTCAGTATCGGCAACAAGGCCATGATCAGGGAGATAGATCTCCTCAAATATCTGGAAAAAGATCCGGCAACAAGAGTGATTGCTTTTTATGTTGAAGGCTTTGCCAGGGGCGAAGGCCGCGATTTTGTTCTTGCTGCAGCCCGATGCCCGAAGCCGGTCATCGTTATCAAGTCCGGCAAAAGCCCGGGCGGGAGCAAGGCGGTGTCGAGCCACACGGCATCCCTTGCCGGAGACTATGAGGTCTTCTCCCAGGTCCTCGCACAAATGGGCGTGGTGGAGGCCAAAGATGAACTTGAATTGATCTCCTTTTGTGAATCCCTGAGCTGTTATCAGACGCCCATTGAAGGCAAGATAGGCATTATCACCGGCAGTGGCGGACATGGCGCCATGGCGGTAGATGTCTGTTCGGCCCATGGGCTTCTTGTCCCCGGTCTCGCAACCCCGGAGCAAGAAAGAATCCGGGAAGATCTTTCCAAGAGTATCAAGACAATTGCCTCTCTCGGCAACCCCATTGACTTGACCGGTAGTGCCGTGGACGAAGACTTTGTTTCCACTGCCCGGCATCTGAGCACCATTCCGGAGATAGACTGCGTCCTGATGCTTCTTCTCCCGTATCTCCCTGGCATTACCTCTGATCTTGGAGCCAGGCTGAGCAGTATTTATCAAAAGGAGGGAAAGGCATTGATCGCCTATGTACCACACGTGGAAAAATTCAGGATGCTCATTGAGGGATTTGAACTGAATGGAGTCCCGGTGTCCCATTCCATCGAAGCTGCGGTGCTTATGGCCGAGGCATTAAGGAGATGTCAACCATGCTGAAAAAACAGATAAAAGAAACCCTGGAGGCATCAAAACACAATGGATGGGTCCTCGAACCCGATGCCAAGGCGCTGTTGCATTCATACGAAATAGGTGTTCCCCGCTTTACGTGGGCCGTGAATATGGATGAGGCACTGCAGTTTGTCCGGGAGCATGGCTTCCCCGTGGTCGCTAAGGTGGTTTCCCCGCAGATCCTCCACAAATCAGATGTGGGGGGTGTGGTTCCCGGGATTGACAATGATGAGAAGCTCCATGATACCTTCCAGCGATTCAGTAAAATGGAGGCATTTGCAGGCATGCTGGTGGAAGAAATGGACGCAGGGAGAGAGCTGATGATCGGCGCCAAGGTTGATGAACAATTCGGCCCGATCATCCTTTTCGGGATGGGTGGCACTGCAGTGGAAATCTACAATGACACGGTGCTCAGAATGGCTCCCCTGCAAAAACAGGACATACCTTTCATGATAAAGAACCTGAAAGCCCATCGCCTGCTGGAAGGGTACCGGGGATCAAAACCCGTCAACAAGGAAGCATTGACAAAGGTGCTCCTTGCCTTTTCCGACCTGGTCATGGATATCCACGAATTCATTGAATCCATTGACCTGAACCCTGTCCTCTGCTCCCCGGAACAATGCGTAGTGGTAGATGCGAGGATCATGCTGAACAGGAAGTAAAAAAGAGCGGCCACGCAGACCATTCTTCGACCACCATGGTGCCTGCCATTTTGTCTCCCACCCTGCGTCCTTGTGTACCAGAAAAGATCTTAACGAGTTCAATAATAACGAGGACAAAGCAGGCAATCCCGATCAGGATGTCGAGAATCCATCTAATAACCGGAATGTGGAGGAAGACGCTTTAAATAAGAAAGGGTGCGCTCATCTTAAGAGAGAGGCGAGAGCACCCGAAGAAACGCTGGGTTAGCAGCAGTCAATCTTTAGAGAGGCTTCTGCTGTTTAGCCCCAGATCGGACGCGGTGGCGCGAAGACAACGCAGATACGGAAAGTCTCGCCACCGAGGGGTGTAAAATTATGGACCGTGTTCTTCTCTACCCAGAGAGCATCGCCTGCTTCGCACAGGAATTCCTCGTCGCCTACTTTGGCGTTCGCACGACCTGAGAGGACATAGAACACATGATCTTCATCAGGATGGACATCGTCGAGGGCGGCGCCGTCCTTGGTTATCTCTGTTAAATGAAATTCTACCTGGGCTCCCGGGCATGTCTTTGGATTCACCATGGGATAGGCGAAAGTCTTCTCGTGATGGGGCGGATCGGTCACATATGGGGTGTCCTTTGTGATCTTAATCAGTTTACCTGCCATGTTTCTTTTCCTCCTTCTTCTTGAAAGGTTAACAGATGTATTTTTAAGACAGGAGTATAGGGAATCAGCTATTGTGTGTCAATGAAATTAATAAACAATCCCCTGAACAATGCCTGGTCGCAGACGTGAGGATCATGCTGAAAAGGAGGAAATAAATGCTTTCCAGAGTGCGAGCTAGTCTTCGATCACCATAGTGCCGGCCATCTTGTCTCCCAGCCTGAGCCCTTGTTTGTCAGAGAAAATCTTGACCAGCTCAATGACAACAAGGACAAAACAGCCAATCCCGATCAGGATGTCGAGAATCCATCCAATAACCGGTATAAACAGGAGAAACATCATGATCGGGCCGAGCGCGAACATCCAGTTTCTCTTGGCAGAAGTGGCGTAATCGATCCTCCCTGGTGACCCCTCGGTTTTCACCACAGACAATTTCAGCAATTTCTTGCCAATGCTCTTGTATTCGAGGGCCTCGATGGGCAGGGCATCCCGGAAGAGCATGTAGAGCGCACCGATAATCCCTCCCACAAACGGAATGAACCCGACGATCATGGCAGCAACACCGTCTATGACAATGGCGATAATGCGTTTCACCGGATCAGCCTTTGCTTGCGTGGTATTCGGGGGTTTGACTTCAGGGGGTTTGGGGGGTACTGTTCCTGGCTGGCCGTTTCCTGCTTCGTTCATGGGCTCTCCTCCCTCTTGTTTGAAAAATCAGTTTCCGCCAATCATTTCTCGGCAACTGCCCGGATTCACGAGCTTTCTTGCCTCGGGGCAGACGCACGAATAAAACAGCCCTTCGCCTGAAACGCAGTATAGAAAAACTCCCTGTGCATGTCAAGCTGTGAAGCCCTCTCCACTGCCCAACCACGAAGGTCCGTCAGAAATACGGGTTAGGAATGCAGCATGGTAGCTGCAAACCATGCTATTCAATGCACTAACCCGGGCTAAGGCGTTTGCACAAAAAATCCTTTGTGCCGGAATTACAATAACTCGAATTCTTTCATTTTTCGGTAGAGAGTGCTTCTCGCTATCTTGAGTTCTTTTGCCGCTACGGAGATATTGCCCTTACACCGATCAAGGGTTGCTTCAACCGTCTGCTTATAAACTTCATGGAGAGAGCTTGCATCTCTTACCGGTTCAACACGCTTTTTCGACAGCCTCACAGGAAGATGATCCTTACGAATTGGTTCACCCTGGGAAATGAGTACCATTTGCTCAAGACAGTTTTCCAGCTCCCGAACATTTCCCGGCCAATGATACTTTTTTGTGACCTCCAGTACTTCTTTGGATATCTTCGGGATTCCAAAACCCATTTCCTGAGACTGCCGGTTGATAATATGATTGACGAGCAATTCCAAGTCCTCAATTCTATCACGGAGGGGTGGAATCGTAATTTCAACCACACTGATTCGATAATAAAGATCCTCCCTGAAATTACCGTGCTCGATTTCTCGCATCAAGTCGGCATTGCTCGCGGCGATCACTCTTACATCTATGGGTAACGTCTTGCTACCCCCTAGCCGCCTGATCTCGTTCTGCTGAAGAACTCGCAACAGTTTGGCCTGCAGGTCCAATGGCAGGCCGTCGATTTCGTCCAAGAACAACGTTCCTTTATTCGCAAGCTCAAATTTTCCTAACTGCCCCTCTTTCCGGGCACCCGTAAAGGCCCCTCCCCGGTAACCAAAAAGCTCGGATTCAATCAGATCTCGGGGGATAGCAGCGCAAGAAATAGCCACAAAAGGCTCATTTTTTCTGCTGCTGTGGTTATGAATTGCCTGGGCAAAAAGTTCCTTTCCTGTACCACTTTCACCAATGATCAATACTCTAGAGTTTGTTTTTGCGGCTATCTTCGCCATTTTTATCTGGTTTTTTAGCTCACGACTGTTGCCTTTGATATCTCTGAATTCGTATTTCGCGTAATTTCCGCTGAGTTTTTTTGTAATATTTATCATGCGTCTTTTCTCAGCAATCTTGATAATCGCTCCAAGGATATGGCCTGAAGCGTTCATGAGTGGATCCAGCGAGCACACATAACTCTTGTGTCCGTTTGGACAGACGAAACTGATTACCTGGCCTACCAAAGATTTTCTATTCTTGATCGCCTGAATGAGAGAAATCTCCGGCTGAATGATTTCAGTCAGCCGCCTTCCAGAAGTCGTTTCAACGTCAAGGCCCAACATTTCACCAGCGGTCTTGTTTATACGAACGATGTCCAGATTATTATCGACACCGATGACACCATCAGAGATGGCATTGAAAATCAGAGAAATAATGGAGCTGAGACGCTGCTTTTCAGCCATTAGTTCCCTTTCGCGCAGCCGGCCTTCGATCGTTTCCGCAGCGGCTATGACTAGTGCCAGGGTGTGCTTGTGCCTGCCGATGGACTTTCCTGATAGGGTTATCGCTCCAATAATTTTCCCGTCGCGGTCGTAAACGGGCGCAGAGGAACAGGTCCAAGGGTGGTGGTAGACCTTATAATGTTCTGCCCCGGTGAGCTGTATGGGCTTTCCTTCTAATAAACACACGCCGATGGCATTTGTGCCGGCATGTTCAACGGTTCTCAAACAACCGGGTTGATAATAATTTTCTTTTGCCATTTTCATAATATCTTTGTCTCCGCGAACGACCAGCACATAACCATCCTTATCAATAAGGGTGATGATAAATCCAGTTTCTCGAAGAGAAATCTGGATCATATCCATCACCGGCTTTGAGATCTCGATAAATTTGCGATTTTGCCTCAGCAGCTTGTTCAGTTGTTTATTGGAGAGAATGGGAGGTGAGTTTTTACTGAATGGATCCACGCCTATTGCGCGACACTTACGCCACGATTTCAGGATTTCAGGCCTGATTGGATAATGCGGTTTGTGGCCTTCGAGAACGACATCTTCCCATGAAATCTTGACCGGATTTTCTAGAACCTCTTGCTTTTCAGTTTGAGGAATCCGCGTGCTCAAAGGTTTCATAACTTCCCACCTCCTCAAGAATTTTCTCAACGGAAGATACTCAAAATAATGTATCATTCCAGAAGATGACTTTCACTATATTCTGAAAAAACGATTGGGTCAACCCATAATGTATCAATTTGGGACAGGTCTTCGGGGAATGGTGTTCAAAAGGGAAGATGATTACGAGCTGTCTGATACAGCTGTTCGGCTTTGTAGGAACTCCGAACAAGCGGCGAACTGGCTACCGCTGTGAACCCAAGGGCCAGAGCCTCTTCCTCATACCCGGCAAATTCCTCTGGGGGCACATAACGGATAACCGGATGGTGCTGATCGGATGGTGCCAGGTACTGGCCCAGGGTGAGCAAAAGACATCCGACCTTGCGCAAATCATGCATGCTTCCAAGGACCTCCTCTCTTGTTTCTCCCAGACCCAACATGAGCCCTGATTTAATAACCATTGGCGGCATGTGCGAAGATGCTCGTTTAAGGAGTTTTAGAGAACGACTGTAGGAGGCCTGAGGACGCACTTCCGGATATAAACGAGGCACTGTTTCTATGTTGTGGTTCAGCACTTCCGGTTTACTGGCAAGCACTATCTCCAGCGCATCTTTGTTGCCACCTAGGTCGGAAATAAGGACCTCCACCCCTACCCCTGGACACTTTTTTCGGATAGCTTCAATGGTTTTTGCTATATGCAAAGCTCCACCGTCGGATAAGTCGTCTCTGGTCACCATAGTCAGCACGCAGAAGGTCAATCCAATTTTAGCCACTGCGTGCGCCGTGCTCGCAGGTTCGCCAGGATCTGGTGCATTGACTGGCGACTTGCTGACTGCACAGAATGTGCAATGCCGCGTACAACTTGGGCCCAACAATAAGAATGTAGCGGTGCCTCTGCTGAAACATTCCAATTGATTCGGGCAGTGGGCCTCCACACATACGGTTTGCAGTCCTCTGTCTTTAATGATCTGCTGAACTCTCGCGATACTTCCAGGTGGAGGCATTTTTCGCCAAAGCCATCGCGGTTTTGATTTTGAAAAAATCTTTGATCCGGCAGGTGAATCGATCATATTGGTTTCCCTGTGTGAAAGTATAATGTATCGAGGTCGTTGTCTTTCCGAATTGAAAAAAAGTCTCACAGAAACGAGAATATCATGCAAGAAATTTTTTCTAACGAATTCCCAAAAGTTAAAGCAAGCATCACGCCACGAGCCTGATTGTCAACTCCGTTTTTGCGAATGCCTCGATGAAATCTCTTGACGGAATACAGGGAATAAGTCAGAGGCCAAATCGATCCTTGGGCTCTATTCAGCTCTACGATCTCTCTTCCTGCCAACCAAGAAACGAGTGCACGAAGGAAAGCCTCCCCACTGTATCAACATCGAACACTTGTCCTAATTTGAAACAGGTCAGTGACTACGCTAATCTTCCCGTTCAATTGTCTTTTCAATGTCTTTCTCAATAAGTTCAAGCTAATAAATAAGGACTGAGAGTTGGAAAAATGGTGGCATATTATATGCTAATAGTGAAGAAACAATGTTGTCAAGGGATCTGTACCGAATGGACTAGAATAAGCTACGGAGGATTTTTGATGAATATAGAAAAAAAGAAGCTGCGAGAACTCTATACCACAATGCTCAGGATTCGTCTGTTTGAAGAACGAATTGTCGATTTGTATGCCAGAGGATTGGTTCCTGGTTTGGCCCACCTCTATCTAGGAGAGGAGGCGGTGGCCACCGGTATCTGCGCGGTGTTGAGGGACGATGACTACATCACGAGCACCCATCGCGGACATGGTCATGTCATTGCCAAGGGAGCAGACCTGAAGAACATGATGGCGGAACTATTCGGAAAGAAGACAGGGTATTGCAAGGGCAAAGGCGGTTCTATGCACATAGCCGACATGGAAATCGGTATCCTCGGAGCCAACGGAATAGCCGGTGGAGGACTGCCTATTGCGACGGGCGCAGGGATGTCAGCCAAATGGCGGGGGACCGACCAGGTGACCGCATGTTTTTTTGGCGATGATGCATCTAATAACGGCACATTCCATGAGAGTCTGAATCTGGCTTCTCTCCACAAACTCCCGGTCATTTTTGTCTGCGAAAATAATCTATATGGTATCTCGGTCAGCCAGAAGATGCACCAGCCTATAAAAGACATTGCTATACGTGCGACAGGTTACGATATGCCCGGTGTTGTGGTGGATGGTAACGATGTGATTGCAGTATACAAGGAAGCAATGAAAGCAGTTAAACGTGCACGGGCAAAGGAAGGTCCGACTCTCATCGAATGCAAGACATACAGGTGGCGTGGTCACCATGAAGGTGATCCTAATCAAGGCAGACGTTACCGGACAAAAGAAGAGATTGAGGCATGGAAAAGGAAAGATCCCATCAAACAGCTGACCAAGACGTTGATTGAGGAAAGAATCTTGACAAAAAAGGCCCTCGCAGCACTTGAAAAAGAGATTAACCAGGAGATCGAACAGGCCGTTGCCTTTGCCAATGAGTCAGCGTTTCCCAAAGCTGAGGAGATGTACGAAGACGTTTATATAAGGGAAGGGGAGACAGAATGAGAGAGATTACTTATGCTCAGGCGCTTAACGAAGCCCTGAAAGAATGCATGAAAGAAGACGAGCGGGTTGTTTTGCTTGGAGAAGACATTGGCCGGTATGGAGGTATTTTTCAAGTGTCCGCTGGATTGCTTGATGAATTTGGCCCCAAACGGGTCATGGACACACCTATTTCCGAGGCAGCTTTCGTTGGAGGATGTATCGGAGCGGCTCTAACGGGAATGCGACCTGTGGTTGAGATCATGTTCATCGATTTTACAACAGTCTGCATGGATATGATCATCAATCAAATGGCGAAAATGCATTATATGTTTGGAGGAAGGGGCCGCGTCCCCATGGTTTTGCGGGTTAATATAGGAGCAGGGCGTGGAGCAGCTGCCCAGCATTCCCAGAGTTTTCATGCATTGTTCATGCATATCCCTGGGTTGTTGGTGGTTACACCGTCAACTCCTTATGATGCCAAAGGACTCATGATAGAGGCCGTAAAGAATGACAATCCTGTTATCTTTGTCGAACATAAAAAACTTTATGCTGAAAAAGGTCCTGTCCCAGAAGAGAGCTATAGAATTCCATTCGGAAAGGCCGACGTAAAAAGGGAAGGAAGAGATCTCACTATCGTTGCTACCCATGCCATGGTACTTCGAGCACTCGCCATCGCGGAAGAGGCGTCAAAAAAAGGTATTGATGTGGAAATAATTGATCCGAGGACATTGACGCCCCTGGACCGACAGACGATCTTTTCCTCCGTCAAAAAAACCGGGAGACTGCTTGTAGCCGATGAAGGGCACAAGACCTGTGGTGTCGCAGCGGAGATTTCAGCCATGGTTGCCGAAGAGATGATCTATTTCTTGAAGGCCCCGATACTCAGGGTATGCTCTCCTGACACCCCGGTGCCTTTTTCACCACCCCTGGAGCAGGCCTATATCCCTGATGAGAAGGACCTGTTGCCGGCAATACTGCACCTTATGGAATATGCTTAGGGAATTACGCACACTTCCCTTTGATCGAAAAGGCCTTAGATAGCTACAACGCAGGAGAGGAGAAAGAACCAGTGGCAACTGAAGTTGTTCTTCCCATGCTCGGCATTACGGTCGAGAAAGGAAAAATCGTTGAGTGGGTAAAAAAAGAAGGAGATCCCGTTGAAAAAGGGGAGATTATTTTCATAGTAGAGGTCGAAAAGGCAACAACCGAGGTCGAGTCTCCTGCCAGTGGTATCTTGGCAAAAATCTTGGTTCCAGAGGGTGTTGAGGTACCTGTCCTCACCGTGGTGGGTATCATCACGGAGCCCGGAGAGAAATTTTCCGAAGACGCAGTTCCCCAGGCTCAATCGCCATCATCTGTAGATAGTGTTACCATGGTTACCTCCCAAGAAAACGCATCCATGGCGGCCGATGGGATTGACATCATTAAGGCGGTTCCTGCGGCAAGGCGCATGGCCAGGGAACATGATATCCACCTACGGGATATTTCGGGGACCGGACCTGAAGGTCTCATTTTTGCCAGGGATGTTGAAACGATGATCGCTCGTAAAGCTCGACCATCGGAGGTTCGGGCTTCCACCCTTGCAAGAAGACTTGCTGAAAAAGAGCGAGTCCCCCTCGACGAGGTGACTGGATCAGGCGTTCGGGACCGCATTATGCGCCAAGATGTTCAGGCCTTTCTCAAGGAGCCTGAGACAACTGAGATGCCTTTAGGGACCGTGATTCCCATGAGTACCGTCCGAAGAGTCATTGCCAGAAGGATGTCTGAAAGTGCTTTTACCGCTCCCCATATCTACTTCTTTACGGATGCGTGCCTTGATCCGCTGCTTGATTTTCGTAGCGTTGTATTGCCTGACCTGGAAAAACGTTTCGATATACGTGTTTCCATCAATGATTTTGTTATAAAGGCAGTGGCCCTAAATATTATGGATTTCCCGATCCTTAATGCCCAGGTCAATGGAGATGAGATCCACATCATGCCCGAGGTCAACGTGGGCTTAGCGGTTGCAATGCCCGAGGGGCTCATTGTTCCAGCCATAAGAAATGCTGACCGCTCAGGCCTGATTAATATAGCTCGGCAACGGATCGATCTGGTCCAGCGCGCCCGGCAGGGAAAGCTAACCCTTGAGGAGATGGAGAGGGGAACTTTTACCGTCTCAAGCCTGGCGCAATACGATATCACGCACTTCACCGCGATCCTCAACCCGCCTCAAAGCGGTATCCTTTCCATCGGGAAAACAGACGAAAAACTCGTGATGGAAAAAGGCCAGGTCACGGTGAAACGGGTAGCTCAAATTGGACTTTCAGTAGATCACAGGATCATTGATGGAGCAATGGCAGCTGACTTCCTGCAAAACCTGAAATGGAAGCTTGAGCGACCGTCCAGCACCTTTCTCACCGTATAGAAGGATTAGGAGGAGCCGTGTACGATCTGGCGATAATCGGTGGAGGACCCGGCGGCTATGTGGCCGCAATAAGGGGTGCCCAACATGGACTGAAGGTCCTTTTGGTAGAAAAGGACGCCCTCGGCGGGACATGTCTGAACCGGGGTTGCATTCCAACGAAATGTTTCATATACGATACAAGGCTCCTGGAGACGGCGAAAACCTCGCAATTGCTCACCGGAATTGAGGCACTTTCTGTTGATTTGAACAAAATGGTGGCCCGAAAGCGGCGAACGGTAAAAACATTGGTGAGCGGCATTGAAGCGATTATGAAAAGCCACAAAATAGATGTGGCCCGAGGCCTGGGTGAGCTGGCTTCGCCAGGCCGCATAAGAGTTCACCCGGATGATGGCCCGGCCAAAATGTATGAGGCAAGGCATGTTATTCTTGCTACCGGGTCCAGACCACTGATGCTCCCATTTATCAAAGTGGATGGGCATCTCATTCAGACCACGGACGAGGCACTCGATTCTGAACACTTCCCGGACAAAATTGTCATTATTGGCGGCGGAGTGATCGGCATCGAGATGGCTAGCATTTACCTGAACCTGGGCAGTGATGTGACAATCATCGAACTGCTGCCGGACATACTCAGCACCGAAGACAAAGAGATCAGGCGATCTATGCAGAGTCTGCTCGGAAAACGGGGGGCAAGAGTTCATCTCAAGGCAAAGGCCAGGGAGGCTCGCATCAAAGGCAAGGACGTCGAGGTCAGTTTTGAAGACCATGCGGGCAAGATGGTTGCCCTCAGGGCGAACAGGCTCCTTGTGGCCACCGGTCGGGCGCCTGTTTTGGACGGCATACAAGCTGACAAACTTAGTCTCGAAATGGACGGGCAATTTGTCAAAGTCAATTCACGCCTTGAAACAAGCCTGCCGGGCGTCTATGCGATAGGTGATCTTGTAGGAGGTCAGATGCTGGCCCATAAGGCCTCGGCCGAGGCCGAGGTCGTTGTGGCCAACATCCTGGGCGGCAACAGAGAAGTAAAGCCAAACCTCGTGCCACGCTGCATTTGGGGAATTACCGAGATAGGGACCATTGGCCTGACCGAGGAGGAAGCAAAGGCCAGAGGTCGCTCCATAAGGGTGGGCAGGTTCCCCTTCACGAACAGCGGCTCGGCCCAGGCAATGGGAAACAACAACGGCTTTGTAAAAATCATTGGCGATGCAGAGACGGGTGAAATCATGGGGGTCCACATACTCGGAGAGCATGCCACAGATCTTATCGGGGAGGCGGTCACAGCCATGACCATGGAGGCAGCAGTGGAAGACCTGGCGGAAACGATCAAGCCGCATCCTACACTGAGTGAAACCATGAGAGAGGCGGCCATGGATTGGAACGGCCTTGCCATTCACTCTCTCAAGAAATAGAGATGAGTAAGCAACTGATCACAAAAACTTCAATTAATTTATGACACTGGGAGGTGCAATATGCAATACAATAAACCGCATGCAACTGCTACATGGGGAACGATGGGTTCTGACTGGGAGGCCGGGGTCAATTTCCAGCGACTCAGGGAAGAACGTTTTCAAAAGGCCCAAGCCTCTGTCAAAGCAAATGGCCTGGGGGCTGTTTTAGCCTTCAATTTTGACAACATCCGATATATCACCAGCACTCATATCGGTGAATGGTGCAGAGATAAGATGAATCGCTATGCCATCTGTCCTAGGGAAGGCGGGGCATTTCTTTTTGATCCCGCCGTTCCGGCCAAGAGGATCAGTTCTCCGTGGATGGGAGAGCGCATGGAGATTCCGATCAGTACGATGCTGGGGGCCTTACCCCCTGCCATGAGGGTGGAAGAAGCCTTTGCCCGTCAGATTAAGCGAGTGTTGACGGACTACGGTATTGAAAAAGAACCACTGGGCGTGGACATGATGGAAATGCCCATGCTGCGAGCACTGGAAAAAGAAGGAATAGAGGTGGTTGATGGACAGCAGACCTTGCTTGATGCGAGGGAAGCCAAGACACCCGATGAAATTGAGCTACTTAAACAGGCAGCGGCAATGGTCGACGCGGTTTATGAGGATATCGCCCGGGCCATCCGTCCGGGAACAAGAGAACACGAGTTGGTTGCATTGGCCAACCAAAAACTCTTCCTTCTCGGTGCAGAGAGAGTTGAATGTGTCAATTCGGTTTCCGGTGCACGAGGCAAACCGCACTCGCACACCTTCGCCGACAGGATGATTCAACCGGGCGATATGGTGTTTCTGGACTTGATGCATGCCTTCAACGGTTACCGCACTTGTTATTACCGAACCTTCATCTGCGGTAAGGCCAACAGATACCAGAATGAGGCCTATGAAACCTGCTCCAAATGGTTATCCGATGGAATCGATGTCATTAAGCCAGGTGCCACAACTGCAGATGTTGCTGCAGTTTGGCCAAAAGCCGAAGAATTTGGTTATCGCAATGAAGATGAAGCCTTCCTTCTTCAGTACGGACATGGAATAGGGCTCAGCCTTTGGGAGCGTCCCATACTTTCCCGCCGATTCTCTTTTGATCACCCCACCGAGTTCAAGGAGGGCATGACCTTTGCCGTGGAGACTTGGTGCGGGGCCGAGGATGGCTCAGGGGCCGCCCGAATTGAGGAAGAAGTGGTGGTGACTGAGGATGGCTGTGAAATTATGACCAACTATCCCAGTGATCATCTCATTTCCTGCGGGTTGCCTGGCTGCGAGGTGTACTAAGCTGATTGTTTCATTCAGGACCAGCGCATGAAACAATAATGGATTTCACCTGCGAGACTTCTTGACAGTTACAGAAAGGAGGCATAGAAAAGTATACTTAGGAATTCAGTTCTTGTCCGGTCTGTTCATGAAGATTAACAATCAATTTATAGCATAGTAAAGGAGGCAAGGTATGGGAGACAAACAAAAAATAGGATGGATTGGTTTGGGAAAGATGGGAGTGCCCATGTCTACCAATCTGATCAAGGCCGGGTATCCCGTCACGGTCTACAATAGGACCAAGGAAAAAAGCAAGGAATTGGCCGATCAGGGCGCGCAGGTAGCTGACTCTGCAAAGGCTCTGGCGGAAGGACAAGACGTGGTTATTTCCATGATCGCTGATGACAGCGCTCTTGAAGCCATTTCATACGGCCCTAGTGGGGCCTTCGAGGGTGCCAAGCCGGGGACTATTTACATCGATATGAGTACGGTATCCCCTGTGTCTTCCGCACGCGTTGCCGAAGCAGCCGAGAAGAAAGGCATCAAGTATTTGAGGGCCCCGGTATCCGGGAGCACCGCTCTGGCGACAGCAGGGACCCTGACCATTTTTGCTTCAGGTCCCAAAGGCGCCTATGATCTATGCGTGGATATTTTTGACGTTATGGGTCAGAAATCATTCCATGTGGGTAGCGGAGAAGAGGCCAGGTATCTCAAGCTTGTCCTGAATATGATGGTCGGTCTCACATCGGCCATGGTCGCAGAGGCCCTTACTTTTGGGGAGGCCGGCGGAATGGACTGGGAGCAGATGATTGATATCGTAAATAATAGCGTGGTAACCTCACCACTGGTGGGTTACAAGGCACAGATACTGAAAGACAGGAATTTTACGCCTGCATTTCGGGCTGCCCAGATGGCCAAGGACTTTGACATCGCCCTTGACACTGGAAAGGCCAACAATGTGCCCATGCCCATGACCTCGATCATTCGTCAATTCTACGGGACAATGATTGCCACCGGAAAAGGCGATTTGGATTTTTTTGCCCTCCTTACCCTAATGGAAGAGTTGGCAGGTATTAAGAAATAACACCGTAACTTTCTTGAATACGCGCTCTTCGCGCCTATCTCCCGGACGGACCAAAGGCGGTCCGTCCGGAATGTGTAGGAGTTTTTTTGTGGAATCCACCTGGCATCATGTAGCCATTTCAGTAAAGGATATGCAAAAGACTCTCGCGTTTTACAGAGACCTGTTGGGTTTTGAAGTGGATTGGGATAGGGATCACTACAGCGGTGAAATGTTTTCAAGGGTAGTGGGACTGCCTGGTGCGGACGCTCATGTCGTTATGCTCAAGGGTCATGGCGCCAGGCTCGAATTATTTCAATACTACACCCCTCCAGGTGAAGAGCGAAGTCGAAAAAATCAGTGTGATACAGGGCTCACCCATTTCGCCCTTGCCGTCAAGGATATCCACCAGGTCTATGAACGGCTGTCGGCGGCTGGGGTTCATTTCAATTGTCCACCGCAAAATCTCCGCCCAGGGGTATGGGCCACCTATATGAAAGACCCGGAAGGATCTACCATAGAACTGGTCGAATACCAATAAGTGTCAGCCATTTTGAGAGAGGGCCTGGAATATGTTCGGCTTTCACAACCGGAGACGGGGAAAATCATCACAGAAGACCAAATGAATCAGCTTCTCCAAGATTATTATAGGGCTAGAGGGTAGGATGAAAAGGTTGTCTTCCCACCTGATATTTTCAAGGCCGAGGCGTTGTGACGGATACAGCATCCAAACCCCTAACTATCAGGAAGCATGAAAAATGGCAGACGATACACAACATGGGATAAGTCGTCGGGAATTTATCAAGAAAGTCGGTTATGCAGCGGGAGCGGTGGGTCTTTCTTCCACGCTACCCAATCTTGTTCCCTCTGCACGGGCGGCATCGAAAAAACATATCCTTATCGGCCGGCCCGCGCCAATGACCGGGGCTGTTGCAGCGTTTGCTGAACCCTCTCCATGGCTCGACAACATGGCCGTGGCTGAAATAAACAGGGAAGGTGGAATCTACATCAAGGAATACAGGAAAAAACTCCCGGTCAAAGTCAAGATCATGGACACAGAAAGTAATCCGAGTAAGGCCGCAGAAGTAGGTTCCAGGCTTATCCTCAAAGACAAAATAGACTTCATGTATGTATCAAGTACCCCTCTCGTTGTCACTCCAGTCGCGGGCATTTGCGAAAGATTCAAGGTCCCATCGGTTAGCACAATGATGCCCATTGAGATGTTCCTGCATGGCGGCCCGTATCACTGGGCCTTCGATGCCTCACCAAGTGTCAGAGAGATGCTCGCTGCCTATATAATTAGCTGGGATCAGGTCAAAACGAACAAAGCAGTAGGCCTTTTGGCGGCGAACGATGCTGATGGTATTGCATGGGCAAACGCGGCCTCAGCTGCACTGAAGCCTGCAGGGTATACAATGGTTGACCTGGGCAGGTTCCCCGGAGGCATCATGGATTACGGCAAATTTATCGATGCCTGGAAAAAGGAGAAGGTGGAGATTCTATTCGCCAACCTCTCTCCCCCGGATTTTATCAGGGCCTGGAGACAATGTTACCGCGAAGGATTTATACCAAAGATATGCGCAATCGGTAAAGCGGTTCTCTTCCCCTCGGTTGTGGAAGCCTTGGGTGGAAATATCGGCGCCGGCCTTTCGACCGAAGACCTCTGGCATCCTTCCTATCCTTTCAAGTCTTCTCTGGCCGGATATACTGCGCGGGACCTGGCTGATGCGTACGAAAAGGCATCTGGAAAACAATGGACCCAGCCGATTGGACAATTCTACCTCAGCTATGAGATCGTAGCCGATGCACTCAGACGGGCTCAAAGCCTTGATAAGGATATCATTCGAAGGGCCCTTGCTGACACTGATCTGGATACCATTGGAGGTCATATCAAGTTTAGCGAAAAAAATGTTGCTGCAACGCCCGTCGGCATTATTCAATGGCTCAAGGGAAAGAAATTTCCTTATACCTGTAAAATTGTCTCCGGAGGAATGTACAAGGAGATAGCGCCGGAAGCCAAATTGCGCTCCATACCGGAGTTGCAAGAGAAATCCTGATGGAAGTCCTTTGTGATATCTTCAAAAGGAAAAGCCATAAGAGCTTACGCGTCAAGGGAAGGAGAAAAGAATGATCATTGATATTTATTGCCACCATATATCAGAGTCCGTGGGCAAAATGATGGAAAAAGCAAAGTACTATGGTGAGAATAAGGAATTTCCCTACCCGCCTCAAAATGCCAATCCCGAGACAAGATTGCGCCTTATGGAAAAATATGGGATTGATATGCAGGCGATATGTCAGACCACGCCCGTCCTGCTGGGGCTCAGTGACGAAGACGCTACAGAGGTATGCCGACTCTCCAATCAGGATAATTATGCCCTTTGCAGGGCGTACCCGGACAAATTCGTCAATATCTGCATCTTTCATCTCTCGGATATGAAAGGAACGATGGATGAACTCAAGCGCTGCATCAACGAACTGGACTGCCGGGGCGTAACCATTTCCTCGAGTCAAAACGGGAGAGGACTGGATGATCCCGAATTTTATCCCTTCTATGAACAGGTTGTAAAACACGACTTACCCATCCTTATCCATGGTACCCATTGGGATTGCTCTCCTTTGATGGATATGGATCATTCCTGGCGGTTTCTGCATGTGTTCGGCTGGGATTATGACGGGACCCAGGCCCTGTGGCGTCTCATTTTCGGCGGAGTGCTCGATCGGTTCCCCACCATGAAGATCGTGACCCACCACCTCGGGAACTACTTCCCGTTTTTCCAGCGGAGGATTGAGCAGAATTTCAATAAATTTCTAAAGGATAAACTCCCCAGGCACATTTCCGAGTACTGGGGAAACATTTACGGTGATACTGCTGTTGACGGTACACCAGGAGCTTTTCTCTGTGGATATGCTTTTTTCGGCGGTGAACGCATGCTTTACGGCTCGGACTATCCTTTTGGGGCCCAGGATGGAGAGGATTTTATTCGGGAAAATCTGGCGGGTGTGAAGTCAATGCCTATTCCGCAAGAAGAAAAGGCAAAGATATTAGGTGGTAATTCCAGACGCTTACTCAAATTGGGCTGAATGCTGTGACGAGGTACAGGGTTACAAGCTTTTAACCGACAAACAAGGGAGGAAAAACATGAAAAAAATGCAATTTATTCTGGTAGTTTTTGTCTGTGTAATCGCTCTGGCTTTCTTGTTTCCCGTTTCCGGCCATGCATACGATAAGAAAAACCCCATGGTGTTGAAGTGTGGAATTGCAAACCCTCCTATGGATATGAAGTCTCGGACTATCAAACGGTTGGGTGATTTTGTGGAGAAACGGACCGACGGGAGAATTAAGTTCAAGTATTTTTACGGTGCTTCGCTCATTAAGAAGCCTCAGTTTGTGGATGCGGTTTCAAGGGGTATAGCGGATATTTCTACGGGTCCGATATCTTTTGTAACAGGCAAAATTCCGGCGCTGAGTATCTTCGAGATTTACGGCGCCTACAAGCTTGACAAGTTTCTTGAGATGCAGGAGGCTGTCGAGCCGACTCTGATCAAGCTTTTCAAGCAGAAAAAAATTCGGCCACTTTTCATCCAATACAGCGGCTCCTGTATCTTTCCCGATAAGACGAAATTCCTGAAAACACCGAAAGATTGGAAGGGTCAAAAAATGCGACTTGCAGGGAGATGGCAGTCAACACTGGCGAAAGAGTGGGGTGCGAGTCCTGTTTTCATGCCCCCCAGTGAACTTTACCTGGCCCTGCAAAGAGGTGTTATTGATGGTTATATGCTGATCTATGATATCGTATATGGATTAAAACTCTACGAAGTGGCCCCCTATATAGCGGATACTAACTTTAGTAATAATATCGAAGTAGTTACCATGAATCTAAGGAAATGGAATGCCTTGACCAAGGGTGACAGAAAGATATTCGAGGACGGAATAAAGGAGATAAAGCCCTGGACCTATCGTGAAACACTGAAGTATTACGATGTGATCAAAAAGAATATCGTTTCAAAAGGCGGAAAAATCTATGAATTAACTCCGGAGGAGAAGAGCCTGTATCTAAAAGATGCCTATGCACTTTACCCGGAGGTAAGAAAGATATCCGGTCCCATCGGGAATAAATTTGTTGATATATTGGCCAAATTCCGGGACAGGTAATAAGAAGTCAACTGGCAAGGGGGTGCCAGAACGCATCCCCTTTGTTCCCAAAACTTGAGGAACGAAAACATGAAAAGGATTGATTTTGAGGCTCATTTCTACACCGAAGAATATGTTCGGGTGATGTATCAGAACGAGGGATATCCAAATTTCAGGGATGATGAGAAAACAAAAGCCCGCCGGCTTTGGTATAATAAAGATGTGGGGCAGCCATTTGCCGATTTTCTCTTGAACGACCTTCTAAACCTTGGTGAGGAAAGGTTGAACAGGATGGATGCGTGTGGTGTCGATGTACAGGTGCTCAGCCTGTCTGCTCCCGGTCTGGAGCAATTTGATCCGGGAACAGGTACTGCCCTTGCCAAGAGCGCAAACAATGCCCTCTTCGAAGTCACCAGGAGATATCCGGAGAGAATTATGGGGTATGCCGCACTTGCACCTAGGAATCCAGAACAAGCGGCAGACGAATTAACGAGGGCTGTTGAAGAGCTCGGCTTCAAGGGATGGAATACCCATTCAAATTACGGCGAGACATACCTTGATCATAAGGAATATCGGCCTATTCTTCAAAAGGCAGAAAAACTGGGTGTGCCGATTTATATTCACCCGACGGTCCCGGCTATTACTCAGATGAGAGGCTATGGGTTTGCCCTGGCAGGGGCGCCTTTCGGATTTGGTATGGAGGTGGCGCTCTGTATCATGCGCCTCATATACAGTGGTGCTTTTGACAGATATCCGGGGTTAACGGTTATCCTTGGACACTTGGGTGAGGCGCTTCCGTTTCTTCTTGAGCGAATAGATTGGGCCTACGTGAGGCCTTTCGATCCCGACGCCAGGCCAAAACTGTCTAAAAAGCCAAGCGAGTACCTTCGGAACAACGTATATATAACCACCAGTGGAAACCAGTACCAACCCGCCTTTATGTGTGCTTATGAGGCGATAGGCGTAGACAGGATGCTTTTGGGCACGGACTATCCGTATGAGGATCTGCAGGAATGCATACGGTCACTGGAACAAAAGCCCATATCTTCCCAAGATAAGGAGAAAATTTACTACCAAAACGCCGAACGAATGGGAATCAGCTTATAAATACCGAAAAGTCCGATCTGGATGTTTCAGAACAGCAGACGAGAAAAGACATGCTTTCCTCATTCTACAATAAATTAATAAAAGTAAATAAGTTATGCGCTACAATATCGTGTATTATACTTCTTTTTGTAACGTTTAGTATCTTTGTGGATGTGATTCTCAGATATTTTTTTGGGAGCCCCAGTACCTGGATCACGGAGGTGTCCACCTATCTCTTCCTCTATATCATCTTCTTTGGAACCTCTTATGCCCTTCAAGAGGGGCTGCACGTGCGGGTAACCTTCCTGTTGGACCGATTCAATACCAGGAAAATACGTGTACTGAATCTCATAACCTCGATATTTGCCTCCATATTTGCCCTGGTACTCTTGTGGCAAACATCGGTCATGACATGGACCGCCTTCAAGGAGAATTGGACATCGCCGACCATGCTGAGTGTACCCTATGCCTGGGTATATGCAGCCATGGTAGTAGGCTCCTTTTTGTTGCTTCTTACCTTTTTATGTAATGCCCTCCTGTCGTTCAAAGGAAAATCTTAGAATCTTGAGATACAAGGAATAGATTCATTATGGATCCTGGTTTGATTGGCGTAATTTTGATTGTTGTCTTAATAGTCCTGCTGGGCCTTGGCACCCCCATAGCTTTCTGCCTGGGATTCCTGGGCCTTCTTGGCATAGTCAGCTTCCTGGATTTGGGTACACTTTACCAGATCGCTGAGATAGCCGCCCAAACCGGGACAAACCTTTTTATGATCACCCTGCCCCTCTTTATCCTGATGGCGGAAGTGGTTTCATTTTCAGGCGTCGGGGACGATATCTATTCCACTTCCCAGGACTGGCTCAGTTGGCTCCCGGGAGGTCTGGCTATAAGCAGCGTCGCGACCTGTGCCGGTTTTGCCGCCATCAGCGGTTCAAGCCCTGCGACGGCAGCCACTGTGGGCTTGGTGGCTATTCCGGAAATGATAAAGCGAGGATATAATCGCTATTTGGCGGTAGGGGCTATTGCCGCAGGAGGCACCCTCGGAATACTAATCCCACCCAGCATCACGATGATAATCTATGGTATCATTACCGAGGTATCGATAGGAAAACTCTTTATTGCCGGCATCATACCCGGTATCCTGCTCGCGTCTATTCTGTCCCTGGGTATTGCCATTGCGGTGAAAATGAAACCGGCCCTGGCACCACCTATCAAAGGGGTAAATTGGAGCAGGAGGTTCAGGTCTCTCAGAAAGATCTGGGCATTCGTTCTTCTGGCCTTCAGCGTTATGGGAAGCATCTACTTTGGGGTTGCTACCCCAACAGAATCAGCAGCCATAGGTGCTACGCTTGCCATCTTTATTGCATTTGCATATCGCAGACTGACCTTGAAAGCCCTCCATGGCGCCCTCTTGAGAACAGTTGGTGTAACCGCAATGATCATGTTTCTGGTCATAGGCGGGAACGTTCTGGCTTTTTTGCTGTCTACCCTTTCCATACCCCAATTCGTGACAGATTCAGTTGCCGCCTTGCATGCCTCGAGGTGGACCATCATGATTATCATAAATCTGATTTTTCTGGTTATGGGGTGTCTTTTGGACCCCATGTCCATCATGGTAATCACGCTTCCAATCATTTTCCCTATTATCAGCAAGCTGGGTTTTGACCCCGTCTGGTTCGGAATCGTTGTTACCATCAATGTCGAGATGGGTATGATTACCCCTCCGGTAGGGCTGAACCTATTCATCCTAAAGGGGTCGGTACCGGGAATTACAATGAAAGATATTGTCGGAGGATCCCTGCCATTTATCTTTATGCTGCTGATCGGCTTGGTATTGATTATGATTTTCCCGCACCTGTCGACCTGGTTGCCCGGAAGGATTGGATTCTAGATTCGATGTTGCCAAAAAAATGCTTGACAAGAATACCTTTATCAGTCAATAGAGTATCATACCATAATATTGTGTTTCATGTTGTGAAATCTCAAAGCAAAAAACTGAATGCCATCGAGAAGGCCCTGGCCATTCTCACCTCATTCACTCCCTATAACCAGGAGATGGGAAACCTTGAAATCAGTAAGAAATTGGGTTTCCACAAGGCAACTGTGTCCCGGATTTTTCAGGACCTGGTAAGGCACGGTTTTTTAACAAGAAATCCCCAAACGAAAAAATTCTTTCTTGGTCCTACGGTAATGGATCTTGCGAGGGCCGCCAATCAATCTTTCAAGACGGACCTTGTACATATTGCAAAGCCGTTCATTGATAATCTGCGGAATAGGTTTGAAGAGACCGTCATCCTTGAGGTGCTATCAGGGCAGAGCACTTTCATGGCCTATATCGCCGAAGGATCCAGGTTGGTGCGCCTAGCAGGAAATGTTGGAGACAGGGTGCCGAGCCACGCATCGGCCGGGGCCAAGGCTCTCCTGGCCTTTTCATCTAAGGAGACCAGAGAATTGCTTCTGAGTGGAAATTTTCATCGTTTTACAAAGAAAACCATTACATCGCGTGAAGGCCTCTACCGTCAATTTCAAGAAATTCGGAAGAGCGCTGTTGCTTTTGATCAGGAAGAGATAGATGAGGGCACGGGCGCCGCTGGATCTCCAGTATTCGACCATGAAGGATTGCCTATAGCAGCAGTGGTGATAGCAGGGCCAGTTCAACGAATCAACGTTGACCTTGATTCTCCAATGATTTCGGCATTGAAAGAAACCGCCGAAAAAATTTCATCAAAGCTTCACTATACCAAGAGGCTTTCGTGATTCAGGTCTCAAGCCACAGGACGAGTTGAAACATTCTAAAATAGGCGGAGTTTCATGACTGAGAACATTTTGGTTGCTCACAATCTCAGGAAGCATTTCGGGAATTTGGTTGTAGTAGATGATCTGTCGTTTGAGGTAAGAGCGGGTGAGATTCTCGGGATGATGGGTCCTAACGGCGCGGGCAAGACCACCGTATTCAATCTCTTGACGGGAATGCTGACACCAAACGGTGGATCCGTTCACTTTGAGGGTAAAGATATTACCGGAATATCTCCCTCCAAGAGGTGTCGGCTGGGTATAGGGCGAACCTACCAAATTCCTCAGCCTTTTGAAAAAATGAGTGTATTTGAGAATCTCTTGGTAGCCGCGGTCCACGGTGGAGGGTTGAGTGAACGCGCAGGTCGCCAAACAATCCACGAAATAATGGAATTGGTTGACCTTTCCCCCTTGAAAGACCATCTCGCAGGTGGCCTGCCCCTGCTCGATAGGAAACGGCTGGAATTGGGGAGGGCCCTGGCAACCCAACCCGGCCTTATTTTGATTGATGAAGTGGCTGGTGGGCTGACCGAGGCAGAAACGAAACAGGTCCTGGCCATTGTCAAGGAAATTCAGAAGAAAGGAATCAGCATCATATGGATTGAACATATATTGATGATGATGTCCGAGGGCGTCGACCGTCTTCTGGTCATATCAGAAGGACGATTTCTCAATTGCGGAGACCCCGGCGAGGTGATGTGCTCTGAAGAAGTTCTTGAATGTTACCTCGGATCGGAGGAGTGATAGCAATGGATAAATCAGCCCTGAAGATCAGCAACCTGGATGTCCACTATAAGGACTTTCAAGCCCTGTGGGATGTTTCTCTCGAGGTCGCAAAAGGAAGGGTCATCTCCGTCATAGGAGCCAATGGGGCAGGGAAATCCACCCTTCTCAATACGGTTTCCGGTGTCTTGACCCCTTCGGAGGGAACCATTGAGTTTTTCGGTGAAGCTATCGGGGGCCTCCCCCCCCACGATACCGTCCACAAAGGAATTGCGCTTGTCCCCGAGGGAAGGAGGATATTCCCGCGGCTTACCGTATTCGAAAATCTTGTCATGGGATCCTACACACCCAGGACACGGCCTAAACGGGATGAAACCATCAAGAAGATCTATGAGCTTTTCCCGATTCTCAAATCCCGTCATAATCAGATGGCCAATTCCCTGAGTGGGGGAGAACAACAGATGCTGGCTATTGGTCGGGCAATGATGTCTGAGCCAACCCTCATGCTCTGTGACGAGATCTCCCTGGGATTGGCTCCTGTGATCATAAAAAGCATCTATAAACGCCTGGCCCAGATAAACCAGGATGGTATCACTATTGTTTTGGTGGAGCAGGACTTGAAACGAAGCCTTAAAGCGGCTGATTATGCGTATGTCATGCTGGAAGGGAAAATAGTTCTGGAGGGGGTACCTTCTACACTCACCGAGGAGCAAGTGAAGAAGGCATATTTCGGGATTTAGAACTTGATTGACCGGGTTTCTCCGGTTTACAATCCTCTGCGGGAGATCCAATGGAAATTTTGGTTCAGCAAGTCTTGAATGGTATCCTGTTAGGCGGACTTTATGCCGTCATCGCAATAGGAATGTCTACCATGATCGGGATTGTCAAGCTCATTAACCTCGCCCATGGTGATTTGATGATTTTGAGCAGTTATCTGAGCCTTGTTTTCATGTCATGGCTGGGTATCAATCCATTCTGGTCCTTCCTGGCGGTTGTTCCGGCCATGTTCTTTATCGGCTATTTTGTTCAGGCCTTTCTTTTCAACAGAGTCTTGGGAAAAGAAATGGAACCTCCCCTGCTGGTGGCATTTGGATTGTCGGTAATACTGCAGAATTTCCTGCTCCTGGTATTTACCCCGGATGCCAGGAGTCTCATGACGGATCTGGCTGTCATGACAATCCCCTTAGGAAAGTCATTGAACTTGCCGGTGCTTTACCTTGTGGATTTCCTCATAGGGGTTGGCGTCATCCTGGCGCTCCATGTTTTCTTCAAACGATCATACATGGGGCGGGCCATACGCGCGGCCTCAGATGACGACCAAGGTGCACGGTTGATGGGAGTGAATACCAAAGGTATCTATTCCTACGCCATGGGTATCTCCATGATGACCGCCGGCGTGGCCGGCATCCTGGTGGGCATGACTTTCACCTTCTACCCGCATACCGGCCCACAATATCTCATCATCGGTTTTGGTGTCGTAATCATCGGCGGCCTGGGCAGCATGATAGGGACCTTGATCGGCGGGTTCATCTTGGCAGAGGCCCAACTGCTAGGCGCTCAATTCGTAGGTCCGGGCTATCAACTATTGATTGGTTACCTTGTATTACTCATTGTATTGGCTGTGAGGCCGCAGGGTATATTTGGAAAGGCGTAGGATATCATGGCAGAACAGGTTTTCAGATATCGTTGGCTTGTAGTAGGCATCCTGATTCTCGCTCTGGGCACTGTTCCCATCTGGGGCTCAGAGTATTTCCTTCTCTTTTTCTTACTCTTTTGCCTTTATGCGGGCATGGCCCAGATGTGGAACCTGCTCATTGGTTACTCCGGCCTCCTGTCTCTGGGACAACAGGCATTCATAGGGTTCAGCGGATACACGGTAGCCATGCTTACCACCTATTACGGGGTGTATGTGTGGCTGAGTGTGTTGATAGGGGGTTTTTCGTCTGTGCTGCTTGCCATGTTCATGTCTCTTTTCATCTTTCGGATGAAAGGAATGCACTTTGCAATCGGCACCTGGATTTTTGCCGAGATACTTTTACTGTGGTTCAGTAACTGGAAGTTTGTCAAGTATGGAACAGGGCTTTTCATCAAACCAGCCTCACCCCCTTCCATGACAACGATCTATTATGCCGCATTTATTGCAGGACTGGGTGCCACGGTGGTAGTATATCTTATCCTTCGGTCACGAATAGGACTGGGGCTCATGGCAATGCGCGATAATGAAGAGGTGTCAGAAACCATGGGAGTCAATGTTTTCTGGTCGAAATTCTTCTGTTTCCTTGTTTCAGCCTTTATGACCGGCATTACAGCCGGTATCTTGTATGTTTTTCAGATCTTTATACAACCCTATAAAGCATTTGGGATTGACTGGACGATAATATTGACCGTAAGCGTTATTATTGGCGGGATAGGTACCATTGAAGGACCGATTTTGGGGAGTCTTATCTACATTCTGCTTTCCCAGTGGCTGGCTGAATACGCCCACCTGAGCCTTCTCTTCTTAGGATTGATAGCCATTACCATTATTCTGGTTGCTCCTAAAGGGATCATGGGGTCTTTACAGGAGAAAACCGGCTTTCAGATCCTGTCAGCCCGGCGGAGGTAGAAAGCTGGTTATGCTCACATTAGACAAACTTTTTTCAGAAGGAGGGAATTAACATGGACAAGAAATGCAATCAAGAAGGGAGCGGTGGCAGCATTAGCAGGAGGGATTTTATGAAGAAAAGCACGCTGGCTGTTGGAACAGCAATGGCTTCCAGCTTGGCGCTCCCTCAATTTGTAAGGCCTGCAAGGGCTTCAAAACGTGATTATATCCTCATCGGAAGACCGAATCCCACCACCGGCCCTCTCGCTTCTTTCGGAGAGGCTACTCCCTGGGTGGATAACAAGGTCCTGGCCGAAATCAATAAGGACGGCGGTATCTATATCAAAGAGCTGGGCAAGAAGGTTCCCATCAAGGTCAAGATAATGGATACAGAGAGCAGTCCAACCAAAGCCGGGGAAATCGCTTCGAGGCTCATCGTCAGGGACAAGGTGGACCTCATGGTCTTCTTCCATACACCGGACACGGTGAACCCGGTGTCGGCTATGTGTGAACGCCATAAAATGCCCGGAATTTCTCTGGATTCGCCTCTGGAACCGTGGCTGGATGGTGGCCCGTATCACTGGGATTTTCATGCGTTCTGGTCGGTGGAAAAGGATATCGTGCCGGTTTACACCGGCATGTGGAAAGACATTAAAACAAACAAGGTGGTAGGCATATTGATGGCGAACGACCCCGACGGCGTTTCCTGGTCTGCCGTCTTCAAAAAAGTCCTTCCCGGCATGGGGTATAGGGCGGTTGATCTAGGAAGATTTCCCTATTTTAACAAAGACTTCAGCTCGTTTATCAACGGTTGGAAAAAAGAGAAGGTTGAGATCCTACTGGCCAATACGATTCCACCTGACTTTACAACGGCCTGGCGGCAGTGTCGCCGTATGGGGTTCACTCCAAAAGTCTGTACCGTGGGCAAGGCAGTCCTGTTTCCGTCGGCAGTAGAGGCCCTGGGAGGTGATTTGGCCAACGGACTGACCTCTGAGGTCTGGTGGACGCCTTATCATCCTTTCAAGTCCTCCCTTACCGGCTACAGCGCAAAGGCCCTTTGTGACGCATGGACGAAATCCACGAGCAAGCAGTGGACCCAGCCGATCGGCTACAAATATGCCGGCTATGAAATCGCGGCCGACGCCCTAAGAAGAGCCGGCAGCCTTGACAAGGAAACGATCCGCCGGGCCATCGCCGATACCGATCTGGACACTATGGTCGGGCACATCAAATACAACAAACAAAACTACAGCCGGACACCGTTGGTTGGGGGACAATGGGTCAAAGGCCACAAGTACCCCTGGGAACTGAACATCGTGTATAACAAAGAACACCCCAACATTCCGACGACCGGGAAGATGTTCGCGATGAGATGAAAAGATAGAAAGGAGATCAATAATCCCCGGCAGGAGAGGAAAGGCATTACAGTGATGCGGTTCCCGACTAGATATCAAAGCCGGGAGATCAAGATGGAATAAGCGCGTTTCTCTCAGAGGCGTAGCGATATCTCTGAAATTCGAGGAGGTTAATAATTATGAAAAAAGTGCAACTAAGTGATGTAAAGGCCTATGAGGCCCCTGGGCATTTCGGCATGACGGCCATGAGGCTTATCGGGAAGGAAGAGACGGGAGCCCAGAAGTTCTGGATGGGTCTATCCCATTTCCTGCCGGGGGGCGGGGCAGGCTGGGGATATGAGGATAATCCCCTGGAAAAGGTTTATTTTGTGCTTAAAGGTGAGATCACGGTCAAAAGCAAGACGGAAGAGATTGTCCTTGGCAAGTGGGATTCCCTGTTTCTCGGACCCAACGAAGGACGAGAGATAATCAACAAGACCAACAAACCCGCCAGCATGCTGGTGGTGATAAACTATCCTGACTGATCCAGTTTCAGGATTTTAGCAAAAAGTCGAAAGGAAAAGAAAAATGGCAAAAGTAATTATCACTGCGGCCCTTACGGGGAATATCCACGTGCCTTCCATGTCTCCCTATCTGCCGATAACGCCTGAGCAGCTTATCGATGAGGCCGTACGGTGTGAGGAAGCTGGAGCTGCTGTCGTCCATGTGCACGCCAGAAACCCCGAGGACGGTAAGCCGTCGACGGATGTGGAGATCTATCGGAAAATCCTGAGTGGGATCAAGGAACGAACAAACGTGGTTGTGAGTCCCACCACCGGGGGTACTGCCACCATGACTCCGGAACAGAGGATCGCCGTTGTCAGAGAGCTGAGACCGGAGATGGCCACCTTCAACGGCGGTTCCATGAATTTCGCCCTGTATCCGGTTGCGACGAAAATCAAGGAATTCAAGCATCCCTGGGAGAAGGATTTTCTGGAATCCACTGAAGGGTTTATCTTTTCAAACACCTTCACCTCTCTCAAGGTATTCTGCGAAACCATGAACGAGGCCGCAACAAAACCGGAACTGGAGGTTTATGATGTGGGCCAAATCACGAACCTGGCCCAGATGATTCGGGAAGGGTACTTGAAACAACCTATTTATCTGCAGTTTGTCTTGGGGATTCTGGGAGGCATTCCTGCATCCATCGACAATCTTGTTTTCTTGAGCAATACGGCTGAAAAGCTCTTCGGGGAATTTGAATGTTCCGTTTGCGCCGCCGGAAGACACCAGTTCCCAATGGGTGTGGTGAATATGCTCCGGGGCGGGCACATGCGGGTCGGCCTGGAAGACAACCTTTACCTGAGCAAGGGCGTTCTTGCGAAGAGCAGCGCGGAGCAGGTTGAAAAGGCTATCCGTATTGCGAGAGAGCTGGGCCTGGAAATTGCCTCCCCTGACGATGCACGAAAAATCCTTGGCCTCAAGGGTCAGGACAAGGTAAACTTCTAGCCTGAAAGCGCACGGCACTCATTAATGCTTTAATATTGTTCGGGATACTGCAAGCCGATACGAGAGGAGGAAAAATGGGCACCATAAAAGGAAAAGAAGACATCAACTCGCTTTTTGATGTTACGGGAAAAGTGGCTTTGATTACCGGGGCTACCGGGGGCTTCGGCCATACCGCCTCACTGGGACTGGCGATGGCTGGTGCGAAGGTGATGGTTACAGGCCGAAGCACGGAAAAGCTTGGGCCTCTTGTTGATGAAATAACCAAGGCTGGAGGTGCGGCTGCCTTTTCTGCAGGGTCTCCCACCAATCACGATGACGTGAAACGCGTTGTAAAAGATACGGTAGAGAAATTTGGCGGCATAGACATCCTCATAACCGCTGCAGGTGTAAGCAAACCCAACCCAATTGTCGAGCAGCCCCTGGAGGAATGGGAGATGGTCATGGATGCCAACGTCAAAGGCACCTGGCTTTACTGCAAAGAGGCGGGAAAAGTCATGATCGACCAGGGAAGGGGAGGAAAAGTGATCCTGCTTTCATCCACAAGAGGGATGCTGGGGATGGCCAACTACGGCGCCTACAGTCCCTCGAAAGGGGCCGTGTCTCTTTTGACGAAATCACTGGGATGCGAATGGGGTCCCCATAAAATCAATGTTAATGCCATAGCCCCGACCGTATTTCGTACGGCGCTCACGAAATGGATGTTTGAAGATGATGCATTTTATAAGAATTTTCTGAAACGGATCCCGATCGGAAGACTGGGCGAGCCTGAAGATTTCGTTGGAACCGTGATATTTCTATCCTCAAAAGCGTCTGATTTCATGACCGGATCGATCATCTACGTAGATGGAGGCTACACTGCCGGATAGGAGCGAATATGTCAAAAATCAATGATATTGCGGTCATTGGGGCAGGATTGATGGGCCATGGGATCGCTCAGATATTTGCCGCAAACGGATATCAGGTCTCTTTGTTCGACCTGGAAGAACCGATTCTTTCAAAGGCCTTGGAAGGCATCCGTTCCAATCTGACGTTGATGGCCGGAAAAGGGATCGGGCACACAGATGACATCGAACAAATCCTTTCCAGAATCCGTACAACGGTGGACCTTCAAGACGCAGTCGCCGGGGTGCAGTTTGTGGTGGAGGCCGTCATTGAAGATCTCGGTGTGAAACAACAGCTCTTTCAGAAGATAGACGGTCTTTGCCCACCGGAGTCGATTCTGGCAACCAACACGTCTGTCATAAGTATCACCGAGATTGCCCAAAATGCGCAAAACCGGGAAAGGATTCTCGGTACCCATTTCTGGAACCCGCCGTATCTGGTTCCCTTGGTGGAAGTAGTCAGGGGACAAGACACCGCCGATAAAACCATGGATACCACGTATGAGCTCCTCAAGTCGGTAGGAAAGCATCCCGTTCGCGTCAAGAAAGATGTTCCGGGATTTGTCGGCAACAGGCTGCAGCACGCTCTTTGGAGAGAAGCAATTTCCATCGTGGAAAAAGGAATTGCTGATCCGGCCATGGTGGATGAATGTGTCAAATTCGGATTCGGCTTGAGGCTCCCGGTCCTTGGCCCCTTGGAAAACGCGGATATGGTTGGGCTGGATCTCACCCTTGCCATCCACGATTACATCTTGAAGCACCTTGAAGACTCACCAGAATCATCGGAATTGCTCAGACAGAAAGTGGAAAAGAGTGAGTTGGGTTTCAAAACCGGTAAAGGGTTTCAGGAATGGCCCGAAAAAAGGGCCGACGACCTGCGAAAAAACCTCTTGAATTATCTTCTGGAGGTCACAAAGACCAGTTCGTAATAAACCGTATTTTCTTGGTCTTTGGATTGTTGAAAAACCTTTAGACAGTAAGGAGGTGGTCTGTATGAGCAAAGTGGAAAGGATGACTAGTGGAACCACTGGTGGACCTGTTTTTGTCTATGTACAGGACGGACGCATTATCCGCGTTACACCCATGGAACTTGATGATAGCGACGCCCGGTCATGGCAGATAAAGGCAAGGGGAAAGACCTTCTCTCCTCCGAGGAAGACGACGATGGCCCCCTATTCGTTGTCCTATCGTTCTATGGTCTACTCTCACAAAAGAAATTTGTATCCCATGAAAAGGGTGGACTTCGATCCTGATGGGAACCGGAACTGCGAAAAGAGAGGAGAATCCGGATATGAAAGGATTAGCTGGGAAGAGGCGTCAGACATCGTCACAAACGAAGTGAAACGGATCAAGCGTGAGTATGGGCCCGGTGCTATTTTAAGCACGGCTGGTTCCCATCACCTCTGGGGGAATGTGGGCTATCGTCACAGCGCCTATTTCCGGTTTGCGAACATGATGGGTTTTACCTACGCGGATCACAATCCGGACAGCTGGGAAGGCTGGCACTGGGGAGGCATGCATAACTGGGGCTTCAGTCATCGACTTGGTATTCCCGAGCAATACGACCTCCTTGAAGATGCGCTGAAAAACACGGAAATGATCGTATTTTGGTCATCTGATCCGGAAGCAACACACGGTATCTATTCCGGATTTGAGCATACCTGCCGCCGTCAGTGGCTGAAGGATTTAGGTGTGAAAATGGTCTTCATCGATCCTTTCTATAATCATACGGCCGGAATGTACTCTGACAAGTGGTTTGCTCCGAGGCCCGAGACCGGGAATGCCATGGCTTGTGCCATCGCCTTTGTATGGATTACGGAGGACCTCTATGACAAGGAATATATAGAGGATCGCACGGTCGGATTCGAGACCTGGAAAAATTATATTCTCGGCAAAGAGGACGGACAACCCAAATCACCCGAATGGGCGGAATCGGAAACCACTATACCGGCAAGAGAGATTCGCGCACTGGCCAGGGAATGGGGCGCAAAGAAAACCATGCTTGCCGCCGGCGGTCTCGGCGGCTGGGGAGGCGCCTGCAGGGCGGCGAGCGGGAATGAATGGGCCCGTCTCATGATCAGCCTGGCGGCCATGCAGGGCATGGGAAAACCAGGCAGTAATATATGGGGAACGACCCAGGGCGCTCCCTGCAACACGGGCTTTGTCTTTCCGGGCTATGCCGAGGGTGGTATCTCCGGGGATGTGGACAACTCAGCTGCCGGATTCCGCTGGGTCTATCGCATGTTCAGTTATGATCAGCCCACGCGATCCAGCATCAACGCTCCAATGGGACAGCATATCCCGCGATTGAAAATCCCTGAATGTATCCTTGATGGTAAATATGAATGGAGGGGCAAAGGATTTTGTGGGCCGTCCATCGAGGCCCAGTTCCATAAATACAAATACCCTGCAGATGGATACCCCGAAATCCAGATGTCCTGGCGTTACGGCGGGTCTTTTATAGGAACGATGTGCGAGACCAATCGATACGTCAAGGCCTATCAAACCGATAGACTACCATTTGCGGTCAGTCAGTCCATCTGGTTTGAGGGCGAGGCCAAATTCGCCGATATTATCCTCCCGGCCTGCACCAATTTCGAAAGATGGGATATCAGCGAATTTGCCAACTGCTCCGGCTATATACCGGATTCCTACACCCAATGTAACCACCGGGTTATCAGCCTCCAGAAAAAGTGTATAGAACCCCTTGGAGAATCCAAATCCGATTATGATATTTTCGCCCTGATGGCAAAAAAACTGGGATTCTACGGTCCCTATACGAACGGGGGTATGACGGATCTGGACTGGGTGAAACGTTATTTTGAGGCCAGTGATCTGCCCAAGCATACTAGCTGGGAGGAGTTCTTCAAAAAAGGTTACTTCGTGGTTCCGATACCTGAAGATTACCACCCCACACCGGCATTGAGATGGTTTGCTGAAGGACGTCCCAAGGATACCCCCGATTGGGGTCCGCCTCCTGAAGCCCAGGAGGAGTTCGGTAAGGGACTCCAGACAACCTCGGGAAAGATAGAGTTTGTATCTTCAAGCCTCAGAAAGTTTGATCCAGGGGACGAGGAACGGCCTTTGATTCCAAAATATATCAAATCCTGGGAAGGCCATCACACGACCCACCTCTACAATAAATATCCCCTCCAGCTAATCTCACCCCATCCGCGGTTCAGCTTTCATACGATGGGAGATGCTAAGGACAGCTGGATGAATGACGTTAAGGACCACAGGGTTCTGATGGACGACGGACACTATTACTGGATCATTCGGATTAACTCCAAAGATGCCAAAGCAAGGGGTATTAAAGATGGTGATCTGGTCAAAGCATTTAATGACCGGGGCTCTGTTATTCTTTCGGCACAGGTCACAGAACGGGTACCGCCCGGAACTGTCCATTCATATGAGTCCAGCGCAGAGTATGACCCTGTGGGCAAACCGGGTGAGTCCGCGGACCGCGCCGGGTGTGTGAACATCCTCACACCATCCCGATATATTACCAAAAATTCTGCCGGTATGGCTCCCAACTCATGCCTCGTGCAGATAGAAAAATACTAGAAAGGAGGGAGCTGCAATGAAAAAATATAACATGATCATTGATGTAGCCAAATGCCACGACTGTAACAATTGTTTTCTGTCTTGTAAGGATGAATACGTCGATAACGATTGGCTGCCCTATTCCCTGGCCCAACCTTGGCATGGTCACCGTTGGATGAATATCATGCGCAAAGAAAGAGGCCAGTATCCTTTGGCGGATGTCGCCTTCCGTCCCACACCCTGCATGCACTGCGACGATGCTCCATGTATCAAGGCGGCGAAGAACGGGGCCGTGACAAAGAGAAAGGACGGGATCGTCATCATTGATCCGGAAAAGGCCCAAGGACAGAAGGATCTTGTAGATTCCTGTCCCTATGGCGCTATCTGGTGGAACGCAGACAAAGCACTCCCCCAGAAGTGTACCTTCTGTGTACACCTATTAGAGGACGGTTGGGAGAAGCCCCGCTGTGTTCAGGCCTGTCCGACCGGTGCGATTGAGTTCCTCCAGGTTGAGGATGCCGAGATGCAGAAGATGGTGAAAGCGGAAAAACTCGATGTACTGAATCCTGAACTCAAGACCAAATCGCGAGTCTATTACAGGAACTTGTACCGATATGAAAAATGCTTTATCTCGGGAAACGTGGCCCTGCAGGACACGGATGAATGCGCGGAAGGCGCCAAGGTCGACCTTCGCAAGGGTGCCAAGGCCCTTGGGTCGGTAGAGACCAATAACTACGGCGATTTCAAGCTTGATAATCTCCCTGAGAATAGCGGCGAATATAACCTTGAATTTGAATATTCCGGGTATGACAAGAAAACCATAACCATAAACCTCACAGAAAGCGTAAATCTGGGCACCATCTTTCTTTAGATGCCTGCGGTGCCTTTCGCTTGTAAAACGGCCCCGGCTCCGCGGGAGCGCAAAAGATCAGGCTGTGGCCGTTTTTCATCT
>Ga0307426_1000163_pt1 | contig 43069 bp, 36 predicted proteins | sample SalMarWE160340MG_FD_202165 | JGI IMG/M metagenome (GOLD analysis project Ga0307426, IMG submission 202165) | Salt marsh sediment microbial communities from the Plum Island Ecosystem LTER, Massachusetts, United States - WE1603-40 | ecosystem: Environmental > Aquatic > Marine > Intertidal zone >... | reverse complement strand
TAGGTAGTAATGACCTCGTAGGCACCGCTGAGTCGGAGCTTTCCATATCGGCGAGCCAATTTTATTGCCCCTTCATTAGCTTCAGCACCGCTGTTGCAAAAGAAAACTCTGTCGAGACAGCTGTGCTCAATTAGAAGCTGTGCCAACTCTATCTGAGGGATGGTATAAAACTGGTTTGACGCCTGGATCAGGGTTTTAGCTTGTTTTTCCAGGGCCTCGACGACCACCGGCGGGCAATGCCCCAGGCTGTTTACTGCCCAGCCGCCGACAAAGTCGAGATATTCTCGGCCCTGGTCATCCCAGACCCAAGCTCCTTGGCCGCGAACCAGGGTTACGGGAACCCTATTCCCCGTTCTCAGAAATAGCTTCTGCTCTAACTCTTGCCAATTATTCTGGGGCAATTGTTGTACCTCTTGATTTAGCTTGCCGAGCCTGTCCGGTAACATCATGAAGTAAAGCATGGGAAATTTTACCATCTATGATGCGCACGACCTGCGTGGTAGTCAGGGCTCTAATGCTGGCTTCTATTTTAGGGACCATGCCTCCTGAAGCTGCGCCAGAGACGAGCATATTCTTGGCCTCAGCCAAGTTGAGCATGGGGATCGCCTTCCCCGACCCATCGTGAATACCATCAACGTCGGTCAGGAATATAAGTTTCTCTGCGGCTAATGCCGCGGCAATTTCTCCGGCCGCAGTATCCCCGTTAATATTGAGCAGCATCGTCCGGCCTTCAACCGAGCCGAAGCTTACGGGCGAGACCAATGGCATATAGCCGGCATCCAGCAATAGCTTCAACGGAGTGGGGTCAACGGCGACAATTTCGCCGACATAGCCCAGCTCGGGGCTCTTGATGCTTGCCCAGAGCAAGTTGCCGTCGCAGCCACTTAGGCTTACCGCCTTTCCTCCCAGGGCCTGGATGGCCACTACCAATTCCTTATTGACCAGCCCACCCAACGCCGCAGCCACCACCTTCAGGGTCTCGGCATCGGTGACCCTGAACCCGTTTACAAAGCTAGTGGGAATGCCCAGCCGGGCAAGCCACTCGGAAGTCACCTTGGCGCCGCCATGAACCACCACCAGAGACTTACCCTGTTTCTGAAGCGTCACCAGGTCTTCTAAGGTAGTATCGTGGTTGCCCAGGGTGCTGCCGCCAATCTTGACTACAATGATTTTCTTTTGCATTATGTGGTATACCTGCTATTTATCCTAACATATTCCTCAGAGAGGTCGCAGCCCCAGGCAGTGGCCTGGCCGTCTCCTAAATACAGGCATAGCCTTATGAGCACATTATCGCTGTTGCTCAAAGCCGATATCATTTCCGCTTTGCTGAATGGGGTGGGGCAACCCTGCTTCATGACACAAACATCATTCAAATAGACATCCAGTCTGTCTTCTCTCACCCTTGCCCCGCTTCGCCCCAGGGCAGCAACGATACGACCCCAGTTGGGGTCACTGCCATGGATGGCTGCTTTCACCAGCGGTGAACTGGCGATGGTCCGAGCCGCCTGGCGAGCCCAAACCGGGTCTTCCGCTCCTTCTACCGTGACTTCAATAAGTTTTGTGGCTCCCTCTCCATCCCGAGCCATGGACTTAGCCAGATGAGTGCAAACTGCAGTTAAGGCTTCCTGGAAATCGCCGCCATTATCGAAGTCAATAGGTTCGTTACCAGCTAATCCGTTGGCTAATAAGAATGCACAATCGTTGGGGCTGGTATCGCCATCAATACTTACCATGTTGAAAGAGCAGTCCACCGCCTTTTGTAATGCTGCTGGCAGGAAATCAGCACTCACCACAGCATCGGTGGCGATAAAGCAAAGCATGGTAGCCAGGTTGGGATGAATCATACCTATCCCTTTAGCTACTCCACCAATGGTGAACTTAGTTCCTTTTGAATCTACCTGGACGGCCATTTCTTTGGGTCTGGTATCCGTGGTCATTATTGACCGGCAAAAATTGTGACCTCCTCTTCTGGTTGGCTTTATCTTAGTAATTCCAGTCCTGATTTTATCCATGGGCAAGGGCACGCCAATGATCCCTGTGCTGGCGGCAAGGACTTCCTTAGGAGATATGCCTAGCTTGGCTGCTGCCAGATTTGCCATTTCTAGGGCATCTGCCAGTCCTTGCCCACCCATGCAAGCATTGGCACAACCGGAATTTACCACTATAGCCTGTGCCCGCCTTTTTGCTATATGCTTCTGAGATAGAATAACCGGCGCTGATTTAATTTGGCTGGTAGTAAAAACGCCGGCAGCCTTGCAGGGCACTTCGGAGTAAAGAATAGCTAAATCAAGCTCATCTTCGCTCTTTATTCCGGCATGCACCGCCCCAGCCAGGAATCCCGAAGCTGAGGTAACACTGCCTGAAGGAATTAAGGTAAACATAAAATTCAATATAGCAAGAAATGGGGGCAGCGTCTATTCCCAGCGACCTCGCAGCCCAGGCAATTCCTTTTCTAGATTGCTTCGTGGCTCAGGCTTGAACTATAGTTCAAGCCTGAAGTTGCTTTCGCCTACTATCTCGCTCAATTCTCTGGCTAATTCGGGGCAGTAATTGACTGTTGTCTCCGGTATCTCCAGGTTAGTCACTTCATCCTCGTTGACAACAGCCAAAGAAACTCTATCTTGCCCGGGATAACTCTTGAGGATATCCATAATTTTATGGAGGCATTCGATGTCTTTTTCTGCGTCGCTCGACTGGTTGATATCTATCATGACATGGCGACGCTGGGGTTCCTTTAGCACCTCTTGCCTCACAGGGAGGAGCATCGCCTCTTGACAGTTTAACTGCACTTCCCCATCCCTGACCTTCACTAGGCCTTTGATGGTGAGAATGTTGCCCTCCTGCCATATCCCCTGGGTGCTCTCGTAGAGCCTGGGCCAGGCGATGACCTCGATACTGGCATCCAGGTCTTCGATTGAAGCGACAACAAAGGGGCGGTTATCCTTGGTGTGGGCTTGGCGTACCGAGACCACCATTCCCGTCACGGTAACTGTTTCATCAACCATGTCCATATTGATTTCGCCGCAGGAAACAGTACCCGGTGAGGATGATTCCCTGGCGAGGAAGTCAAGGGGTTGAGAGAAATAAACTCCTAACAGCTCTCTTTCCCAGATAAGCTTTTGCTTGGTGGATACCTCTTCCTCGGCTTGCTCATAGCCAATACAGGGGGCAGGGGAGCTTTGACCCCATACATCAAACATGCTAACCTGTCCCGATTCCTTTTCTCTTTGTTTCGCTTGAGCCAGGGAGATAATCTTATTCAGGGACTCGAGTAGCGTCTTACGGCTGCCCAGGGAGTCAAAGGCACCAACTTTAATCAAGCTTTCTAATACTTTCTTATTGATGTTATGAAGGTCGGTTCGATAGCAAAAGTCTTCTATGGACTTAAAATCGCCCTCTGAGTCCCGACCAGACAAGATATGCTCAACTGGGGAAAAGCCGACATTTTTAGTAGAAGCCAGTCCAAAGCGGATGGCGGGATTATTTTCATCATCCTTCTCAATGGCGAAGCTAGCATGGCTCTTACTAATGTCCGGTGGGAGCACTTTGATGCCCAACCTCCGGCATTCAGCAATCGCCGAACGGACCTTTTCCATATTATCCGAGTAAGTGTCGAGCAAGGCAACCATGTACTCAATTGGGTAATTTGCCTTAAGATAGGCAGTGCAGTAGGCAATGAGGGCATAGCTAACGCTGTGGGCTTTGTTGAAAGCGTAACCGGCGAAAGGCTCGATCAGGGAAAATACCTCCCCGGCTAATTCCGGCGGTATGCCATTTTTTTTCGCTCCGCCGATGAAATTACGCTCCTCTTTCTTCATCACCGCAGGTATCTTTTTACCCATAGCTTTACGAAAAATGTCAGCCTGGCCCAGACTATAGCCGGCTAGAGCCTGGGCGATAAACATTACCTGCTCCTGATAAACGATAACTCCGTAGGTTTCTTCTAGAATCTCTTTTAGAATGGGATGGGGATAATGAATAGGGGTAACACCCTGCTTGGCCCTGATAAAAGTGGGAATTTGTTCCATGGGGCCAGGGCGATAGAGTGCCACCATAGCTGAGATATCGCTGAAGTTAGTGGGCTTGAGTTCCTTGATATAGCGGCGCATGCCGGCGCTTTCCAGTTGGAAGATGCCTTTGGTTTCCCCCGAGGCAAGCAACTCAAAGGTCCTGGCATCGTCGAGAGGAATATGCTGCAAATCCAGGGAGATTCCACGATTTTTGGCAATAATTTCTTTAACTTTGGCCAGGATGGTCAAATTAGATAGTCCCAGAAAATCCATTTTTAACAGTCCCAGGCGGGCGATGTTCCCCATGTGGAACTGAGTCATGACAGTGCGCTGCTCACCCTTTCCCAGCAGTTGTAGTGGCACATATTCGATTAAGGGCTCATGTGCTATAACCACACCGGCGGCATGGGTGCTGGCGTGCCTGACCAATCCCTCTAATTTCCTGGCTGAGTCAATCAGGTTACGTATTGCTGCATCCTGGTGATAAATGTCATAAAGCTCCCGGCTCTGTTCCAGAGCCCTATCCAGGGTTATGGTCAGTTCCAGAGGAATGAGTCGAGCTACCCGATCACCCTGAGCATAAGGCATGCCTAAAGCCCGCCCCGTGTCTCTTATCGCTGCTCTGGCTCCCATGGTGCCAAAGGTAATAATTTGAGCTACGTGGTCGGAGCCATATTTCTGGTTAACGTAGGCCAGGACTTCATCACGGCGGTCGTCCTGAAAATCAAGGTCAATATCAGGGAGCTCGCGGCGCTCGACATTAAGGAATCGTTCGAAAACAAGCCCATATGCTAGTGGGTCGACATCAGTGACGCCCAGGCAATAAAGAGCCAGGCTGGCAGCAGCACTTCCCCGAACACCAAAATAGATGCCCCGTTCTCTGGTAAAGGAGATTATATCCCAAACAACGAGGAAGTAATGGGCAAACCTTGTCTTCTGGATGACATCAAGCTCGTGGCTAAGCCGTTCCTTGACCTCTGAGCCGGGCTCCTGGTAACGTTTTCCCAGGCCCTGCCAGCAGAGCTCAGCCAGGAAATCATCAGCTTTTCTGCACTCGGGCAATTCCACCTGCGGCAGATGTAGCTTGGTGAAATCCAGCTCCAGCTGACACATATCAGCAATAGCTTGAGTATTCTCCACAGCCTGAGGTAAGTCAGCAAACAGTTGTTCCACCTCTTCAGGGCTTTTCAGGTAGAAGAAATCGCCAGCCATCTTCAGCCTTTTTTCATCATAAACAGTGGTATTCGTCTGTATACACAAAAGAAGTTCATGGGCTGGGGCGTCTTTTTTATCAACGTAATGCACATCGAAGGTGGCTACCGGGGGTATATTGAGTTTAGTGGACAGCGAAATAAGCTCCTGGTTGATTTGCTCCAGTTCAGGGATAGGATGCCTTTGAATCTCCAGGTAGTAATCACCGAAGACTTCCTTGTACCATGAAGCTGTCCTGGCAAGCTCGTCGTTTCGCCCTTCGAGGATAAGTCGAGCCAGTTCCCCCCGAGCACATCCGGAAAGGGCAATAAGCCCGTCATGATGAAGCTTGAGAAGCTCCTTATCTACCCTGGGCTTATAGTAAAATCCCTCAAGGTGGCTTTTAGTAACCAGTTGGAGCAAATTGCGGTAGCCCTTTTCATTCTTGACCAGTAAAGTAAGATGATAGGCGTTTTTGTGAGCCGGCTCCCGGCTATGGCAATCGGTCTCGGCGACATAGACTTCGCAGCCAATGATTGGCTTTATACCTGCTTCCTTAGCCGCCACATAGAAATCGATGACGCCATACATGGCGCCGTGGTCGGTGATAGCAAGGCTGTCCATGCCCAACTCTTTGGTTCGGGCAATAAGCTGGGGGATGCGGCACATGCCATCGAGCAAGCTATACTCAGTGTGGACGTGAAGGTGGGCAAACTTCTGTGGCATTAGCTAGATTATAACATTTGCGCCGAGGGCCCCAAACGAGGAATTTCTGGCTATCAAAAATTTCTTTACCATCACAATGAGCATCGCTATCTACCTGCACTTTTACTTAAATTCCCTCTGGGCTTTGAAGCTGGTATGATAATGTTTTACGAAATCAGGTTGAGACCGAAGGTGTGGATGGTGAATTCTGGTTTTGTGGTAAACTTGGGAAAAAATGGAATACGGTTTTTAAATAAAGGAAGGAGCCAGCGATGATTGAAGCTCGATTCAAGAAAATTTTTAAGCCAACGAACATAGGCCAGATGCAACTGAAGAATCGCATAGTCATGCCGCCGATGGGGACCAACTATGCTGAAGCAGGCGGTGCTGTTAGTCAGAGAATGCTCGATTATTATGAGGCAAGGGCTAGAGGTGGGGTGGGACTGATTATTGTCGAAGGAAGCGCTCCGAGCCTGCGATGCAACACGTATCTCCAAGGACCTCCATCTTACCAGGCGTCTCTGGGAGATGATAAGTTTATTCCCGGATGGCAAAAACTCACGGATGCCGCTCATAAATACAATGCCAAGATAGCTATCCAGATAATGCATGCCACCTTGGAGAACTGGGGCGGAAAGGTAGTGCAGGTGAGTCCGTCCCCGGTAATAGTGCCCGCCAGAGTTATGGGTATCTCGGGAGAACCTCCTCATGAACTAACTGTGGCGGAAATTGCTGAAAGGGTAGAATGGTTTGCTTCGGCTGCCAGACGTGCCAAAGAAGCTGGCTTTGATGGGGTAGAGATTCACGGTGCTCACCAGTACATTGTCGCCGCCTTTCTCTCCTCGGCTACCAACCAGCGCAAAGATGAATACGGTGGCTCGGTCGAGAACAAGGCAAGATTTTTGGTGGAGATACTTCAGGCTATTAAAAGGGAAGTAGGCCCAGATTTTCCTGTTTGGGTCAGGTTCAATGCCCAGGAATGGGGAGTGGAGAACGGGATTACCATTGAGGAGACCAAACAGATGGTACCGCTGGTAGTGGAGGCAGGGGCTCAAGCGCTTCACGTATCGGCTTATGGCGCCGGGTCTTATATAACAACCGCTCCAATTCCAGATACTCCGGGCTTTCTGATACCTCTGGCTGAAGAGGTCAAGAAGCTAACCAAGGTGCCGGTAATTGCGGTGGGTAGACTGGACCTTGAGCTTGGCGAAAAGATTCTCGAGGAGGGCAAAGCTGACCTTATAGCCATAGGCAGGCGTCTTTTAGCCGACCCGGACCTGCCCAATAAGGTGGCTGAAGGAAAGCTTGATGAAGTTATCCCATGCATAGGCTGTATGGAGTGCATTGAACGGCTGGCCTTCGATGAACGCGGCGAGGGTGTAACCTGCGTCGTCAACCCCGCATTGGGCAGAGAGAAAGCATACCAGATTAAGCCCGTGAAAAAAGCAAAGAAAGTGGTTGTAGTTGGTGGTGGTCCGGCGGGTATGCAGGCTGCCATTGTGGCGGCGCAGAGAGGTCACAAGGTTACTCTGTTTGAAAAGGATGCGAAGCTGGGTGGGCAACTGAATACAGCTGCTTTACCTCCATTTAAGGGCGATATCTTCCCCTGGATAGACTATCTGGTCAATCAAGTTGAGAAAGCTGGAGTGGAAGTTAAGCTTAATGCAGATGCCACTGCTGAAATTGTTACTGAAGGGAATCCAGATGCCGTTGTGATAGCCACAGGAGGCACTCCAGCCATGCCTGACATACCTGGCATTGATAAAGCAAATGTGGTTACTGCTCAGGATGTGCTCTCGGGCAAAGCCAGGGCAGGGCGGAATGTGGTCATCATCGGTGGGGGGATGGTTGGCTGTGAGACGGGGCACTATCTGGCGGGACAGGGAAAGACGGTGACCATCATAGAAATATTGAAACGGATGGCTAGTGACATGTTATTCATGACAAGACGCCGACTCATGGGTGGGCTGAGGAGCAAAAAGGTGACACTGCTGACCAGCGCGACCTGCGAAGAGATAAGAGAAGGCAGTGTTCGGGTAACTACTGCTGAGGGTAAGAAGGAAACCATTCCAGTCGACACAGTCATTATAGCCGTCGGCTACAAGGCGAATGATCGCCTATACAAAGCCCTGGAAGGTAAAGTCCCTGAAATATACTGCGTAGGCAATTCTGCCAAACCGCGGAGAATACTGGAAGCTAACAGCGAGGGATATCAGGCCGGCCTGGCTTTATAAAGGTTTCGGGCACGCTGGCTACCTGGGCGACGAGGCAGAGGTTCAGAGTATACCTGAGGGTGAGATTGCACGTTTGCCTGGATTGTACAAAATGGTGATATCTTGACATACCATACGAGAAGCCGATAGTATGCAGGGGCTACAGGGGAAAGGAGGAGGAAATGAAGCTAGTGACTTTCGGGGTTTCCACACCAGTTGGCCAGATACAACGCATCGGCGCCATATACCAGAATAAGATTATCGATCTCAATATAGGCTATACGTGCTACCTGGCTGATAAGCATGGCAATATTCAGGCCTACGAACTAGCGGCAGCAATGCTGTCACCTGACGTGATTGCCTTCTTCCGAAGAGGAAAGGAAGGAAAAGACAGCGCCGAGCTGGCCATCGACTATGTGACGAAATACCAGGTCAAAGGCAGCTTGCTTGGTCCCCAGGGTGAAAAAATATTCTACGAGATGAATGAGGTCAAGCTGAAGGCGCCAGTGCCGCGGCCGAATTCCCTTCGGGATTATCTCGCCTTCGAGGGCCACGCCAGCTTTTCCGGGAAGAGGCAACTTGACAAAGGCTGGTATGAGATACCGGTATGCTATAAGGGGAATCCTGACACTGTCATTGGCCCCGACGAAGTCATTCTCTGGCCTGCCTTCACCGATTTGCTGGACTACGAGTTGGAATACGGCATCTATATTGGCAAGGAGGGCAAGAACATCCCGAGAGAACGAGCAGAGGAGTATATTGCTGGCTATACTATCTTCAACGACATCAGTGCCCGTGATATCCAGTTGCAGGAGATGCTGGCAGGTGGGCTCGGTCCGGCTAAGGGCAAGGACACCTGTAGCGTCATGGGGCCTTGCCTGGTGACCCCTGAGGAAGTGAACCCTATGAACCTGCGGATGATGGCCCGTGTCAACGGTGAGTTATGGTCGGATAATAACAGCGGCACGGCTTATTGGACCTGGCCTCAGATTATTGAGTTTGCTTCCATGGAGGAGACGCTATATCCCGGTGATTTCTTAGGCTCGGGGACGGTGGAGAGTGGCTGTGGTATGGAACTCAACCGTTGGATTCAGCCAGGCGATGTCATCGAGCTGGAGGTGGAAGGTATCGGCATCCTCAAGAATCGCGTTGGAGAGAAACCGCCGAAGCACATGTTCACCCGTTGATATTTCTGTCCACAGGGTGTTTTGCACACTGCCGAGCATCTTGGATGATTGAAATTAAGCAGGGTTAGAAAGGGGGGACACTACTATGAACAAGGAATACACAGTTCCGACCTGGAAATCGGGGGTCAAGCAGTTGGCTCCCAATGTCTATGCCTATATTCAGGCAAAGGCTACCTGGTACTGGAGCAATGCTGGATTCATTGTGGGCAGCGATTATGTGGTGGTCGTGGATTCGCTGGCTACGGTTGGCCTGACACAGGGATTCAGGGGCGAGATTAGGAAGATCACCGATAAGCCGATTCGCTATCTAATCAACACCCATCACCATGGAGACCATATCTGGGGGAACCATGTGTTTGCAGGGGCTAGTGTAATCTCGCATGACTACTGCCGCCATGAGGCAATAGAGGCAGGTATAAGGGACCCCAGCCTGATGAATAGCATCTTCCCTGAATTCGATTTCCGGGGAATCGCGGTCACGCCAGCTGATATCACCTTTGACAAGCAGCTTACCCTGCATATGGTTGGGCAGGAAGTCCGGCTACTGCACTTCGGGCCTGGCCATACTGCAGGCGACATAATTGTGCATTTACCCAAGGAGGGTGTCATCTTTGCCGGCGACTTCATTTTTTTGTATTCCACCCCGCTGGGCATGGAAGGGTCCTTTGCTGGCTGGCTCAGGAACCTGGACGCCATGGCGAATCTGGGTGCCCAGACCTATGTCCCCGGCCACGGGCCGGTGTGCGGGGTGGAAGGGCTGAATCTGTGTCGCGATTATCTTGTCTTTGTCCAAGGCGAGGCCAAGAAACGATTCGACAAAGGCATGACCGTTGATGAAGCTGCCAAAGACATCGACTTGGGGCAATTCAAGCAATGGCCCAACCGCGAGCGCATTCTGCTCAACGTGGAACGCCTATGGCGAGAGTTCCGCGGCGAAGACCCAACCACCTCTAAACTGGATGTTGCCGAAGTCTTCTTACGGATGGACACCATGACAAAGGCAGGAGAGTTATAGTACGGAATTAAAATTAGTTGAGGATGATGAAGAATGGTCCAACCTGTTCGACATCCCACAAAAGCTTGAATTTTTACTTGGTCGTGCCCTAAGAAATGTTGCTCCTTAACTCCATAGCATGTCCGGGACTCCGCACAAAAAACTATTGACTATTTCTTAGATAGCGGTATAATAGCCTCTACAAAAGTAGTCCCTATAAGAAACAGGGCTTTAAGACCAGCATAAGGTCGGTGGTTAAGTGTGTGAGTTAGAGAGTTGCGGTAGTTCCCATCATGTTCAATTCAGCGCATATAGAAATGTGAACCCGGCTCTTTTTTCTGCTATAGTAAAATCGGCCCTTCCTTTAGAAGCCCAAGGTCATTGCCAGGCATAGGCGAGGCAATCCCTTTTACTTGAAGATGAAGAGAAAAGAAAAAAGCCTGTCTGGAACACTCAGTTGAGCTTCCGCTGGAGCCCTGTCGAAGGATAAGGATTTTGGAAAAACCGAACTTTCACGAAAGAGGTGGAATATGAAGACGAAACTTAGTTGGAGGAGACACCATTACATGGCAGGAGTCGGCATCTTTTTGATTATGGTAGTCTTAATTGCCGGGATGGTAAGCTGGGATGGTGCGGAGCCCAATATTGATATAGACCAAGACCATCTAGATTTTGCGTGTTCTGTAGGTGGAAGTACTCCTAACATGGCGGCAACATTGAATCAATTGGATTTTGAATGTGCAGCAGCTACATTGTCATCTTATGAAACTTCTCCAATCAGCGATAAGATTGAAATGATGCTCATAGATAGTCCTCCAACACCACCAGTAAACGTGAGTCGCACTACAGTGAATACCGATCATCTATCTGCATCTGCATTTATTCTTAGCGATGTTCCGACGTCAGAGTGGACCGACGGGTGTACGGCCACTTCAGCAGGGATGCTTTTCGGCTATTACGACAGGACAGGCTACCCCAATATGTATACAGGACCAACCAACGGGGGGGTGTGTCCGCTGACTGACCTGGGACAGGGGGACCCCACAAATCCACGATATCCCATTCCCGGCTCGTGTTATATCATAGCTACAGAGAATGGTTTAGATGGAATAAGCTCCAATGCTCATGCTGATGACTACTGGATCTCCTACGGTAGTGCCGGGCCTGATCCCTGGGAGGGAAACTGGCCTGAACACACATGGGGACTCTGCACAGCAGACTTCCTGGGAACTAACCAGTGGAAGTGGGATTACAGTTCTTTTCCGGGTACTGACGGTGTGATAGATACCAACACAGACGGATCTACTACGTACTGGACTACTGGTGATGGCTCAAAGCTTTATGATTTTTATCCTGGACCTGCCTACGGCACCCCCACGACGTCGTGTTGCCATGGAATGAGGTTGTTTGCTGAATCCCGGGGATATAGTGTAGAGGCTAATTATAATCAACTAACAGATAATCAAAACCCGAATGGTTTCACATTTGCGGAATTCCAATCAGAAATTAACGCTGGGCGTCCAGTACTGATTCATGTTACAGGGCACACCATGGTCGGTATAGGCTATGATACGACACCGAACAGCATTTACATCCACGATACTTGGGACAACGATGTCCATAGCATGAATTGGGGAGGGAGCTACGCAGATAGGGATCTCCGTGCAGTAACTATTATCCATCTAGCACCTCCAACCGAGTATAGCTTGACAATTTCCAGCACATCAGGTGGCAGTGTAACCACCCCTGGAGAGGGAATTTTTACCTACACTTATGGGACACCTGTGCAGCTTACAGCCACCGCAGACCCCGGCTGGACCTTCTCCGCATGGAGCGGTGACCTCACCGGCAGCACCAATCCGGATACCGTCACTATGGATTCCGATAAGACGGTCACCGCCACCTTCACCCAGGACCAGTACACGCTGACGGTAAACACCGTGGGGAGCGGCTCGGTCTCCAAAAACCCTGACCAGGCTACCTACACCTACGGGACACCGGTCCAGCTCACCGCCACCGCTGACCCGGGCTGGACCTTCTCCGCATGGAGCGGTGACCTCACCGGCAGCACCAACCCGGATACCGTCACCATGAACGGGGACAGGACGGTTACCGCCACCTTCACCCAGGCGCCGCCCACTATCACCTCAGTCAGCCCCAGTAGCGGCATCCAGGGTCAGACCTTGAGCGTGACCATCAACGGCACCTATTTCACCGGAACTACATCAGTCGGGTTCGGCTCAGGGATTACCGTGAACAGCTTCACCGTTGATAGCTCAACCCAGATAACCGCCAGCGTCTCCATTTCTGGTTCCGCCACCACAGGTGCCAGAGATGTATCAGTGATCACCCCGGGTGGCACAGCTACCAAGACAGGCAGCTTCACTGTCAACCAGGCTCCCCCCACCGTAAACACGGTGAGCCCCGACTCAGGGATTCAGGGTCAGACCCTCAGCAGTGTCACCATCACCGGCACTTATCTCACCGGGGCCACGTCGGTGAGCTTTGACTCAGGGATTATGGTGAACTCCTTCACCGTAGATAGTTCAACCCAGATTACGGCCGACATCTCCATAAGCTCAGGAGCTACTCCGGGGGCGAGGGATGTCTCGGTGACCACGCCGGGAGGCACCGCCACCAAGACGGGCGGTTTCACCGTCAACCAGGCCCCACCTACCATAAGCACGGTGAGCCCCAATAGTGGTGTCCAGGGGGAGACACTAAGTAGCGTGACCATCACGGGCACCTATTTCACCGGGGCTACGTCGGTAAGCTTTGGCTCAGAAATCACGGTGAACAATTTCACTGTGAATAGTGCCACCCAGATCATGGCCAATATCTTCATAAGTTCAGGAGCTACCCCAGGAGCGAGGGATGTCTCGGTCACTACTCCAGGTGGCACCGCCACCAAGACAAGTGGCTTCACTGTGACACAGCCTACGCCACAACTCATGGAAGGCGACGTGACACTAGACAAATTTGTTAAGGCTTCAGATGCAATGTTTATCTTACAGTATCTAGTTGGCACAAGAACACTCAGTGAAGACCAGCTCAAGTGTGCCGACACCACCGACGATGGTGAAGTGAGCGCCGTGGACGCTATGCATATTTTACAATGGCTCGTCGATTCAGATGGCTCCCTTGGCGTATTATACAAGCCATTATGGGAATCACCGGAAGATGATGATTTATTGGAGCCGGATCCCGGCTAAAAAGGAGATAAAAATGGTGAAGTGGTACAGAAGTAAAAAAGTAGCTACTGGACTAATAGCTACGCTGATTGTGGTGGCAATGATGTCTTCACATTTGGTGTTAGCAAGCTCGACAGTGGTATCGATCCCAAATGCGTCGGCGGACACAGGCGGTACAAAAACGGTGCCGATCGTTATTACTGATGTTACCGATTTGGGAGCGGCAACCATCTGGCTTTCCTATAACAAGGATGTGGTGGAAGTTGATAGTGTGGCCGTTGGAGACCTGGGTTCAATAACGTATGGTATTAATAACGCCAATGGCGTAACCAAAATGAGTTGGGCTTCGGCAACTGGATACACTGGTACCTATGTCTTTGCCTATATTGCACTTCATGCAGTCGGGAGTGTTTGTGAGACAAGTTTACTGGACCTGGATGTCAAAGAGTTAGCCGACACAAGTGCTAATCCGATCGTCCATACTGTCGCTGATGGCGAGTTTCATGTGACCGGGACTATGCTCTGCACCAACCCTGATCCGCCTACACATGACTTCGGCAACGTCCCTGAGGGAGCGACGAGGTCATGGAGCTTTGATATCACCAATTGTTGCACAGGGATACTGACTTGGGATGTAAGCGATGACCAACCATGGATAACAGTGAACCCAGCAAGTGGGTCAACCACGACTGAGACTGATACTGTCACTGTCGACATAGATACCACTGGACTGGAGTGCGGCATCACTCATATCGGCAGCATTACTGTTACCTCGAATGATGGCACAAAGAACGGAACCATCACTGTCCATGTTCCTTGCGGCGTACTGCCTGACTTGGTAATCACTGATAAGTCAGAAAACTGGCAAGATGGCAAATTTACTGTAAGCTATAAAGTGTGCAATGTCGGTGGGGGAGATGCAGGTGCCAGTGAGGCAGCGTTGTTTGTCAATGGCGATGATGTGGAGCACCAAGATACAGCAGAGCTGGCTTCATGGGAAAGCACTGAGGAGATGACATTCACTACCGAAATTGATTGTCCATGCAATGGAAGTGTCACTATAAAGGTTTGTGCCGACAACGGGAACGTTGTTGACGAGTCAGATGAGACCAACAATTGCGAGATAAACATCATCGAGCCGGCCACTGGCGTATGCTGCCCCGATCCTGACGTTACTATTAGTGACCAGGGCGTCACCGATGACCCGGTAAGCGATCCAGACACTTATGACCCAACAAACATGCCTTCTGATGTAACTTACGGAAATGCCAAAGGATTCCATCTAGAAGCAACTGGGCCGGATGGAAGCTACGAGTTTTCCATAACCTTTGAGACGCCTGTGGAAAGCGGATTTACGCTGTATAAACTGTCGAGTTGGACTGAGGTGCCTTACACCCTCGTTGGACCGAATACCATTCGGGTCGAGTTAAACATTATTGGTGGTGTTCTAGATCCAGCTTTTGTCCTCGCAGGCCCAGCAGGCTCAGCTTGTTTTATTGCTACCGCAGCCTACGGCAGCCCAATGGCCGAGGAAATACAGATTCTGCGTGAGTTCAGAGATGGATACCTTCTGACCAACCCGCTGGGGCAGGCCTTCGTAGATTTCTATTACAGGACCAGCCCACCAATAGCTGAGTTCATAACCGAGCATCCCAGCTTGAAGCCAATAGTGAGGGCTGGGCTGCTGCCCGCTGTGGCCATGAGCACTGTAGCCGTTAGCACTACTCCAACCGAGAAGGCGGCCATAGCAGGCTTGCTGGTGCTCGTTTCGTTAGCAGTGGCTATATGGATGACAAGGCGGCGAGGCAGAGATCCACAGTACACCTGAGGGTGAAATTGCACAGTAGCTTGAGATGTTAGCTAATGGCACACTAAGATGAAATGCGTAAGCTGAACTTTTTGGTCTATTAAGTATGATTTCAACCGTCCACACCAATCCCTTAGCTATTTTGTCCCCATAGAGTATATTGAAGGGGAACTTGCTAAAATATGCTGCCCAGTGTTGCCCATGTGGTCAGCCAGGACAAGTTGTTGACAAAAGCTCTACCTGATGATATAGTTGAGCAATAGTTGTAGATTGAATGTTCGTTCAATCAGCCGTGCAAAAATCTAAAGAGTTCACCATACGCACTTTTAGCAGTGATGAGGCTTTAGTCAAAGAGCGCAGAAATCATATAGTTCGCTGCTCTACAAAAGTATTTACTAAGAAAGGTTATGACCGAACCAATATGCGTGAGTTGGCTAAAGCCTGCGAGATGAGTGCCGGCGCGCTGTATCACTATTTTGGTTCGAAAGAAGAGATACTCTATTCGATTATCAATAGTGCTACGTCACAACAGGCAGGTTCCATGGAAGATTGTGCCAATGAGTTGGCAACGGCGAGCCCAACGATAGCTCTTGTAGGGCTTATGAGAAAGTTTTATGAATGGCATGACGACAATCAAGATGTCACTCTATTTGCATATCAGGAAACGAAAAACCTGCCAGGCAATGCCCGGCAAAGCATCTTTGATTCCGAAGCGCGTATATTAACTGTGTTTGAGAAGTTGTTGACAAGAGGCATTGAAGAGGGTGAGTTTAATATTGATGATCCCAAGCTGATTGCCCATGACATAGTCGTACTTGGGCATGCCTGGGCCCTCAGGCGTTGGCACCTGAGAAAACTCTGGACTCTCAAGACATATGTAAAAGAACAGACCGATGCTATGTTGAGGGCGATTGCGGTAGACAAGGACACTGGTGTTGCTAATAAACAGAGAAAGGAGTCATCCAAATGATTACTTTGAAGGAAGGTAATTTGCGCATTCCCAAATGGAACAGAAAGGTATTTGCCGTTGCTGGGGGTCTGACAAATTATAAGAAGTTCTGCCCGGAAATGAAGCTCGAAGAGCAGGTGATGGTGGCATTCCGGCAGATGTTAGAGAATGACGATTTAAAGCTCTCTCCGGTAGAAATCAAAGGATTAGTCAACTTTCTGGCCTGCGGCGAATTTGCCGACCACTTTCAAGACCAGCTCCTGTGCGAAGCCAAGGTCACTGATTACCTCGGTCTTGACCCCATGTATGATATTGGTATCAAGACTGGCGGGGCTACCGGTGGCTCCACAGTGCTGACAGCTGCTATGGCGATAGCCAGTGGATATGCTGATGTGGCGTTAGCCGTAGGCTGGGAACGCATGTCCGAAGTGGATACGCGAACAGGTAACTACTACATTGCTAACGCAGCCTGTAAAGACTTTGAGACCAGGCTTTCCCGCATTTATGCTGCCTACTATGCTCCTATGGCCGTCCGTTTCGCCTGGGCTTACAATCTCTCCGAGGAGACTAGAGCCAAGGTGGCAGTCAAGAATCACCTCTACGCCTATTACTCGCCGTATTCCCAGCAACCAGGCAAATACACAATTCAGGATGTCCTGAACAGCCCGATGTCAACCTATCCGTTACGTTTCCTGGAATGTTGTGCCATGACAGATGGTGCTGCCTGCATGCTACTCTGCGATGAAAAAACTGCCTATAAGTTGACCGACAAACCTTGCGAGCTTTTCATAGCTGGCGGGAGCCATACCTTGAGGGTAGCAGACCGCAGAGACATGGAGATCCCGTTGCTGCCACACGAGACTCCCGATATGTATAAGGGCTTGCACAAAAAGGAAGGGCAAAGGTGGCCGGGATTTGAAAGCTTCGCTGCGGCACGATTTGCTGCTTATTTTGCTTACCGAATGGCTGGCATCACTAACCCGCTTGAAGAGCTCGACCTCGTGGAACTGCATGATGCGTTCACCATAAGTGACATTCAAACTTATGGGGACATCGGACTCCGTCCCTATGGACAGGAACCTGATTATATTGAATCCGGAGATGCCTATTTCGGTGGTAAGTGTCCAGCCAATCTGTCGGGAGGGTTGATAGGCACTATGCATGCTGTAGGAGCAACTGGTATCTTTCAAGGAATCGAGTGTCTCTGGCAACTACAGGGCAAGTATGATAAGTTCCATGGCGAACCCAAGATCTGGGAGTCTTTTGGCAAGAAGAAGCCCGCAGACTGGAAGAGCCTCCAGGTACCTAATGCTAAACAGGCAGCCTGGGTATCTCATGCTGGTGTCGGGTCACATGTAACGGTAGGAATTCTCAGGAAGGCTTTTTAAAGGAGGGAAACTGTGGCATCAAAGAGAAAGATAACCAAGTATACTGGCAAACCCGCAAAGGTGCTTCAATCGGAACCAGCCATAGTGATAGAGTGGCCGAGGAGTTTGGCCCACAGGCATACTTATGGGAAACTTTCCCCTTTCTTCGAAGGTCTGACGAAGGGTAGACTACTAGCCACCAGATGCGTCAATCCTGAATGTGGAGAGCACAGGCTGTGGCTTCCGCCGCGAGCTGACTGCCCCGACTGTAACCAGCCCATGACCTGGGAAGAACTGCCCCAGCCGGTCATTGGCACGGTGCACACCTACGCGCGTGTGGAATACGCTGGTGCTGGCATAGAGCTCACTACCCCCTATTTCCAGGTTGACGTTGAGTTACCTGGCTTGTGCACTATATTCAAAGGCTATCTGCAATACGGAACACCTGAAATAGGCATGAAAGTGAAGGCTTGCTTCCGCACCGAAGATTTCACCAACACAATTCTTGATATATACTGGATTCCTTACGAAGGATAATTTTTAAGTCCTCAGGAGGCAAAGACGGAAATATTAAGCGAAGGTAAAGGGGAGCTTTTAGGCTGGCATGATCCAGATGAGGCCAGGCAATGGGTGCGTGAGAACAAGTCGCGCGAACTAAAGGATAAGACTATGTCAGCCAAGGAGGCTGTCTCCAGATTTATTCATGACGGGGATTTTATAGCTAGCGGAGGATTCGGGCATGTAAGGGTAGCGATGGCTATCATCTATGAAATAGCCAGGCAGAAAAAACGCAATCTGGCTATGGCTGGTAAGACAGCAGTCCATGACCTTGATATATTGGTGGGTTCGGGTTGCGTTAACAAAGTTGAAGTGGCTTATTCCTTCGGTCACGAACTCAGGGGATTATCTCCGGCTTCAAGGAGAATGGTAGAAACTGGTCAATGCAAGGTGATTGCAGAAACAAGTAATGCTGCGTATCAATGGCGATTTTTGGCTGGCATGATGGGACTTCCCTTCATACCGAGTCGTAATTTACTTGGCACTGATACCGGCAACTACAGTTCCTGCAAGGTTGTAAAGGACCCCTTCAGTGGCAAGCCAATCAACCTGATTCCAGCCGCTTATCCCGATGTGGCCTTTATACACGTCCACAGGTGCGATGTTTATGGCAATGCCCAAATAGATGGCACCATAGTGGAGGACTTTGAGCTTTCCAGATGTGCCCGAAGGTTGATAATAACTACTGAAGAGATAATAGATAACGAAGTTATCCGAAGAGAGCCATGGAGAACAAGCATACCATTTTTTGTGGTAGATGCTGTAGTTGAAGCTCCCTATGGCTCACATCCTTGCGAGATGCCTGGCCTGTATTATTTTGATGAAGACCACATAGCCGAATGGCTGAAGCTCTCAAGAACTCCCGAAGGCGCGGATGAATACCTGCAAAAACATGTTTTTGGCGTTGATAGTTTTGAGGATTATCTGAATCTTTGCGGTGGCGTAGCGAAGTTGAACTACCTTAAGAGAAGAGAATTCCTTAGAGAGCCGCCGAAGACTGTATCGTATAAGTAAAGTTAGCAAGTTGTTATGTAAGGATGGGTTGAGAAGATATGGCAGCAGAAACCAAGTATAACTTAAGGGAATTATTGGCGTGCACGGGTGCCAGGGTGCTGGAGGATAAGAAGTCTGTTTTTGTTGGCACAGGGCTTCCCATAGTAGCTTCCATGCTGGCTCAAAGGACACATGCTCCTAATTTACTTATAGTGTTTGAAGCTGGTGCGCTGGGTCCTTTGATACCCGAACTACCGATCTCAGTGGACGATTCCAGAACCTTCTATAAAGCTATAGCTGCTTCCAGTATGCACGATGTTATGTCAATTTCACAGGCAGGATATGTAGATTACGGATTTTTGGGTGCTGCTCAGATGGACATGTACGGGAATATTAACACCACAGTTATAGGTGAGCATGACTCACCTAAAGTCCGCTTACCAGGCAGTGGTGGTGCCAATGATGTAGCCTCTTTCTCACAAAGACTTATAATCATTATTGCTAGTCAATCAAAGAGGACTTTTGTCAAAAAGGTTGATTTCGTGACCACCGCTGGTTACCTGGATGGACCGGGGGCTAGAGAGAGGGCTGGATTGGCTAAGGGTTCAGGGCCATACCGAGTTATCACTCAGTTGGGTGTCTATGGCTTTGACGAGGAAACAAAAAGGCTTAAGTTAATCTCGTTATCTCCAGGTGTGAGTATAGACGAGGTAAGGAAGAATAGCAGTTTTGAAATTATCATACCTGCTAAAGTTGAAACGAGTTCTGAACCTACCGAAGAGCAATTAAGGATATTGCGTGAAGAAATAGACCCAGTGGGCATAGTGTTAGGAAAGTAGTAGGACTGGTTATCAAAAAGTAGTTTAAGCATCGGGTTGGGAACCATGGATTTTGATTTGAGCGAGGAACAGAATCTAACGCGCCAGGCGATTCGGGCTTTCGCTGAAAGGCAGATTGCCCCGATTGCCCGAGAGTTGGACGAAAAGGAAGAATTTTCTGCCGAGCTAACGCACAAAATGGCGGACTTAGGGCTGCTGGGTTGTTTTGTTCCAGAGAAATATGGTGGATCCAATATGGGCTACATCTCGTATGCGATTGCGGTTGAAGAGCTGGCCAGGGTGGATGCTTCCCAGGCCGCTACTATTGCTGCCGGAAACTCTCTGGGAATCGGTCCTATCTATTATTTCGGTGATGAGAAACAAAAGCAAGAATGGCTTCCCAGGCTCTGTTCGGGAGAGTGTCTAGCTGCGTTTGGTCTGACGGAGCCTGATGCTGGCTCCGACGCTGGAAGTTCTAGAACCACCGCAACACTTAAAGGGGACTGCTGGACTATCAATGGGCATAAAATTTTTATCACCAACTCGGCTTGCCCATTAACCGGTGTTATTGTTGTTCAGGCTGTCACTGGTAAGCATGAGGATGGCAAACCGGAGCTTAGTTGCCTTATCGTTCCGAGCGATACACCCGGCTTGACAGCTAAGGAGATGAAAGACAAGATGGTGTGGAGAGCATCTAACACGGGTGAACTTTTTTTCGATGATTGTATTGTGCCTGAAGCAAACCTTTTGGGAAAAAGGGGGGATGGCTTCCATCAAATGCTTGCGACGCTGGACGGCGGACGTCTCAGCATCGCTGCCATGGGATTGGGTGGGTCTCAGGCGGCTTTCGAGTTGGCTTTACAATACGCCAATTCACGCATCCAATTTGGACGGCCCATCGGTTCCTTTCAAGTCAACGCTTTCAAGCTAGCCGACATGGCGTTAGAGATCGAACTGGCCAGGAATCTGCTCTACAAGGCCTGCTGGCTGCGAGAAAAAGGACATCCCATTACTAAAGAGGCGGCCATGGCAAAATTGTTCTGTTCCGAGGTTATGGGCCGCTGTGTCCATCACGCAGTGCAACTTCACGGAGGGTACGGCCTGATGAAGGATTATGAAGTCGAGAGATTATATCGAGACCAGAGGATTCTTGAGATCGGCGAAGGAACGTCCGAAATACTACGCATCGTGATTGCTCGTAACATCGGCGTGTCGGGAAGGGCAATCTAGAAAGAGGGGCACCATGAAAAAAGAGAAGGCAAAGCGCAAGACTTCTGCCAGATTGAGTCCGGCTAAGGGTAAGGCGGCGAAGCATGATGATTTTCTCACCGACCGGGCTAACCTCGCCCTTAGGGAAGAGGTGGAGGGGGGGGAAGAATCTCTGGGCGATCGGATTCGAAGGGTTCGAGAAATGCGGGGGCTTACCATTAGAGACCTCAGTAGCCGAACGGGGGCCGATATAGATACCTTGGAACGTATAGAGTCAGGCGAAACCATCCCGGCATTAGGGCAGTTGGCTAGGCTAGGCAGAGCACTTGATATGAAGATGGGCTACTTTATCTCTCCAGGGATTGACAAGCTCATGACCGTGGTGCGCAAAGATGAACGGCAGCCAATATCTCGCTACGGAGAAACGAAGAGTATGGAGTACGGCTACTTCTACGAGTCCCTGGCCCCGGAAAAGGCTGACCGATTGATGGAGCCTTTTATTGTGACACTGGTGCCAACAGACAAAGAAGAGTTCTCCACCCACGCCGGACAGGAGTTTCTTTATGTCCTGGAGGGCGAAATGAAAGTGCAAGTTGGGGATCGCGTCGACTTTCTCAAGCCTGGAGATGCCGTCTACTACGACTCTAATCAACCTCACCTTGTTAGATGTGTCGGCACCACTGTAACGAAGGTATTGGCTGTTCTCTATACGGGATCGAAATAGACCACAAATCGAGCGGAGCCTGCCCCGGACTCAGTTCCTATCCCTCAATTTACCGATTTTTTACCAATCCGCCGAAATTCCTGAAAGAACCAAAAACGCTTGACAGCGTGTTGAGTGGTGATACACTAAGATTTGGGTGCAACTAAATTATTACCAGTGCATTATATTAGTGGAGTATGCCTAGTTTTTTCCATTGGCTAATATATGGATTTAAGCGAAGAAAAGGAGCTCGTCAGACAAGCACAAAAGGCCCCCGATGCTTTTGCCAAGCTTTATGACCGGTATTATCCCAAAATCTTTGGCTATGTCCTGAGACGGACTGCCAATCTTGAATCTGCCCAGGATATCACTTCAGAGACATTTTTAAAGGCATTGCGGAAGCTCTGGCAATTTCGCTGGCGTAATATCTCTTTTTCCTCGTGGCTGTATAAAATCGCCACCAACGAGATTAACCAGTACTTTAGAAAAGCCGAATACAAAAAATCCTTATCACTGGAAGAATTACAGGAACAGGGTTTTGAACCCACATCATCTCATGACCCCGAAAGCGAACTAATAGAAGCGCAGGAAAAATTAAGACAACATCAGGATTTTCTGGAAATTCAGGGAAAAATCGTTCGACTCTCTGCTAAATACCAGGAGGTAATCACTCTCAGATTTTTTGAGCAAAAACAGATTAAAGAAATCGCTGAAATCCTGGGGAAAAAAGAAGGAACGATAAAGTCCCTGCTCTACCGGGCAGTGGAGAAATTAAGAGAAGCGGATTAAATCACCCCACGAAAATCTTGCGTCTTTCTGGGTTAAACAATGCAACCTTTTTCGGCCTTCCGCATTTATAGTGATAGAAGGAGGAAAAGTTGATGAAACACGAGGACTTAATCGAGAAACTAAAAAACCTTAAAACTCCGGAAATCGAACTTCCCGGCCATAAACAAACATTAAAAATGGTTTTGCTCAGCTCCGAGCGTTTTAAGAAGAGGACTATTATGGATTGGACAAAAATATTAGCCCCCATCACTGCTGCGCTGCTTTTAATAGCGGTTGTGGGATTTTTTGCGGTGAATAGGCTCGAGCCTGTTGTGCCTTTCGAGCCTGCGAATCTGGGAGGGAATCAAATCAACAGGTTTAGTTCTTATGAGGAATTGGAAGATTTCGTAAAGGCGAACATACAATATACAGCATCCCCTTGGAGGCACGTCTGGATGAATGACGTCTTTAAGGGAGTAACTGGAGAAGGCGCCATCTTTGCCCCCGCTGCCTCAGACTATTCTGCCACCAATATCCAGGTTGCCGGGGTGGACGAGGCAGATATCATCAAGACCGACGGAGAGTATATCTACCTCGCTTCGGGGCAGAAGGTTATCATCGTGAAGGCGTATCCCCCTGAACAAGCTCAAGTCCTGTCTGAAATCAAGCTACAGGGAACAGTTATAGGAATATTCATCAATGGAGATAGGCTGGTCGTGTTTGAGGAGGAAACGCCTTATTATGATGTTCGGCTGGGCACTACAGGAGAATTTTACATGCCCTCCATAGCTTACTACACATCACCCAAGACATATATCAAAGTATATGATGTCTCAGACAGGGAAAACCCCCGGTTGCAAAGGGAGCTTTCTGCCGATGGTCAATACGTGAGTTCACGGATGATAGGTGATTATGCTTATGTGGTAATAAATGAGCCTGTGTATGGAGAAGACGATGAACCGAGCCTGCCCAGGATTTATTCCGGCGGCAACGAGAAGGAAATACCTGCCACAGATATCTACTGCTGCAATGTTTCTGACTACTATTATATGTACACGACTATTATGGCCATAAACACGCAGAACGATGACCAGAAGGCTACATATGCAACAATGCTGCTGGGAGCCAGCAGCAACCTCTATGTCTCTCTAGATAACATTTACCTGACGTTGCCAGTATGGGGAGGGTATATTGGGGATTTCCAGAAAACCTCTGTCCATCGGATTCATATAGCAGGTAACAATATGACGTATGTTGCCAGTGGCGAGTTCCCCGGTATGGTGCTAAATCAGTTCTCCATGGATGAGTATGGAGACTACTTCAGGGTGGCAACCACAACCCGCGAGAGAACACCCCGGAATCACATATACGTTCTGGATATGGCCCTCAATATTACCGGCTCGCTGGAAAACCTCGCTCCCGGGGAAACCATCTATTCAGCCAGGTTTATGGGTGAAAGAGGCTATCTGGTAACCTTCAAGCAGGTTGACCCGCTATTCGTGATAGATTTGAAGGATCCTTATGGCCCTGAAGTTCTCGGTTATCTGAAGGTAACTGGCTACTCAGACTACCTGCATCCCTACGACGAAACCCATATCATAGGGATAGGCAAGGAAACAACAGACGCGGGGGAATTTGCCTGGTATCAAGGAGTCAAGATATCGCTCTTCGATGTCACCGATGTCAACAACCCGCGGGAGATATCCAAGGTTGAAATAGGTGACAGAGGGACCGATTCGCCGGTTTTGTGGGACCACAAGGCATTTCTATTTGATAAGTCACGGAATTTACTGGTCATGCCCATCTTGGTCGCAGAAGTAGATCAGTCGGAGTATCCTGAAGGAGTTCCTTCGTGGGCTTACGGCGAGCCTGTCTGGCAAGGCGCGTATGTATTTGATATATCTCTAGACGGAGGACTCCAATTCAAAGATAGAATCACCCATATTGAGAATCCCGCCGACCTGGAACAAGATTATTACTACTCTTACTCTTCCTTCTCGGTGGAGAGGTCCCTTTACATAGGCGATATTCTCTACACTATCTCGGACGCCAAGATAAAGATGAACAACCTGGAAAATCTGGACTACCTCAATGAGGTGCAGCTTCCATCCTGAACGTGGAGGTGAGAGGCTTCCGAAATGGCTAAATTTGAAAGGAAGAGCAAAATTAAACAGTTTAAATACTTGTAGGAGGTAAATGAGATGAATAAGGGTTTGATAGTCGCATTAGTCTTAGCGTTGCTGCTGCCGGCGATAGCCTCTATGCAGATGGCTCAGCCGGCAACAGGCGAGGTGCTCGAATCGGATAAAGAGCGGATAACTTCACCGGATGTCAGCACGAGTGAGCGAGCATCGCTGGTTGAAGGAAACAGCGCCTTCGCCTTTGAGCTTTATCGGGCGATTAAAGAGAAAGAGGGTAACCTCTTCTGCTCCCCCTACAGCATCTCTTTGGCGCTGGCGATGACATATGCCGGAGCGCGTGGCGAAACTGCTCAACAGATGGCTGATACCCTTCAATTCATGCTTGAACAGGATAAGCTGCACCCGGCGTTTAACTGGCTCGATGCAGAACTTGCCAGCAGGGGTGAAGGTGCTGCCGGCAAGGACGGGGAAGGATTCAGACTGAACATTGTTAACGCCATCTGGGGGCAAAAGGACTATGAGTTCCTATCCTCTTTCCTCGATGTCCTGGCCGAGAACTATGGTGCCGGGCTGAGAATACTGGACTTCATAACGGAGGCGGAAAAGTCCCGCGTCACCATCAATGATTGGGTTAGCGACCAGACGGAAGGTCGTATCGAGGACCTTATCCCGGAGGGTGCGATTGATGAATGGACCCGCCTCGTGCTAACCAATGCTATCTACTTCAATGCTGCCTGGAAGTACCCCTTTGATAAGCACATGACAGCAGACGGCCCGTTCTACCTGCTTGACGGCGGGCAGGTCAGCGTGCCGATGATGAAGCAGACGGAGTCATTCGGCTACACCGAGGGGGAAGGATACCAGGCAGTTGAGCTGCTCTATGATGGCGGTGAACTCTCCATGGTTATCCTCCTGCCTGAAGCTGGCAACTTCGAGGCTTTTGAAGAAACTCTTAATGCTCAGCAGGTTGATGCCATCATAAATGATCTGCAAAACACTCAGGTCGCCCTGACAATGCCCCGGTTTGAATTTGACTCGGAATTCAGCCTGAAGGATACCCTCGCCGGGATGGGCATGCCGATTGCCTTTTCTGGTGCCGCGGATTTCTCTGGGATGACTGGTAATCCTGAGCTGTTCATATCAGAAGTTGTGCACAAGGCATTCGTTGCCGTGGATGAAGCTGGCACCGAGGCTGCTGCTGCCACTGCAGTGATTATGGAGTTAACAGCAGTACCCGAACCTCCTGTGGAAGTCACCATAGACCGCCCCTTCATCTTCCTGATTCGCGACATCGATACGGGTGCTATTCTCTTTGTCGGGCGCGTTATGAATCCCGGTGCGTAATTAAATGCCGCCTGTATTGCAAGCTTGTTAGTTGTGATTTGTAAAATACAAGGGCTGGATATCCCGACAGCGGGAAAATCCAGCCCTTCTGAGTTCTGTTAAGTTGTGCAGGGGCAAGCCTCACTCTTGGCGGTTCTGAATACTTTTGTGCCGCGGGTTGGACAGATGCCTTGGGTCGCTGGCCTGCCATTTTTCATGGTTATGCTTTTGGCGTTTTTTATTTCCTTCTTGACAGGCACTTCATACAGTATTCTTGCATTTGGCTCTCATCCTTCGGGGATAACCTAAATCCACCACCTGAGCTTCGTCGCTTGCTTCATCAGTCACCTCTGCGAAGGCTAGTAGAGCGTAAGGCAATCTTAATACACTTACGAAAGTAGGGTTACTAATGGGTGATTGACGGGTAAGTGAACGAGTTTTAGACTATATTCAGTTAGTTTTAGGGGGTGTTGATATGCCTGTAAAAATAAATGGACGAATTTATTATAGAACTGCTGAAGTTTGCCAGATGGTTGGCATAGGTAAGAGCACTCTGTTCCGCTGGATCAGGCAGAACGTCGTAAAGGATGCCGAATATAGAGACAGGAAAGGCTGGAGGCTGTTCGCGGAGGATGAACTACTCAATCTTAGGTCGGAGACTAACAAGATTCAGAAGAACCGTCTGGTCAAAATATGATAAATGCCAGCGATTTTAAGGAACAAATTCAAGGAGGTGTATCATGGTGACTACGATGAGTAAGAGTCAGCAATCCAGAAAGGTGGTAAGCAAAGACGTGAAACAAATGGTCGAGCTTCCTTCCGAGGTCCCCGAGGAGGTCAGGGATCCTCTTGGTGAGTTAATGAGCCAGGCCCAGGCCGCCTACACTTCCTACCTACAAGCTCAGAGAAAGGTAGCGGAGGCATATCAGGAACGCCAACGCCAGGGAGAGACTTCCTATAAAGAAATTGAAGTGCACGCCGCTAAAATCTGTACAGAAGCTCTAGAAAGAGCCGAGCGCGCCCTGGAAAAGGCTGAACAGGAAGCCGAGGAAGCGTATACGAAGGCGAAAATGGGAGCTAAGCAGGTTTATCAGGACAGTGTGAATGAAGCATTGAGAGTACGCCAAGAGACCATCGAGCAAGCCTGGGAAGAAACCAAAAGAAATTCAGAGAGAATCTGGAAGGTCTTTCAGGGTAAAATCGAGAAATAGAAATATGACGGAATACCATAAAATAGGGCTAACGTGTCACATTGGTACACTCGCCATTATTGAGTCCTGTGAGAAAGGTGGATGATATTATGAGTAATAACGCTAAAAAAGATGATGTCGTTGTGCTGGGGGGGCGTGAGTTCAAGCGGGTAAAAAACGGGCTAGATGAGGCTCAGGTAGCGCCTTTCATTGACGAGCTTACCAAGGAGCGGGATAAACTGGCCCAGTCCCAGGACCATATCGCGTCTCTTAGCAAACTCGCAGAGATGACCGTTGTCGAAGCCGACAAGCTGGCCGCACAGATCAAGACAGAAGCCGAAGAACAAGCTAAAGCTGAGAATACTGCCATTATAGATAAAGCCAAGGAGCAAGCTCGGCAGATGGCGGAAAAGAAGATAGCTGAAGCTGTGGAGATTGCTAATGAAAAGGCTAACGCAATCAAGGTCAAAGCCGAAGAGGAAGCAGCACTGCTGCTAGAGAATGAGAGAAATAAAATCCGGGGTGAACTACACAACCTTGTAAATCAACAATTCGGCTATATGCTGGAAGAACTGGAAGGCCTTAAGAAGCAGGCAGCAGCGGTACAGGCAGATTTTGACAATAAGTTGTCTGAGCCCGGGGAGGAAGACAGCACCGCAGCCGTTGAAATCGTGAAAGAGAGCGACACCATAGCCGCAAAAATCGCGGAAGAGAGCGACGCCATAGCCGCAAAAATCGCGGAGGAGAGTGACTCCATAGCCGCAAAAATCGCGGAAGAGAGAGACACCATAGTCGTGGAAGAGAGCAAGTCACCTGTCGAACACCCGGAGCCAAGCCAGGCTGCTGACTACATTGAAAAGAGCTTCGACCTCTCAAAACTACTTGAGATTGAAGACCAGGCAGGGTTGGGCAAGCCGCAATGGGAATTGGAAATCTTATCTCCGTTTGATATAGCCAAAATCATGGAAGTCGTGTCCTTCCTTGACCAATTACCCGAAGTTGCAAATACTGAGATGATTGTACCCCAGATTGATATGCCTTCAATTCTGGTTTTCCTGCGTGGGCCCATGAACCTTGTTGATGTGCTGCAAACAATCCCCGCAGTGGCTCATGTTGAAGAAGTCACAACTGATAAAGCTGCTACCAACGGCGAATCAGGGAACGGACCAAGGAAAGTCCGCGTAAGCCTCTCGGAGAATACAGCGGCGCAAGAAAAGAAGTAAAATAGCGTAAATGTCTTCTGCAAGAGTTGGCAAACCAATCAAATCGAAAAAGATTTGATCCTTGAAAGGGAATTGAAACCAACCCTCATCGGTGTCAGGAAATTCCTTAATTAGTTCTCCCTGAAAAGCTCGAAGCTAGCCGAGTATGAGTGAAACTGGTAAAACAAGAAACCAGGGTACTGAGATATGGGTTGGACAGGGCATATTGGCCCATAATCTGTGGCAGGTGGTGAGCATAATATAAAAAGCAAATGAAACGATAAAGGGCATCCAAAAAAATTTCTGCCTCCGTGCTATGATTTAAGGGATATTTGTAGGAAGAGAGACCAGAAATTCATGGTAGCATTTGAGGCGCGATGTAGCACCACCGCTATGGGGATAATGCCTCACAGGGATGTTGACCGGGCGCTGGAACTTGCCTTAAGCCTGGACATCCCCTTCTGGCCCCAGCTTCCTAAAGTGAGCTTGTATGAAGATATGTATGTTCAAGCATCGCAGAATTTTCCCGGCATAGCTATTGACTTTAACAAAGAGAGGCTCGCCTTCGACACTGCACGATTTAAACAAGAACTCGACGAGTATTTCGTGAAAATGGATATCGCTGACACTTTTGCCCTTACCGCCGAGTATTCCAGGGTATTCCACGAGTTTCTCTCCAGGGAACTTCAAGGTTATAAAGCTATCAGGGGACAAGTGACGGGCCCGGTGAGTTTTGGCTTGAAAGTATTGGATGAAGATCTGAAGCCCATCATCTATAACGAAGAGGCGAGGACTATTTTGTTTGATTTCATTCAGAGAAAAGTCAACGTCCAATATCAAGAACTCAGTAAGAAGAACACTAACGCCTTTGTCTGGGTGGATGAACCAGGGCTGGGCTACGTGTTCAGCGGTTTTTCCGGGTACAACGAGCAACATGCTAAAGAAGACTATCATAAGTTCGTTGAGGGACTGGAAGGCCCCAAGGGGCTGCACCTCTGTGCTGAGGTGAATTTGCCCTATCTGTTGGAGTTGGGGGTAGAAATTCTGTCCTTCGATGCCTATCAAATTGGGTTTATGCCCAGGGAATATGCTGGCAATGTGGCTGAATTCATTCAGAGTGGCGGGATTATCTCGTGGGGCATTATCCCCACTGAATCCACAGCTCTGGCGACTCAGACACCAGAAACACTGGCTGAGATTCTCTCAAGCTATTGGGAGGTAATCTCGGAAAATACAGGTTTGTCCTTGAATCAAATTGCAAAGCAGGCATTGGTGGCTCCAGCCAGATGCTGCCTTAGCGATTTAGGCCAGGTCAACACAGTCGGTAAGACGGTAAGCGAATGCCAGGTCTCAGGCATTGAGGAAGGGCTTGTTGAGAAAGCATTTGCCTTCTTGCCTGAGCTCTCGCAGATACTGAAAGACAAGTATGGTGTATAAAGAATGGGATTCAATTCTTGCTCGGGGCTCTGTCCTGGGTCTCAGCCCGAGGGGCTTATGCCCAATTCTATTCGGGACGCTATAATTATGAGAGGGATAGCAATATGAAAGTATTAGGCATTATGGGCAGTCCCAGAAGGAAAAGCAATACCGAAATCCTTCTTGATAAGGCGCTGGAAGGTGCCAGGGAAGTAGGAGCCGAGGTTGAAAAGGTGCTGGTCTCAAAACTCAAAATCTCACCGTGCCTGGAAATATATGCCTGTCTCAAGGATGGCAACTGTGCCATTAAGGATGATATGCAATTGCTCTATAAAAAGCTTCTGGAAGCAGACCATATCATTTTTGCTTCACCGATGTTCTTCTATGGTATTACCAGTCAGGCGAAGGCAATAATAGACAGATGCCAGGCGCTTTGGGTAAGAAGACATGTGCTGGACATGGGCAAGGAGGACAATCGGGTGCGCAGAGGAGCGTTCATTTCAGTTGGCGCCACTCGAGGGAAAAAGCTCTTTGATGGCGCAGTGCTCACGGTGAAGTATTTCTTTGATGCTATAGGCGTGAAATATTCTGGTGATTTATTGGTCAGGGGAATTGATAACAAAGGCCAAATTGAGGAGTATCCTGCGGCTCTCGAGGGTGCATTTCGCCTTGGTCAAGAGCTTGTTCGTGGGAAATAGACACGACGAATGAAGGCAATAAGAGTTGACAATCTAACCAAGATGTTTGGTCGTCTTGTTGCGGTAGACCATATCTCATTTGAATAGGCTCTTACTTCTTCTCAAAGATGGAAGCTGATTGAGGAGTGGGGAAAGCCAACAGGACTAATGCTGATTTGGATGTCGATGACGATTACGGTGGGGTTAAGTGGGGATACTTTGTCCTCCGCCGAGCCAGGAGCAGAGGGAAATTATGAAATGCTTAAATCAGTAGCGTTTAGCTTGCCGTGTAGACTTTACATTGCCCCGGTAATCGGGGGCGGTGATGTTGAATACCAGGCTTATCCTGGGGTCCACCATTCGTGAACTGATTCGTGTTTCAATCTCGTCTAAAGAGAGACATGTGGTGACCACCATTGGCAACCGGGCGTTATAGCGGTAGTTAATCAATTGATACAGTTTCTCCTGAGCCCAGGGGGTGGCCGATTGCTCTCCAAAGTCATCGAGTATCAGCAACGGAGTCTCTTTAAGCTTCTCAGAAAATTCGTCATAGGATATTTTGCTCTCCGGGCTGAATGTAGAGCGTAAATGGTCCAGAAGGTCGGGGACAACCACAAATAAGACCGGCTTTCCTTGCGCCAGCCGATAATTAGCGATAGCTGCCGCCAGATGAGTCTTCCCACAGCCATTAATACCTTGAAATATCAGCCAACCCTCTGGTGAGCGAGCGAATTCTACTGCTAAGTTGAAAGCCTGGCGCAAATTTTGCCGCTGTTCCGGGGGAAGTTCCAGCCTCTTGTGGTCGAAATTATCAAATGTCATATTTCGTAATAGCTCTAACTCTAAGCCACTTCGGGATTCCAGGGGCGATTTTTGCTCAATCGTCCATATCTGGCAGGATTCATTATTGGCAAGATGGCCGCGTAAGCGTTCATCCATTTTTTCCAGCGGTACGTCGGTGGTGATTACCGTGGCCAGCCTGGTATTGAAGCGATGCTGGAGGAGTTGCTCTAGCTTCTCTTTAGCCCAGGCAGTAGCGCTTCCCAGAGTAAGGTCATCAAGCAGTAATAGAGGCACATTCTTTACCTGCTCAAAGAGCTCGTCATAAGTGGTGTCGCTTGTAGGGCTGAAGGCGGAGCGGAGGTGGTCCAGGAGGTCGGCAGCACCGATGTAAAATACAGGCTCCCCTAAACTGATACGATGATTGGCGATAGCACAAGCCAGGTGTGTTTTACCAGAGCCGCTGGGACCTGAAAATACCAGCCACCCCTGGGGATTATCAGCAAAGGCTTTGGCAGCCTGGTAGACCTGAGCAAAACGCTCCTGGGAAAGGGCACTTGCCGCCTTTCCTTTAGGAGATAAACTATCAAAGGTAAGCTGCGATAGGGAACCCAAATTACTGTATTTCTCAAGATATTCTGTTTTTTTCTTTCTCAACTCCCCTTTACTGCATCGGCAGGGTACCACCCGGCTGAAATCAACTTTCCCTGAATCTAGAGCAGGATGAACAAAGCCCGCCCCTTTGCAAACAGGGCAGATTTCACCCTCGCCTTCTTCCGGGGGAAGGGGAACGTTACCTTTTGACGAGGTGTCCGTATCGGCCCTTGATATATTTGTCTGGGCCATCCTTTTTAATGTCTCTCCTATACTCTCCACTGTCTTTACCTTCGCTAGCCCATCTTTCAAGGATGCGGGCGATATATCTCCAACTGCGTTTATTCAGCGTAACTGCTTCCTTAAAGGCTTCTTCAATCCACTGGGGTGGATAAAGCTTCTCTGCTTCCTTAAGTTCTTCAGCAATCATGGGCGTTAGCATTCCGATATTCTGCTCGTAGATAGCAAAGATGTTGATAGTTGGCGGCTGACGGCTATCAACGGTCAGAGAGTAAACATCCTCGAGCATTCCATTTATATTTAAGGTCGAGTGTAATAGAGCACCGTGCTCTACTGCTGAGTCCAAAGTTTGGCGAAGTGTCTCCTCGCCTAACTCGGCTGACAGCCGACAGCTTTCAGCTTTCAGTTCCTTGTAAGTAACAAACTGGGGATGGTCTGGCTTTCGCAGGATAAGATAAGCCACATACAACACTACTTTAAGTTCAGCTAGGTCTTGAATCTTAGGCACTGCCTGGGTAAAGAAAGAGTCAGGCAAGGGGATAAAATCTGTTTTACTTTGAGAGCTTGATAATTGTCGGTCAGGCATTTTTTTATCCTTAACTAACCCCAGATAAATTCTATTTTATTAAACAGGTCCCCGCGAAAATCGCAAGATTTTCACGGGTGGTTTAAGAGGCAGAAATCAGCTCTGCCTCTACATTATCAAATTTGACAACCCTTTCCAGGAAGCGCAGCTTTCTTTGTCCTAAAGGACCGTTGCGGTGTTTGGCTATGATAATATCGGCGATGCCGCGGGGATAAGGTTCCGTTTCAATATCATGTACCTTGCTCCAATCTTCGGGAGAATAATTCAGATCTTCCCGGTGAATGAAAATGACCACGTCAGCATCCTGCTCAATGCTGCCAGATTCGCGCAGGTCAGAAAGCTGAGGTATATGGGAGGGACGCGCTTCGATGGCCCGACTTAGTTGCGATAGGGCTAAGACAGGCACATTCAGTTCCCGGGCCAAAGTTTTTAGGGCACGAGTTATGTTACTGAGCTCCTGGACTCGGGTTTCATTTTTGCCATCGCCCTGTACCAGTTGCAGATAGTCGATGATAATCAGGTCGATGCCGCGTTCGAAGTGAAGTCGCCGCGCATTGCTCCTGATATCTGCCACCCGAAGCTTAGGTGAATCATCAACATAAATCGGCGCCTCGGATAAGACGCCGCTGGCTTCCATAATCTTTATCTCATCCCTCTCACTAAAGCGCCCAAGACGGACCTTTCCAGAATCCACCCCGGATTCGCTGGCTAGAAGTCTCTGTACCACTGCCTCTCGGGACATCTCCAAACTGAACAGCGCAATACAGGCCTTCTGGTTAATAGCGGCATTTCTGGCAACATTTAGGGCCAAGCTGGTCTTACCCAGACTAGTCTTGGCGGCTAAAACGATTAAGTCAGTCCTCTGTAATCCTCCTAAAAAATCATCTAAGGCAGTAAAACCAGTTAGAATATGAGGTATTTCCCCTGTCCTAAGCGTAGTAGATGCCCCAGCTTTGTCAAAATATTGACCGAGAACCTCGCGAATCGGAACAAGGCCTCGAAGACCTTGCCTGGCTCGCACTTTAAACAGGATATCTTCAGCGTCGTTGAGGCTAGCCTCAACATCTGGGCTGGCTTCGTAGCCAAGGGCCGCGATTTGCCTGGCGGCGGCGATTAGTCGCCGCATTACTGCTGTATTGGATACTATTTGGGCATAATATTCAACATGGAGGGATGTGGGTACATTACTTATTAAATGGCTTAAGAAGGCAGCACCACCAATTTGCTCCAGCTTGTCCTGACGCATTAGCTCATGAGCCACTGTAATCTGGTTTATGACTTCATTAGGACGTTGATAAAGAGAGAAACAAGCCTGGTAGATTACCCGATTTGTTTCTGAAAAAAAATCCTCGGGCTTGAGAGAAGCAGCAATTTTTAATATGGCCTCGGGGTCAATAAGCAGAGACCCAATTACTGCCTCCTCAGCTTCAATATCATGGGGTGGCAATTTTTCCTCGGCCATGCCTAATCTTTCTCCTCCTCTTTCTCTTTACCTTTCTCCTTCTTCTTCGCTGTCTTTTTCTCCTCCTCTTTCTCTTTATCCTTCTCCTTCTTCTTCGCTGTCTTTTTCTCTGCCTCTTTCTCTTTATCCTTCTCCTTCTTCTTCGCTGTCTTTTTCTCTGCCTCTTTCTCTTTACCTTTCTCCTTCTTCTTCTCTGCTTTTTTCTCTGGCTCTGTCTTTGTCTCTTTCTCCTCTTCGATAACCACCGTAATTTGCGGATTAAGGTCGCTGGCTAACTTAACGACTACTTCATAGCTGCCTGTTTTGCGTAAAGATTTTTCTATGTCTATTTTCTTTTTATCAATAACAGAACCTATGGCCTGACTTAATTCTTCAGCTACGTCGGCAGCAGTAATAGAGCCAAACAAGCGTTCTCCGTCACCCATGCGAGCTTTAAAACGAATTTCCCTTCCCTCAATTTGCTGAGCCAGCTCAACTAGTTTATCCCGGTCAATACTTTCCTCGAGCTTCTCCTTCTCCAGGTTGGACTCTACTTGCTTAATGACTGTTGAAGTGGCTACCAAAGCTAAACCCCGAGGCAAAAGGAAATTCCTGGCATAACCTTTGCTTACTTCCTTTATCTCTCCCGCCTTTCCCTTTCCGGGGAGGTCTTCTAGCAAAACAACTTTCATAAAATTCCTCACTTCGCTCAGAATGTCAGAAATCTCTCTGCCGATATGGCAGCAGTAGCGCCATCTCCAGCAGCAGTTATCGCCTGCTTGGCTGAATTATGGCGGACATCCCCAGCAGCAAATATTCCGGGAATCTTCGTTTCCATGAGTTCATTGGTGATTATGTAGCCTCCTTCGTCCAAAGGCAACAACCCCCGCCACTCAGCACTACTGGGCTCCGAGCCGATAGCCACAAAAACACCTGCTAGCTCTAATATTGATATTTTAGCATTTTTGTTGTTTTTTAGCATGAGTTGCTTAACTACCCCATCGCCTTCAATTTGGGTTACTACACTATCCCAAATAAACTCTATCTTGGGTTCAGCCATAGCTCTTTCCTGAAATATCTTGCTGGCTCGAAGCTGGCTGCGACGGTGAATGACCTTAACCGAGGAAGCAAACTTACTCAAGTGGAGAGCCTCAGTGATTGCAGCATCGCCGCCACCTATTACAGCCACTGCTTTATCTTTGAATAAAGGGCCATCACAGGTAGCACAATAGGAAACTCCCTTACCCACAAGTTCATCTTCTCCAGGCACGCCTAGTTTGCGAAATTGCGAGCCAGAGGCAATAATTATCGACTCAGATACAAAATCACCTTCGCTGGTGCTGATTAGATTATGCCTCTGGCTGGGCACTGCTTTGGTAACCTCGGCAAGCAATGTTTCCAATCCATAGCCAGTGGCTTGCTCATGGATAAGTTGTCCTAAATCAATTCCTGAGATACCCTTGGGAAAGCCAGGATAATTCTCCACTCGCTCAGCGTTGGTTATTTGCCCGCCAATTATCCCCTTTTCGATAAGCAAAGTATTAAGCCTCGAGCGGGCACAATATAGCCCAGCGGTGAGTCCCGCCGGTCCACCGCCAATTATGACTACTTGGTAAGTTTTGCCCATGGCTTGGAATTTTAACCTGTAGCTGCTCCCTCCCACAAATCACAGCGTCCCCCCCACCTAGCCAGAACTTCGCCCTCCACAGAGATTTGAGCAATCTCGCATAAGTTGGGACAAGCTCTACACTAATTAATTATACCACCGACTTTTGCCTTTAGGTTGGGAATGCCTACCCTAACCACTGTAAAATTCCTGCTTAATTTTATCAAGCATTCCTGGTTGGAGGATATCAGCCACAGTCATAGCCATTGCCTTGGCTGCATCCATTAAGCCTTCGTGTCCTGCTTCAGAGGCGGCTGCGGAGGCAAACTCCTGTGTATGTATGAGTACCTCAGGCGAAGCTATGGCTATCGTGGGATGTATGCTTGGTACCACTTGACTGACGTTTCCCATATCTGTGCTGCCAAAGCCAAAACGAGGGTCGAAGGCTTCGACATGTCGTCCCAGCGATTCTAGATTTTGCTTGAATAGCCCGGCTAAAGGCGCATTGTTTTTCATCGGAGCATAAGCCCTGTCTCTCCACCTATATTCTAATCTTGCGCCGCTGGCTACAGATGCTCCTGTAAAACAGTTTAAAACCTTGTCCTTCAATTCAGCAAGATAATCATCATCTAGAGCACGTATCAAAAACACAGCAGCGCTATGGGCAGGCACTACGTTGGGGGCTTCACCACCATCAGTGATTATGCCATGGATGCGTGCCTCTGCCTTTATGTGCTGGCGCAGCGAATTTATGGAGGTGAAAGCTAATATCATAGCTTCAAGGGCATTTATACCCCTGTGGGGTTGGGCAGCGGCGTGAGCCGGCCGGCCAAAAAATTCCACCTCTAGGGAGCTACAGGCAAGCGTTTGTATGGCTACCATGTTTAGGATATTGGGATGCACCATCATAGCCACGTCTATTTCTTTAAAGGCTCCTGCTTTCACCATGTCTATCTTGCCACCGAAGACTTCTTCTCCGGGAGTGCCCAGAACCACAACGCTGCCTCCTGACTGGTCAATGATAGACTTACTAGCCACAGCAGCCCCGACTGCCGAAGTAGCTATTATATTATGTCCGCAGCCATGTCCCATTTTGGGTAAAGCATCATATTCAGCAAGCAAGGCAATTCTCGGGCTCCCCTGGCCATATGTCGCCCGAAAGGCTGTAGCCAAGCCAGCAGTGCCTCGTTCTACATGAAATCCACTATCTTCAAGATAGCTAGTAAGCCAGGCCGACGCTTTTTCCTCCTCGAAGCCCAACTCAGGGTTATCATGAATATTCAGGCTCAACTGGATAAGTTGCTGCCTTTGTGATTCGACGCTATCCTTTATCGTTAGCTTTAGTCTTTCTATCTCCAAGATTGTTTAGCACTCCTTTCTGCCATTCTGAGCGAAGCGAAGAATCTAATTCCGCTCAAGGTGATAGAATAGGCATTTTCTATTTCTAAAACTTGAACCTCTTATGAATAGTTATTATACTTTGTGTTTGATCTAAATTTCTAGGTTGTGGCGGATGAAAAGAGAACCTCTGAAAGCTTTGATAAACGTAGCCCAGTTGCTGAAAGAGCCCATTGGCTCCACCCAAAGCCATGATGTAGGTGGAATGATTTATGAAGAAGTTGAAGGTTTTGTTGAAGGAAAGGCAAAGGTGATTCGTACCAATCGGGGAGCTTTAGTTCAGTGCAAATTAACTGCTGAGGTAAAACTAATATGTAGCCGCTGTCTTGATACATTTTTATGCCCTATAAGTTTCACTGCGGAAGAAGAATTTCTTCCGATATCCGATGTGTCTGGTGATTTAGCAATCTCTTCGGTGGAACAATCAGAAGGGTTCACCATTAATAATAAAAATATACTTGACCTGAGCGAGCTAATACGGCAATATATGTTGTTAAATTTGCCCATGAAACCACTATGTCGACCTGACTGCCCAGGAATGAAGGAGGCGAATTCACATGGCACTACCTAAGAAGAAATACGCTAAAGCGCGCCAGGGGAAAAGGCGCAGCCACCTTAAACTAACTCGGCCTGCCATGGATGTGTGCCCACATTGCCACAGTCCTAAGTTATCTCACCGTGTTTGCCCTACATGTGGCTGGTACAATGATAGAGAAGCAATTGAGGTCAAACCCGCCAAGAAGAAATAGTTAGCATGGCTGAGTTACCCAAGGTAGCTTATGTTTTCCCAGGGCAGGGCTCTCAAAGCACTGGTATGGGACTGGACCTGTACAACAGCTATCCTTCAGCCAGGGCAGTCTTTGATGGAGCTGATGCTTCTTTAGGCTTTTCTCTCTCCCGTTTATGCTTTGAAGGTCCAGAGGAGGAATTGAGGAAGACGCATAACGTCCAACCAGCGATACTAGTCGTCAGCATTGCTTGCCTTAAAGCGCTTGAAGAGGCAACCATAGCTAATTTTCCCTCTCCCACTTTTGTTGCTGGACATAGTTTGGGTGAATATACTGCTCTGGTTGCTGCTGGTGCGCTGGGCTTGACTGATGCTGTTTTGCTTGTCAGGGAAAGAGGGAGATTAATGTATGAAGCTGGTCTAAAAAATCCCGGAAGCATGCTGGCTGTAATAGGGCTTGATGAAGAAACAGTTAAAGATATAAGCTCCAACAGCGGAGCCGAGATTTCCAATATAAACTGTCCAGGACAGATTGTAATCAGTGGTACCGCCCAAGTTCTGGCTGAAGCTGATAAATTAGCCAGGGCAAGAGGTGCTCGCGTTCTTATCCCTTTGAGGGTAAGTGGGGCTTTCCATTCTGCCTTAATAGAACCAGTCCTAGCTGAATTCAGTAGGATCGTCTCGAATGTTAGGTTTCAACCACCGGTTATTCCTGTAATATCTAATGTGACCGCCCAGCCGTTACCCGATATTGATTCGATAAAAGTGGAACTGGTTAAGCAGCTTCGTAATTGCATCCAATGGCAAAGGTCGGTGGAATATATGATAGATAGTGGGGTGACCACCTTTTACGAAATAGGTCCCGGAAGAGTGATTAGCGGTTTAATAAGGCGAATTAATGCTGATCTCCAAACGTTCAACCTATCAGGAGTTGAGGATATAACGCAGCTAGTATACAAAGAAGGTCCGACTAACTAATGACAGTCTCCAGGCGAAAGGCAAGAATCACTGCTCTCCAGGCACTTTATGAGCTTGATTGCACAAAGCACAATATGGAGGAGGCTTTAGGTCACTTAATAATAGGGGAAAAACTGGCTAATGAAGCACTTAACTTCAGTGAGGAGCTTGTGAATGGAGTGCTACGGAGTAAATCTGAACTTGATGCGCGCATTAAAAAATTTGCCCCTGCCTTTCCCCCAGAGCAGATGTCTATCATAGATAGAAATATTTTGCGCCTGGCTATTTTCGAAATTTTATTTGATGATAAAACTCCGTTCAAGGTAGCTATAAATGAGGCTGTAGAGTTAGCCAAGGAATTCGGAAGCGATTCTTCCCCCCGGTTAATCAACGGTGTATTGGGCTCAATAACAACTGAACGTGGCGTAAAACAATAAAGCCTCACTAAGGGACGTGAGAGCCTTGCGCTTTGTTCGAAACTGGCAACTGCACCTTATGAGGCACTAGAAGAGTCAAAAAGGCTACAGGAGGAATAATCTAGACACTGGTAGAGCCCAGGATTGGCTTACTCAAGGCTAAAAACCACATGGGGGTCAGGTGATTTGTAACAAAGTACCTGACCCCCCTTTTCATATGACCAGTGGCTCTTAGTAGTTTCAATGTAGTCTAGCCCGTGAATAGTCCCAAGATAGGGAAGGTTCGGAGTTTGTTATAGTGCCTGCCCTGTTGTAAACTGCAATGCTGGTCATGCTGATAGACATTCCTCGGAGCAAATCTCGGAACATTTTTCCCGCCACAATCTTGCTTTTTGGGGCGTGGTTTGTTATACTTCCCGCCCGTGTTAAATCTACATTACGGAGAAAAAGGGTGGCCACAATGCTTTTGTGGGCCACCCTTTTATGACCAATCCTAAAGAGTGGAGGTAAATGGTAAAATGGACGTACTAAGTCCTTACAAAGAAGCTACAGATGTGATACTCGAGGCCGGTGGTGAGCCTATCAAATCGTGCTACCAATGTGGTCTTTGTACAGGTATCTGTCCCTGGAATTTGGTCCGAAGTTTTCTCGTTCGCCGCATCATGCATGAAGCTCAGCTTGGGGCAACCGATTTCGGAAGCGAAGATGTCTGGACTTGTGTCACTTGTCGAGCTTGTGTTCAACGCTGTCCTCGGGGCGTCGAAATAATAGATGTGATGAGGGCTATGCGCCGAGCTGTAGCTAGCCTGGGTATCGGCGTTGTACCAGACGCCTTGAGAATTTCAGCCAAGAACATCGCTGGCGTAGGTAATCCACTTGGTGAGGCACCAGAAAAGCGAGATGACTGGGCCAAAGACTTTAAGGTAAAAAGTTTTGCTTCGGGCACCGAAATACTTTATTTCCCTTGCTGTGTTCCTTCCTATGACCCTGATGTAAAAACAGTAGCTCGATCCACTGCCACAATCTTCAATAAGCTTAAGATTGATTATGGCCTTATAGGTACTGAAGCAAAATGCTGTGGCGAGTCAATTAGAAAAGCCGGGTATGAAGATACGTTTCAAAGTCTGGCCCAAAACAATATTAGTCTCTTTACCAATAATGGTGTCAGAACCGTGGTAGTTAGCTCACCGCACTGCTATCACACGTTTAAAAATGAGTATCCTGAGCTTGGAGGCAAATTTGAGGTAATTCATATCACCCAATATCTAGCTTCACTTATCGAGAAGGGGAAATTGAAGCTCTCTAAAGAGATAAACAAGAAAGTAATCTATTCCGACCCTTGTTATTTGGGGAGACACAATGATGTCTACGACGAGCCTAGAAAGGTATTGCAGAGCATTCCCGGCTTGGAGTTAATAGAATTCCCCGATGCTCGTGAGGACGGTCTTTGCTGTGGCGGAGGTGGTGGTAGAATCTGGATGGACACCCCGAAAGGGGAAAGGTTCTCTGACATAAGGGTGGAACAAGCTGTTGCAAAAGGCGCTGATATAATAGCTGTAGCTTGCCCTTACTGCTTCCTCAACTATAGAGACAGTGTGCTCTCTATGGGCAAGGCAGAGACTATGCAGGTTAAAGATATCGCTGAGCTTGTTGCTGAGGCAATATAGTAATGGAGGAACTAACATGGAAGACGTTAAAATTGGCGTTTATATCTGTCATTGCGGTTTGAATATTGCTGACACAGTGGATGTAGAAGAGGTATCCAAATATGCTGCAACCTTACCTGCGGTGGCGGTGTCTCGTAACTACAAATTTATGTGTTCTGACCCGGGACAAAGTATGATCAAGGAAGATATTAAGGAACTTGGTCTTAATCGAGTTGTAGTCGCCTCCTGTTCCCCACTGATGCACGAACCAACCTTCCGCCATGCTATTCAGGAGGCGGGAGTAAATCCTTACCTCTTTGAGATGGCTAATATTCGAGAACATTGTTCCTGGATTACTGAAGACCATAAGGAGGCTACTGAAAAGGCCAAAGCCTTGGTAAGTGCTGCCGTAAGGCGTGTTTATTATCACCAGCCCTTGGAGATACGAGAAGTCCCGGTTAATCCCAATACTTTAATTATTGGTGGCGGTATTGCTGGCATCCAGGCTGCCCTGGAAATTGCTGACTCTGAGCACAAGGTTTATCTGGTGGAGAGGGATCCCAGCATTGGCGGGCATATGATTCAATTCGATAAAACCTTCCCTACTCTAGACTGTTCCGCCTGTATCCTGACACCCAAGATGAGTTCAGTAGGTATGCATCCCTACATCGAATTAATGACTTATAGTGAGGTGGAGGAAATCTCCGGCTTTGTCGGCAGTTTCAAAGCCAAGATTCGAAAGAAGGCTCGTTATGTGGATGAAGACAAATGCAATGGCTGTGGTGTATGTATAACTAAATGTCCCTGGAAAGCAGCTAGTGAGTTTGACATGGGCTTAGGTGAGAGAAAAGCTATCTATACTCCGTTCGCTCAGGCAGTTCCAAATATACCGGTCATTGATACAGAACATTGTGCTTATTTCCTCAAGGGGAAATGTCGGGCCTGCGAGAAATTCTGCGAACTAGGTGCTATTGATTTTGAGCAGGTTGACCAGATTGTTGAGATAGAGGTGGGCAATATCATTGTCGCTACCGGTTATGACTCCCTCGATCCCACTCCTATTACTCAGTACGGCTATGGCAAGTTCGACAATGTTTATACCGGACTTGAATTTGAGAGGATATGTAACGCTGTGGGACCTACCAGTGGCAAGATAGTCCTCAGAGACGGCTCAGAGCCCAAGAGCGTGGCTATTCTCCACTGTGTAGGTAGCCGCGATGAGAACTACCACGAGTATTGTTCCCGAGTGTGCTGCATGTATGCGCTCAAGTATTCCCATCTTATAAAGGAGAGAACAGATGCTGAAGTTTACCAGATGTATATAGATATGCGCTGTTTCGGCAAGGGGTATGAGGAATTCTATAAGCGGCTCTCCGAAGAGGGGGTCAACTTCATCCGAGGAAAGGCAGCTGAGGTTACTGATAGGGCAATCAATGAAGATGAGGAAGGAAAGCTCATAGTCTGTGGGGAAGACACTTTATTGTGCAAGATTATCCGAGTCCCAGTTGACATGGTAATCTTGGCTACGGCTTTGGAGCCGAGGGCAGATGCTGCCGAAGTAGGTAAGTTGCTGACTATCAGTCGAAGTGCTGATGGCTTCTTCTTGGAAAGACATCCTAAACTCGACCCAGTAGCGACTATGACCGACGGTGTTTTCATCGCGGGTTGTTGCCAGGGTCCCAAGGACATACCGGATACCGTAGCCCAGGCTTCAGCCGCTGCAGCTCGGGTTTTGGCTCTAATCAGTAAGGGAAAGGTAGAGCTTGAGGCAGCTACTGCTGTTATTGACGAAGGGAAATGCTCGGGCTGTCGGATCTGTAATCTTCTCTGCCCTTACAGTGCTATTTCTTACATCGAAGATGAGAAGGTATCCCGAATTAATGAGGCTCTGTGCAAGGGCTGTGGTGTGTGTGTTGCTGCCTGTCCTAGCGGTGCCATTACTCATAAACAGTTCACCACGGAGGAAATTACAGCAGAAATTGAGGGGGTATTAGTATGAGTTTCGAACCTAAAATTGTTGGCTTTCTTTGCAATTGGTGCTCTTACCGGGGTGCTGATCTGGCGGG
>Ga0307426_1000161_pt1 | contig 43284 bp, 38 predicted proteins | sample SalMarWE160340MG_FD_202165 | JGI IMG/M metagenome (GOLD analysis project Ga0307426, IMG submission 202165) | Salt marsh sediment microbial communities from the Plum Island Ecosystem LTER, Massachusetts, United States - WE1603-40 | ecosystem: Environmental > Aquatic > Marine > Intertidal zone >... | reverse complement strand
TCTTTTTTGCCGAACATGACACTGCCGATTTCACAGGAACGGATGCCGCCGCAAAGATACAGCTCACAGGCCAGTGCCTGGCCCGGAAATTCATGGGCGGGTATGTGGGGCAGAAAAGCGCCTGCATCCAGATAAATGGCATGCCCTCCGGGCGGCCTAAAAACGGGAGCTCCCAGATCAGCGATTTTTTCACCCAGGTAGGACACCGAACGTATGCGATAATTCAAATAGTCTTCTTCAAGGACTTCATCCAGACCCAGGGCAAAGGCCTGCAGATCGTGACCGGCCATACCACCGTAGGTGGGAAATCCCTCGGTCACCACCAGGATGTTTCTGGCCTGCTGGGCAAGTTCATCGTCATTGACGGCAAGAAAGCCCCCCATGTTGACCAACCCGTCCTTTTTGCCGCTCATGGTGCAGCCGTCGGCATAGGAAAACATCTCTTGAGCGATCTCACGTACAGGCGTCTTTTCGTAGCCGGGTTCGCGCAATTTGATAAAATAGGCATTTTCGGCAAACCGGCAGGCATCCAGGAAAAAGGGGATGCCGTAGCGATGGCTCACTTCAGCGGTTTTACGAATATTTTCCATGGAAACCGGCTGACCGGCATTGGAGTTGTTGGTTACCGTCAGCATGATTAAGGGAATACGCTCCGGACCGTTTTGGCGGATTAACTCATCCAGTCCTTTCAGGTCGATATTGCCCTTAAAGTCTCCCGGCGCTTGCGGCTCGATCGCTTCCGGCGGCAAGAGGTCAATGGCTTCCGCCCCGCTGAACTCTATGTTGGCCCGGGTAGTGTCGAAATGGGTGTTGTTGGGAATAATTTTGTTCGCACCACCCATGAGGTTAAAAAGGATTTTTTCTGCCGCCCGTCCCTGGTGCGTGGGAATAAGATGTCGGAACCCGGTGAGGTCCTTAACCTTTTGTTCCAGCAGATAGAAACTTTTCGAACCGGCATAGGCCTCATCCCCCTCTATCATGCCGCCCCACTGTCGGGCGCTCATGGCCGAGGTTCCGCTGTCGGTGAGCAGATCGATCAGCACATCGTCGGCGTGGATGTTGAACAGATTGTATCCGGCCTCTTTTAGAATGTTTTCTCTTTCTTCGCGGCTGGTAAAGCGCAGAGGCTCCACGCTTTTAATCTTAAAAGGCTCGATGATGGTTTTCATTGAAGAATTTCCTCGTTTTTCGCGTATACCTCACATGTATGGCGAGAAATTGCAGTCGCTTCAAGAGCGCTGCTTGAATATGCCAGAGAGGATTAAAAGTAGACTAAAACCGGGAGGATAGCTTGTCAAGCGGGGAGCGCGGGCAGGGCAACCATTTTGCAACGCTGATTTTAATTCATCCAGTTGCTTCGGCCGGCAAGGAGAAATATTCAACACATTGGTTATGCCGCTTTTTTAATCCCTGTCCATTGACCAGCCAGTTCCGGATCATTGGTAATCACACCGTCAACCTTCATATCCCGCATCATGATAAAGTCTCCCAATGTGTCTACATTGTATGGAAATACTTTAATGCCGCTCGCGTGCATCATGTCAACCTGTTTTGGGGTGACAATTTTATAATCCGGATGCCAGGAAAACACATTCAATCGGGTGCACATTTTAACTGTATTATTATTGGCCGGCTTGTTTGAAATAAAGGCAATGGCCGGAGCTACTTTCATGGCTGCGATCTGTTCCAGGATATTGACGTCAAAACTGGAGATCAGGCCGGTATCCAGCATCTTCTTTTGCCTTAGCAATTCGACGATCTGTTTTTCAACGGCATCCGGCGGATGATGGGATTCATAGGCATTTGATTTTATCTCTATATTCACGTAAACGCGGCCGTTCACCAGATCCAGCACTTCACTCAATTTCGGCAGCTGCTGATCCGCAAACACCGCATCAAACCGGCTTCCGGCATCCAGGCGTTTCAGCTCCGCCAGGGTAGAGTCGGCCACGGCGCCATGTCCATTCGTTGTGCGTTCCAGGGTAGCATCGTGTATGACAACCAATTTGCGGTCGCGGCTGAGCATCACATCCAATTCGACCATTGTGGCACCGGCCGCTATTGCGGCTTGAAAAGCGGCCAGGGTGTTTTCGGGATATTTAGCAGGATACCCCCGGTGTCCGATAATCCAGGGGGCTTTGAAATTATTATTTGATTTAAGTTTGAGCATGCGCAGCAGATTTCCTTTCACTATCCGTAAACCAATGTTTTTTGTTTGTTCCACTAATTTTATCGTCCATCTAAACGATGGCTTTAGTCCAAATTTACAGTTATGCAGTTCAAAATGGGCTATTGAAGCAAAGTTTACGCAATGAGCTTTTTTATCATCAGATCTAAAAAATCCTTATCGCACCCGATAGGTTTATGATGGCCCGGTGGATTTGAATTTTAAAACCATAAAAAAAGGCTTCATGCCGCTAAATAAAAAAAGCAGAATGAAACCCCGCAAAAATTGAATTTTTTATATTAAATCGAGTTTGGTTCTGAATGTCTGTTCAGCATGCTTGTGCGATGTTATACGGTCCTTAATAAACAGATCTCATTTTTGACTACCAATTTTAAGCATTCAGGTTTTTAAAATCAACAGGAAAAATTCAGTAAATCAAAAAAAAATCCGACGATGCTATTTTCCATCCAGCGTTTTGCGAACCACATGCAGCATTTTTTGCAAATCGAAAGGCTTGTTGATGAATCCTGCGGCTTTTGACTCAATTTCTTCTTTGGTGCGTCCTTCGACGGAGTGACCGCTTGCTATAATTATTCTGGCAGCAGGATCTTCCTTAAGAATTTGCTCGAGACAGGTCTTGCCGCCCATACCCGGCATGATCAGATCCAGAATGATAAGCGCGATGTGCTCCCTGTTTTCCCGGAAAAGCTGTACGCCTGTTTCTCCGTCAGGAGCTATAAGCACCGTGTAACCAAACTTGGCCAGCATCCGTTCACCGAGATCCCGCAAATAGTCTTCATCATCAACCAGCAGGATGGTCTCATTTCCGTGAAGGTTCTGGGGCAACTCCGTGCGTCGTTGCGGCTGGTGGCGGCTGGGTTCTTTTATCGCCGGGAAGTAAACGCTGAATACTGTTCCTTTTCCAGGCGCGCTGTCGCATGTGATATGACCGCCGTGATTTTTAACAATCCCGTAAACCATGGCTAAACCGAGCCCGGTTCCCTTACCCGTTTTTTTAGTGGTAAAAAATGGCTCAAAAACATGTTCCAGGGTTTGCTTATCCATCCCCTTGCCGTTATCGGAGAAGTTTAACATAACATATTCTCCAGGGTATGCGTCGATGTGCCTTTTACAGTAGTTCTCGTCCAGAGTTGTGTTCCGGCAGTCTATAACCAGTTTGCCGCCATCAGGCATGGCATCCCTTGAATTGATGCTTAAATTCATTATCAGCTGTTCAATCTGGACCGAATCGGCATTGATGATTTTGAGGTCGTCTGCGAGATGGGTTTCAATGGCGATCATCTTGGGGATGGTTCTTTCCAGCAATTGTTCCAGCTGCCGGACTTCCTGATTGAGATTGAGCGGGCGGAGCTTGCTATCAACCCTCCGACCGAAGGTAAGAAGCTGCCTGGTGAGCTCACCGGATCTTTGAGTGGCCGTTTCGATCTGTCTGAGCAGTTTTAAATCAGGATTTCCCGCTTCTTTTTCACAGATTAAAATCTGGGTGTAACCCAGGATACCCTGGAGAGAATTATTGAAATCATGCGCTATCCCTCCGGCCAGTGTACCGATTGCTTCCATTTTTTGCGCCTGGAGGAGTTGATCTTGAAGTTTCTTTCTTTCTTCTTCCGATGCTTTTCGTTCGGTTATATCCCGCGTAACTCCAATAATGCCAAAGGATGATATCCAATTGAGGTACAACCCCCTCGCGGTTGTTTCAACCCAAACGGTGGAACCGTCTTTATGGTATAACTCTAATTCTCCCCGTGTAATTTGAGGTGGATCGCTTTGGCTTTTTCCCAGCACTCTGCTGAGGTTTTTTTTGGCGAGCTCCAAAGATTCAGCATTGAGCAATTGATCGAGCTCCAGCTGCTGCATCTCTTTAGGAGTATAGCCCACGATTCTTTCCACTGAAGGGCTGACGTAAATAAATCGCAAGTCGTTTGGGTCCAGGATCCAGATAATGTCGACGACGTTTTCGGCCAGCAGCCTGAATCTTTCTTCGCTGTCACGCAACGCTTTTTCGCGCTGTGCCAGCTGCTCCAGGTTGTACTGCAGGGCGCGATTGCTATTTTTTAAAGAATCCTCACTTTTGCGGGCCCGTTTCAGTGCGCTGCTGAGCCCCGTGGTGGTTAATGTCAGAAATATGGCTGTCAGGGAAAACATGGCGGTTGACTCCAGCGCGACCTCGTATGGCCCGTCCAGCTGAAAGCTCATGAAGCCGACCTGCTCGGCATGGGCCAGAATCCAGATAGACAGCGTATTCAAGGCGGCAATTCCGATACTCGCGCGCCAGTCAAGCAGTAAGCCGGCAAGCACCATAATCGTTATATAAATAATAGCGGCTGACCCGCGCACGCCGTCGGACGTAAAGGCCTGAAAAGTTATGTTGCTCCATAAGAAACAAACAAAAGTAAAACCGGCCGTTTTTACATAACCGGCACGGAGAAGAAAAAGCAGACCTATTGCAACCACAATAATACCGGCGTTGGCTGCAATGGCATAGGGACCCAGTTCATAAGATATTCCCCTCATCAGCCATGTGATAATCAGAATACTCACCACCGCAACTACCGACCATAGGATAACGCCGAGAATCATGGCAACCCGTGTTTTTTCTTCGTCTTCAAAAACCGGTGGCATCAGCAGCCTTTTGATACGGGAGTGCACAGGATCAGAAAGAGTTTGATTCTGTTCCATTTTTTTTGCCTCTAATTTTATTTGACTATCTGTTTCCACGTTTAATTTTAACATGGATATGGTGATCGAAAAACGATTAAATAACTTAAGGCTGGGGGTTCCGAGTTTCGGAACAAGAAATTGAATGCTGCTGAGGTCTGGCAACCGTTTCTACTTTCCGATGCGCTTGCCGTTTTCTCTGTCAAACACATGCAGTTTGTGGGGAGGAATAGCGAGGGGTAAAATGGTATGCTTTTCGAATTGCTGAACATCAGCCAGTCTTACCGTTAATAAGGTCTTGTCCTCTCCGAAATGACCATGAACCAGCGTATCTGCACCCAGAATTTCCACATGATCCACGCGAAAATGCAGGTCGCCCTGTTTTTCTTCAGCAAGTATAAAATGCTCAGGCCGAATTCCCAAAATAACTTCTTTTCCCCCATGGGTGGAAATGCTGCCGTTGGCAAGCGGCAGGCTGACATAACCGGGGATTTCAATCGATCCGCCGTCGGGGCTCAAACGAACCTTAAGAAAATTCATGGCCGGTGAGCCGATGAAGCCGGCCACAAACCGGGTTGCCGGTCGTTCATAAACTTCCAGGGGCGATCCTATTTGAGCGGCATAGCCGTTGTCCATGACAATCAGGCGGTCGCCCAGGGTCATGGCTTCTACCTGGTCGTGGGTGACATAGATGCTGGTGATCTTTAGATCTTCATGCAATTTTCTGATTTCAAGACGCATCTGAACCCGCAGTTTGGCATCCAGGTTGCTGAGGGGCTCGTCAAACAAAAACACTTTGGGCTCCCGCACAATGCATCTGCCCATGGCGACTCGCTGCCGCTGTCCGCCGGAAAGCTGACGGGGTTTGCGGTCCAAAAATTCCGTGAGTTCCAGAATTTTAGCGGCATTGCGCACCCTTTCGTCGATTTCAGCTTTGGGCATGCGGCGAATTCTCAGCCCGTAGGCCATGTTTTTATAAACCGTCATATGGGGGTAAAGGGCGTAATTTTGAAATACCATGGCAATATCGCGGTCGGCCGGCTCCAATCGATTGACCACCTTTCCGTCGATGGCGATTTCGCCGTCCGTAATGACCTCCAGGCCGGCGATCATGCGCAGCACGGTGGACTTGCCGCACCCGGAGGGGCCTAAAATAACGATGAACTCACCCTCCTGGATATCGCAGCTGATTCCGTGAATGACCTCTGTTTTGCCAAACGACTTGTAGACATCTTTTAAACTCACGTCTGCCATTATTTCTCCGTTTCAATCATTCCTTTCACAAACTGCTTCTGCATAAAAATAACGATCAGCACCGGCGGAAGCATGGCCAGCATGGAAGATGCCATGATAATATTCCATTCTGCCTGTGTATCGCCAGCATCCAGCATGCGTTTAATTCCGATCAGAAGTGTATAGTAGCTTTCGTCATTGGTGATCAGCAGCGGCCAGAGATACTGATTCCACCCATAAATGAACAGGATCACAAAAAGGGCGGCAATTGAGGTGCGGGACATGGGCAGCAGGATATCAAAAAAGAAGCGGATCGGTCCGCCGCCGTCGATGCGATGGGCCTCGCAAAGCTCATCCGGGATGGTCATAAAAAACTGGCGAAACAAAAAAGTGGCCGTCGCCGAAGCGATCAAAGGAAAAATCAATCCCGAATAGGAGTCCAGCAGGTTTAAATCGGCAGCGACCTTATAGGTGGGTAAAATTCGTACCTCCACCGGCAGCATCAGGGTGATAAATATCATCCAGAAAAAGAACATTCGGAAACGAAAGTTAAAATAGACAATGGCGAAGGCGGCCAGCAGCGAGATAAATATCTTGCCGAAAGTGATTCCCAGGGCCATGATCAGGCTGTTGAGCATCATGGTGCCGACGGTGGCCCCCAGATCACGTGGACCCACCGCAAGCGCGCGGGTATAGTTCTTGATCAGATGGCTTCCCGGCAGCAGCGGAAACGATGATGTTATCTCATCCAGGCTGTGGGTGGAGGCGACAAAGGTGATGTAAATGGGAAATGCAACAATCAGACACCCGCTGATCAAGACTGCGTGGGTTAGAAAGGTCAGCCATGGGCGATGCTCTACCATCGGTGACTCCTTAGCCGCTTGTGCTTTGAATTGATTACTTTCTTCAGTTTTCCAAGGACCATCTACAATCCTTAATACGTCAGTTTTCAGGGCGAATAAATTAGTAGTGCACTTTTCTTTCGATGTAACGGAACTGAATCACCGTCAGGGAAACGACAACAATCATCAAGATGACCGATTGGGCGGCGGACCCGCCTTGATCCAACGCCAGAAAGCCGTCGCGATAGACCTTGTACACCATGATGTTGGTGGCCTCGTTCGGCCCCCCCTCGGTGATGGCGTGGATGACGCCAAAGGTATCGAAAAAGGCGTAAACAATGTTCATGACGATTAAAAAGAAGGTGGTGGGTGACAGCAAAGGAAAGACGATGGTCCAGAAGCGCCTGGACGGGGAGGCACCATCAATGGCGGCGGCCTCAATGAACGATTTGGGTATGGCCTGGAGTCCCGCCAGGAAAAATAAAAAATTGTAGGAAATTTCCCGCCAGGCGGCGGCCATGATCACCAGCAGCATTGCCTGTGAGCCGTTTAGCGCATAATTCCAGTCAATGCCGATTGCTTTCAGGAGAAAAGCAATCATGCCCACCGTCGGATTGAAAAGAAAATACCACAGAACCGCGGCCACTACCGGCGCGACTGCATAAGGCCAGATAATGAAAGTTTTATAGGTGGTTGCGGCGCGAACGGCCCGGTCGGCCATCACCGCCAACACCAATGCCGTTGACATGGCAATGGCCGCCACCGAGAAGCTGAAAATAGCGGTCACATATATGGAATTCAGATAAATCTCATCGGTAAAGATGTAGACAAAGTTGGCCAGCCCCACAAATTCCGATGAAAGACCAAAAGCATCTTCCCGCAGGAACGACTGATAGAGCGCCTGGGAAGCCGGCCAGATAAAAAAGACGATGGTGATGATGATTTGGGGTGTCACCAGAAGGTAAGGCAAAAATTTATGTTTGAAGACGACACGCTTTGCCATTTAATTAATTACTCCGCCCTGAAAAATAGCCCATTCAGGGTTGTAATTTGCTCTTTGACACCTGAGGAAAGTTGTTAAATTCAAGGTTCGGCGGATGAATTTCCCAATTACTGTTGAAAAACAACGTCCAATTGGTTTTACCGCAACCGGGGTCAATACAGGCCCGGAAACCCAACAGGCCGGGCCCATTTGAGTGAGCCCGGCGTAATGAGTCTATTTGTTGGCATCTTCGAACCGGCGCAGCAGTTTGTTGCCTGCTGCAACCGCGTCGTTCAGCCCTTCCTGAGCCGTTTTTTTGCCAACGAAGATCGCTTCGAGTTCGTTGTAATTGACGTCGCGCACCTGTAAAAAGTTGCCGAATCGCAACCCTTTGGAATTAGCGGTCGGTTTATTCAGGGTCATTTGTTTCAGGGCGGTTTCCGTGCCCGGATTCTTCTCATAAAAACCCAGCCCCTTCGTCAGGTAATAGGCGTCCGTGGTGATTGGCAAGTAGCCGGTATCCTGATGCCATTGAGACTGGACGGCGGGAGAGGATAGGTAGGTGAAAAACGTGGCAACCCCTTTATACTCCTCGGCAGGATGACCCTGCAGGACCCACAGGCTGGCACCGCCGATGATGGTATTTTGAGGCGCACCCGGTACATCGGGCCAGTAGGGCAGCATGCTGGTGCGAAATTCGAACTTGCAGTTCGCCTTAAACCTGGCATAGCCTGCTGAAGATTCAGTGATCATAGCAACTTCACCGGTTTCAAATTTGGGATCTCCCAGGTTGCGGCGGCCGCCATAAATGAAAATTTTGTCTTTTTGCCAATCGGCCAGCTGTTGGATGTGCCTTACGTGCAGCGGGCTATTGTAAACGAATTCGGTATCCAGACCGCCAAAACCGTTTTCTTTGGTCCCGATGGGGACATTGTGCCAGGCGCTGAAATTTTCAATCTGGATCCAGGAGATCCAGGCGGTTGAGAAGCCGCCCCCGTAACCGGCCGCGACTAATTTCTTTGAGTATTCACCGACTTCGGGCCAGGTTGTAGGCGGCTTGTCCGGATCAAGACCGGCTTTTTTAAAGGCGTCGACGTTATACCACAATATTGGCGTCGAGCTATTGAACGGCATGGACAACATTTTACCGTCAGTTGTTGTGTAATAGCTGGTTACGGTCGGCAAATAAGCCGTTGGATCGAACGGCAGTCCCGATTCCGCCATTACCTCGTAAACCGGTTTAATAGCGCCTTTGGCTGCCATCATGGTTGCGGTTCCGACTTCAAAAACCTGCAGAATATGCGGCGGATTCTTTGAGCGGTAGGCCGCGATGCCGGCGGTCATGGTGTCCGCATAGTTTCCCTTGTAAGTGGCTACCAACTTATACATGCTCTGGGACTTGTTAAAGCCGTCGGCGATGCCCTTAACCAGTTCCCCCAAGCGGCCGCCATGGGCATGCCACCAGTTGATGGTTATTGGTTCGGCCAGAACGCTGACGGGGAAAATGACCAGTACGGCAAGGGCGATGACGAGTGACCATTTCGAAAGTTTCATTATTCATTCCTCCTTTCTTCGATTAAGGTTAATTTTACAAATCGGTCTTTTAAGTCACAGCCAGAGTTTATTAGAAATACTATCTAAAATACTCGTTAATTACGAAAAGAGGTGAACAGTGAAAATTAGAATTGAACAAGAATTTTGTTAAACCTTAAAATAACAAATAAAGAATGCGTATCGAAAATGAACGGTCACCATCATAAATTTGCAGCATTGGCGACAATAAGTATTAAGCAGATTAGGGGCTTAATAGTCAAGAAAATCCTTTAAATATTTTATTTTTATCCCAACATGGGGTATGGTGAATAAATTTTGAATTTGTGTTAAATTAATTGAGCAGTCGGGGAGTTCATTGCGCTATAGACCGTCATTGCTGCGAAGGCAGGAATCCAGAAAATTCGGTATCCCGCCGACTGGATGCCCGCCTTCGCGGGCATGACGAAAAAAACACCGCGACCCCCCAAGTTAAATATATAAAAAGGTTATCACCAACGATGAAACAAAAAGATATATCTTTCCGTCCGCTATTTATTGTTCTATTCGCCGTCGCTGCTTTGCTGGCCGACTCCGCCTGTCCGGTTGATGCAAAAAGCAGTCTGCAAGCGGGTGCCGTACAAGCGGCTGAAAAGCTGCTTATCATCGGCCATCGTGGTGCGGCCGGCCTCGCTCCCGAAAACACACTGCCGGCTTTTGAAGAAGCATGTGAATTAAATGTGAACGCCGTCGAGCTGGACGTACATCTATCCGCGGACGATAAAATCGTTGTCCATCACGATTACACGCTGCAACCGGAAATTGCGCGCACGCCCGAAGGGCAGTGGTTGAAAGGACCCGGTCCGGCTGTAGAGGAATTAACCCTTGCGCAACTGAAAACATACGACATCGGCCGCTTGAAACCCGGCACCCGTTACGCGCGTCGTTATCCCGATCAAAAAGCTGTCGACGGTGAACGTATTCCGACCTTGGCTGAAGTCATATCGTTTCTTAAAGCAAAATGTCCACAAGCAACCCGGCTCTGGATTGAAATAAAGACCGATCCTGAAAAAGCCGATCTTACACCTTCGCCGCAAACTATAGTCGAGGGAGTGACAACGCTTTTGCGTGAGCAGAATTTTAGCGCCCGGGCCTGCATTCTCTCCTTTGACTGGAGTGCGTTGGTCCATATGCAGAAAATTTCCCCGCAAATTCCAACCATTTATTTATCCCACGTCGGCGTGCGATTGAACAATATCAAACCCGGCCAACCCGGACCTTCGCCCTGGATGGCCGGCCTTGACATTGATGATTTCGGCGGTTCAATACCGCGGGCAGTGAAGGCTGCCGGCGGCAAGTATTGGGCGCCTTATTACAAATACCTCACCTATGCGCTGCTGGAAGAAGCCCACCAGCTGGGGCTGAAGGTGTACGTGTGGACCGTCGATTCACGCAGTGATATGGAACGCCTTAAAGAAATGGGCGTGGACGGCATCATCACCAACCGTCCCGACATCTTAAAATCGGTCGTTGGATTACCCTAAAATATTGGTTCACGAAAAGATCGGCTATTTTGTGGACCTCCATTGTTTGATGAGGCAATAAAAATCCCAAATTACAAGCACCAAATTATTTACCCTGTTAAATAATTCGATTAATGGTGTGAAAGTGTTAGTTATAAAGATCACATCGACGACTCGTGCCACAAATCCCTGCAAGACGATTTAACAGGGCAAATAATTTGGTGCTTGGAATTTTTTGATTTTCATCATGCGGCTAATGTAACTTCAGTTAATACTCTGTTTAAATATGACAGCGATCCTGGATAGAACATGCCGTTTCTTGACACCTCAAACAGGCTCTATTATATTGCTCATTGAATTATTTGCACGGTTCCCCAACTCAATAAACCCAATAAACTCAATGAACTAATCAACTAAAAAGGTCAAGGTGGACGGGTATGCGAAAAACAATGTTGCTTTCACTTATGGTCATTCTCCTTATTTTTCTCGGCTGCACGGCTCCCAAGATCCGGCTTTTCCCGAGCCAGGCAGATCCGCTCAAAGAGTTCACTTTAGAGGGTGAGACTGATAAAAAGGTTCTGCTCATTCCGATCAGAGGTGTCATATCAGATACCCCTCACGAGGGGTTTATTCGCACCAAACCGAGTCTGGTGCAGGAAGTTGTATCTCAGCTCCGGCTGGCTGAAGAGGATAAAAACGTTAAAGCAGTGCTATTAAAAATTGACTCACCGGGTGGTTCCGTGACGGCCAGTGATATCCTCTATAACGAAATTATAGCCTTCAAGAAACGCACCGGAGCAAAAATCGTTGCCGCCATGATGGATGTCGCGGCTTCAGGTGCCTACTATATTTCTCTGCCGGCGGATTATATCATGGCTCATCCCACGACGTTAACCGGTTCTGTGGGTGTCATTTTCATACGTCCCAAGGTGATCGATCTGATGCAGAAAGTCGGCGTGAGCGTTGAGATAAATAAATCCGGCGTCAATAAAGACATGGGCGCCCCTTTCCGCCGGACAACTTCGGAAGAAAACAAAATGCTGCAGGCCATGACCGATCGTCTGGGAAAACGATTTATTGATTTGGTCGCCAAACATCGCAAACTTGATCCGGCGGCAATGGCTGAAATTTCCACGGCCCGGGTGTATCTGGCCAATGACGCCCTTGAGCTGGGTATGGTGGATGAGGTCGGCTATCTGGACCAGGCGCTTGCCAGGGCTAAAAAGCTGGCTGATCTTCCGGAAGATGCAAAAGTGGTGGTTTACCGCCGCACCGAATATCCGGATGACAATATTTACAACACCTCTACCCGCTACGGCGGCGGCGATTTGTCCCTCATTTCCCTGGAACTCCCCGAAGCCCTCAACCAGTTTCATACCGGCTTCTACTACATGTGGCCGGCGGCGGCGATGGGAGAATAATTTGAATTCGGAATTCGGAATGTGGAATTCGGAATGAATTGAGTTGCTGGGTGCGGGTTGGGGTTATGAGAGCGTAGCGAAGAGCGCATAGGGTTGAGGGAATATTCAGAAGGTGTTGTAAGACAAAAAAATTCCAAATCTCAAGCACCAATTTTCAATGACCCAAAACTTCACCATATTGCTATCTCATCGCTTCGCATACACAGACAGTTATGCCGGTGATGATGCAGTTGGGCAGAACGGTGCATGAATCAATTGTTTGGAATTTTGAATTTTGGTGATTGGGATTTGTTTGTGCCCGCCCTGGCGCGACTTGGTTGGCGTAAACCATCATTCGTGTCCGACTTATAAGTTGAGGTAAAAAGGCCTTGTGGCTTTAATTCGGTCTGGGCCAGGGATTTGGTTTTTGGAGCTTGGAATTTTCTTGAATTTCATTAAGCGCCTAATTATTGTAACATCAGTCAATAACTTGTTTAAATCACCCAGCTCTTTGCTACCCCATCTATTTCTTGACTTCTAAAACAATATCCTGCTATTGAAATTACATCCCGAGCTAAATTATCGGCAACAAACAGTGGTTCTTGTTTAAGCGGTATAGATTCATAATACTGCTTCTCTCGGGAAATTCAACGGGGTGAGGGCTGAACTTGTGGACATCTATCAAAGAAAGTCACTCCTGAACGTTGAATCTTTTCGGGGTCTTAAGGCCCGCGGCTCCGAGGGAATCTGCAAACGCTCCAAATTGTTTCAAACTTCATAAAAAAGGAGGTTTTAGGATGAGGCGATTAAAAAATGCATCCATGATGACAGTCCTTGTTTTGTTTCTGGCAGGGGCGTTTTTACTGGCAGGATGTGCCGGGAAAGGTGCACCGGAAATGACCAATTGTGACGCTAAGATCACCTGGGAAGTGGTCAAAGAAGCGAAAATCACCCAGTTCGACTGCGCGTTAGGTCAACAGGCTGGGCAGGCGGCGCTCATATTTACCGTCGGGCTGGAAAATACCACGGCCACACCGCTGCGCTATCGGCTTAATATATTCCTGGAGGACATGGACAAGGCCTTCGGGTCGCTGGTGCCGCGCAAGGGCAACCCGCCGGTAGTAGAGCCCGGCAAGGCCGAGACCGTTAAACTGCCGTTTGTCGGAACTGAAAAAGAATCGAAGAAAATCCTGGTGGTGGTTAAAACTATCAGCAGTGAGTAAGCCAGAACGATCATGCTATTCAACTCTAAGATAACAGGGAGGAGGGTTCTACTATGAAAAAATTGGTTCTTAAAATTTTCCTGACAGGTATTGTGGCATTGTGTTCCGTTCTCATATTGGCGGGACCCGGATTGGCCAAGACACAATTTATTTCCATCGGCACCGGCGGCACCGGCGGCATTTACTATCCCTATGGCGGCGGCGTGGCTGAGATCTGGACCAAGCACGTCAAAGGCGTCAAGGCGGTGGCCGAGGTCACCGGCGCCAGTGTGGAGAACGTTAAACTGGCCGACAAGGGGGAAACCGTTATCGGCGAGGTCATGGGGGATGTGGCGGTGGCCGGCTTCAGCGGACTGTCCAAGTTTAAAGGCAAGAAACACGCTATTCTGTCGATGGCCATCATGTATCCCAACCTGCTGCAGGTGGTCGCGCTGAAAAAAAGCGGGATCACCGACATTGAACAGATCAAAGGCAAGAAAATCAGCTCGGGCAGTCCCGGCAGCGGGACCAATTTCATGTCCGAGACGGTGTTCAAAGCCCTGGGGATTTCATTGGATTCTTACAGCGACAGCCGGCTGTCGTTTACCGAAACCGCCAACGCACTGCGGGACGGCACCATCGATGTGGGATTCTGGTCGGTGGGACCCGGCACCAGCTCCATTCTGGATCTGGCAACCACCCATGATATCCACATTATCTCGTTTACGCCCGAGCAGCAAAAAAAGATTCTGGCCGCCAACCAGGAATATTCGGCTGTCGATCTGGCCGGCGGCGTATACCGGGGAGTCGACAAACCGGTTCCGACCATCGGTGTTTGGAACGTGATGATCTGCCAGAAGTCGCTGGATACGGACCTGGTCTACAATCTGGTGAAAGCCCTTTACGAACATCAGGATTATTTGCTTAAAATTCATCCTTCGGCTTCTTACACGACACCGGAAAACGCGGTAAAATACTCACCTATTCCGTTGCATCCGGGGACCATCAAGTATCTGAAAGAAAAAGGTATCTCCGTGCCGGCAACGCTGATGCCATAGGAGATGTGTCTTGACGAATTTCAGCCGGCGGCCCTTATTGTGGGCAGCCGGCTTCGGTTTAATATTGATTGTGGCGGGCTTGCTTGCCCCCGGCGGGCTGGAGCTGCAAGCCGTCCCGGTAAAAGGTGGGCCGCCGCTGCTGGTCTTACCATTGGAGCCGGGCGAGCGTTTTACCTTGCACTATTACCATTCGGTTGAAAACGCCCCCATCTGGGAAGCGCACAGCCTCGATGAAACGGGGCGCATTTATATTGAAGAAGAGCGCTATTTGAAATTCGGTGCCGGGATGGGACACATGCCGGGCGTCGGCCGTATGGTTCGGCGGGGACCCTATGAGGTCATCGAGGACATGCATATGCCGACCGGAGACTTTGTCCTGCGAATCGGCAGCCGCGGGGTGGACCACACCATCATCTGGCGGGGGACAGCCACGAATCTATCAGCTGTGGCTCCGCATCTGGCCGTGCGCTTTTCGGCGCGGCCCGTGAGCCTGCTTTACGGTTGGTGGCGCCGAATCTTTCCGCATCCGGCCACACCGGTCTTGGGGGGTGATTGATGCCAGGGGAATCGTCAAACGCAAAATTCAACCAGCCGTCAGGCGGAATTACGGCCGGCAGCAGCCCACCCGCCGGTCGCAATTTGACTTTGGTGCAGGCGACAGCCGCCATCGTGATGGTGCTTTCCATTAGTTTAAGCCTGTATCAGCTGTACACGGCAGGTATTGCGGCATTGACGGCACTAATTCAACGCTCCATTCATCTGGGTGCGATCCTGTCGTTGACCTTTCTGTTAAAGCCGCCGTTTAGAGGTGCACGCAAGGATAAATTTAGCGTCTGGTTGATTCTGGACTGGTCGCTGGTGTTTCTGTCCGTTGTCTGTGTCATCTACATCTGCTACAATCTCAATGCGATTTTTGAGCGGCAGGGAGACTGGCTGCCAAGCGATTTGGTGATCAGTATCATCGGCACGATTCTCGTGCTGGAGGCCTGTCGCAGGGTGATCGGGTTCGTCATGACCGGTATCTGCATAGCGGCGGTTGCCTATGCCTTATACGGCCCGTACATGCCCGAACTGATCATTCACAAGGGCTATAGCATCGAGCGGATTGCCACCACCCTGTGGCTGACCACCGAAGGCATTTTCGGTCTGCCCATCGGCGTGGCCGCCACCTTTGTTTATGTGTTCGTGCTTTTCGGAGCTGTGCTGGAAGCAACCGGCGGCGGCAACTTTTTCATCGATCTGGCTTACGCCCTGACCGGCCGCTTTTCAGGCGGACCGGCCAAAACCGCCGTGTTGGCCTCGGGCTTCATGGGCTCGGTTTCCGGCTCCGCCGTCGGCAATGTGGTGGCCACCGGTTCCTTCACCATCCCCATGATGAAGCGCGTCGGCTACCGTCCCCATGTGGCCGGTGCGATCGAGGCGGCCGCCTCCACCGGCGGGCAGCTCATGCCGCCGATCATGGGTGCCGGGGCCTTTTTGATGGCGGAATTCACCAACACCAGCTATCTGACAATCATCAAGGTGGCGCTAATTCCGGCGATCATGTACTACCTGACCGTGCTGTTTTTCGTACATTTCGAGGCCCAGAAACAAAACCTGAGGGGTCAGCCCAAAGAAAATCTTCCCAAAATCCCCAAGGTTTTGCGTGAAGGACTGCACTTCATCATTCCCCTGGCCATTCTGATTTATGTGCTGGTAGCCAACTATTCGCCCATGATGGCGGGTTTTGTGGCGGTCCTGAGCACATTTGCCGCCAGTCTGGTTGCCAATGCCGTGCGTTGGACGGTGTCCGCCAATCAACTTTCGACCCACGATCCCGCCCGCAGGAGCCTGTATGATTTCGGCCGCAATGAATTCAAAAAGATAATCAGCTCATTGGAGAGAGGTGCCCGCAACGCGATTATGGTTTCGGTGGCCTGTGCGGCCGCCGGCATCATCGTCGGCATGGTTACCCTGACCGGCATGGGTCTTAAGTTTTCCAGCCTGGTTTTGGATCTCAGTTTCGGCATCAAGGCCCTGGCGATTCTGCTGATCGGCGCTGCGTCGCTGGTTCTGGGCATGGGTCTGCCGGTGACCGCCAGCTACATCGTGCTGGCCACCCTGGCCGGCCCTGCATTGCTGGATATGGGAGTGCCCCTGCTGGTATCCCATATGATCGTGTTCTGGTATTCGCAGGATGCCAACGTGACGCCGCCGGTAAGCCTGGCCAGTTTTGCCGCGGCCGGCGTGGCCGGCGCCAATCCCATGCAAACCGCGTTTACTTCCTGGAAACTGGCCAAAGGACTGTACATCATTCCGATTATCATGGCCTACCGTCCGCTGCTCGGGATGGGCCCAAACTATGAACTGCTCCACTGGGAGGTCATCTTTACCATGCTTACCACCACGGTGGGACTGGTGGCCTTTACCGCAGCGCTGGAGCGCTACCTCATACGGCCGGCCACCTGGCTGGAAACGGCCTTGTTTGCGGTGGCAGCTGCCGGGTTGTTCTGGACCGAGCTGTGGGCGGACCTGATCGGTTGGGCTGCGTTTGTGGTGGTGGTCCTGATGCAAAAATTTTATGATCCCCGAGTGAAGCGATCTCGCAGGGCAGCTGAAGTATGATTTAAACTAATTTTTAAAGAAAATTAAGGCAATGGGTTTCTGTTTTTGTCATTTGCTTTTTTATCATTCGGATTTATAATATTGGCAAATTGTCTCCGCCCCTCCAGAGGGGCTTCCTGAGGCCCCCCTATGGGTGGAGATTCACTATTTTATTGCGGGGAGATATCAAATGACCGCATTACATCTTGATCGAATGACCTGGGCCGATGTAAAAACTGAGATCGAAAAAGGAAGGGACACGGTGGTCGTGCCCTTTGGCTCCACCGAACAGCATGGCAGGCATATGCCTCTGGGTACGGATGCGGTGCTGGGGGATGAGTTCGGCTGGGGGTTGGCCGAGCGCCTGGATGCGTTTTTGGCACCCACAGTGCGCTTCGGCTGCTCCGAGCATCATCTGTCTTTCCCCGGAACCATTTCCTTGAGCCAGGAGACATTTCGGCGCGTTGTGATCGATGTGGTTAAAAGCCTGTCCCGCCATGGTTTCCGGCGCATTGTGCTCTTGCCGACCCACGGGGGAAACTTCCAGCCTCTGGCGGAGGCATTTGCAGAACTGGAACCGGATGAAAATGTTAAGGTGCTTGCTTTCACGGATTTGGAAGGACTTGTAAAAGCAGCCTTTGAAAGCTCCCGCGCTTTTGGCGTAAATGCCGCCAGCTCCGGCGCTCACTCGGGTGAGTGGGAGACGTCACTCATGCTGGCGCTGAGGCCGAAGCAGGTAAAAATGGATCAGGCGGCCGAGGGATTCGTCGGCGAGTTATCAGAAGTTATGTCCCGGGTCTTCGACGGCATTCAAAATCTGGATGAAAACGGCGTTCTGGGGGATCCGCGACCGGCAACGGGTGAGGCCGGTGAAAAGTACATTGATGATGCGGTCGAGTTTTTGTATCAGTGGGTCAGGGATCAAGGGTAGAGAACTTCATGATTTTAATTTGTCACGCTGATTTTGCTGCCTCAATGAGTTTTTCCAAAATTTCGGTTTCAGATTGACCCGTTCGATCTTTTAAATTTTTTAAAATATCAACTGTTTCGGGTTGGAATCGAAACGTTTTGGACACTTTTCTTTTATCAAACGATTTTGATCTTCTATCTCGCAATCGGATGAAAAACCAGGGCCTTATTTTCTCCATAGAGATGCCATAATATTCACCCGACTGATTGTCTTTCTGTCTGATACTCTTTATGACTTGTTCGAATTTGGCAATGGTATCCGCATCGCCTGAGAAATGGTTATTAAATCTCTCGTAAGCCGCTGGCAGAACTTCGAGAATCCGTGGTTCTACAAAACGTCCCGCCCAAATAGCATCATTTAGATGTATATGTTCATTAGGTCTCAGTTGAATTTTCTTGTTAGTATACAAAAAACCTTTAGCAACGAGAAAGCCCATGATCTTCAAATATCTCGGATCTGTCCTTCGTTTTTTATCCAGTTGAGCCAGTTTATCAATCTTTTTCAGCACAGCCTTCTTATTCATTATTATCCTCTATAAAAAGATCAATTCTCCCATTATTTTCAAAAATTCGATCAACCAAATTTGGAAATTGGCCGCTTGCCATTGCTTGTCTTATAAGTTGCTTATTCTTTTGCGGAGCATGAATGGCTTTGCTCACCAAAGTGGATTCAGCATCGATCAATTTCACTTCAATATTTTTAAACTTGAACAAATTAATTTCTCTGGCATCTTCGGGGATCCAAATTAAATGACTGTCTTCATCAAAGACCAGGCCATTTGCTTCCAATAGTTCCATCAACTTATTTTTTGTAAAATAATCCATTCGTAATTTAGCATCCATGTCAGCGGTCTGGATTAAGGTGAGAATAGTTGCCACCGATTCGTTTAACATCAGGCTCATCTGGCCAAAAAGAATGACTTCCGATTTTGGAATTTTTAACTTACCGTCTCTTAAGCGTCGGCGGTTTTCAAATTCAACAGCCTGATTCAGTTCCGTGAATATTTTTTTCATCAGCTTTTTCATACATAGAATATGCCACACACCAAATATACTGTCAATACAATATTTTTATATTATATTTAAGTAGGTTAAATATCTGTTTTAAAAAAACTGAAATAATAGGGACAAACTGTTTCAACTATCTAAACAGTCCAAACGATCGAAGCGATCTCAACCGTCTACGCGTTTTTCTCCCGCAAAAGAATATAGTACCGCGACCATCAACAGGAAGATAAGACAAACTGCAAAAACAGCGTTGAACGCATCCGATCCACGCGAAGCATCCGGATAAAGTGTTTGCATCAAGGTTCCCAATCCCTGCAGAAAAACGGCCGGTCCGATCATGGTAAAAAAATTGATGCCGGTCATGGCGGCCCCGGACATCTCTGAAGGCATCAGCTCTTTTATGTGGGGGTACATTAATAAACCGGTGGCATTAAAGAAGCCGAAGCAGAAAAAAAGAAGTGCCGGCACGGCCAAAGGTGTTTCCGCCGATATTTTCGCCAGAAAAATGATTGACAAGGCCATACCGAGCGAACCGGCAACGATCACCCATTTGCGCGTTCTAAACAGCCTGTCGGAGAGTGCGCCCCAGCACGGTGATCCCAAAATCATGCCTGCATTCAACAGCAGAATGAGATTGCCGGTCGCCAGCGCAGAAAGTCCGATGACTTCCATCAAATAGGGTCCGGCCCACAGGGCCTGGAAAGCCGCAAAGATACCATAGCGGGCAAAGGTTGCAAATGAGATGATCCAGTATTCTTTTTGTTTGAAAAGCATTCTAAGATTGCCGAAGGCCTGCGCGATTTTCATGGTTGTGACCGCAGATTCTGAATCGGAATAACGATGCAGGGGGCGGTCTCGCACCATGATATAAAAGAAGACTGTCAGTAAAAGGTTGATCATCGCAATCAGTTGGAAGCTGGAACGCCAACCCATTTGGTCGACCAGTAAAACCAAAGGCGTTGTGGCCACCATATTACCCAGGGTTCCAACGGCGACCAGAATTCCCGCCACCGAAGCAAAGGTCCGCGAACTGAACCATAAAGTCAAAAGTTTGTACGATCCCATTAAATTACAGGCCATGCCCACCCCAAGCAGAACACGACCCGTTACCCCCACCGCCAATGAATCCGCCAGGGAAAAGATAATTGCGCCGAGCACGCCGATCGCCGAGAGAACGGTCATCATGCTTCTGGGGCCGAGTTTATCAAGCAATAGACTAATGGGTATCTGGGTGAGCGCAAAGGCGTAGAAAAATGAGGCCGACATCAAACCGATCGCCTTTGTATCCAGGGATAGATCCGCAATCAACAAGGGTGCGATAACGGCATTCGATACCCGGTAGAATTGGGAGAGAAGAAAAAGCGATGCGGCCAGCGCGAATATCAACCAGCGACGGGACAGGTTATCCAATTTTTATTCCATATTCTCGGGCCAGTTTCTCGTTGTATATTGCTTTGCGTGAATCGCATCGCTCCCGCGGACAAAGTTGACAGCTGAAAAAGGTTGTTTCAGTGGGGAAGTATATTCCGGATACGGATTTGGCCGGAAGCATCAACAGGCTTTCCGTTAATTTCACCCCGACGGCGGCCTCCACATCTCCGAGAAGTTCAAACAGAGGCTTTTGCTCATCGATCGGCCAGTCCGGCAGGGAGCCCGGCGCCATGAAGGCGGTCTTTTCGACGGCAAATTCAGCCTTCAGATGGTTTTTTAACTCTAATCGCACCTGGTTCAAAGCAACATTGCCGATCGTGTCGAGATAAAATTTTTCGAGCAAGTCGCTGCAGGCCTCCAGTCTCTCACTGTATTTACTTCCGATGGTGATCACAAACGGAAAAACTCGTTCAATTTTATCCAGGTTTTTACGCAATACCTTGCTTCTCAAATGCAGGCCCTCAATAATGACGCCTTCCACAAGCTTTTCTTCGATATAGCAGATCTTATAGAGCACCTTAGGCTCAACCAGGACCTGAGCAATGGCGACAAGGTCTTGAAGGGCTTTCAAGTCGTTATCCCTTTTCAGATGTAGTCTTCTATGAACCGCATCAAAGTCTAATTTAATTTGAATATTTTCTAAAACCGGCATTGATTAACCTTTCTAACTTCAGATAATGTCTTCCCGATGTTATCAAGAAATGGATTCATTAATTTAATCAAATCGATAGAATACCTTAATTTCAGGCATCTTGCGAATTTAGACATTTTCATTGTATAAGATTCTTGCCCCCGTCTTCTTTGCCAAAATCCCGCAGTGAACCCTTCATTGGGTTATAACTCTGCCATTCCCGCCCAGGTGCGGATAGTATTGCCCAACCGGCGCATTTCGGTTTGTGCAATCACCGGATACACACAAATTTCCAGAATGGAAGCCTCTTTCGGCGGATTTTGATCAATACCGGCCGGCGTCTCTACCTGAAACGGTTTGAGGGCTGTGCAATCCGACATGTCGGAGGTTTTGGTATCAAATCCGTTCTTTAAAAGATGATGCCGCAGATCATCGCGTTTTGCCGGATCCACCGTCAGGGGGTAATAGACGTAAATATGGTCCCCCTCAACCGCAGCCGGCGCTTCGATACCCGGCACGTCATGCAGCATTTCCGTCAGGATTGCGGCATTGCGACGTGCGCCTTCGTTAAACGCATCGATATGATTGAGCTGCCGCAATCCGAGGGCGGCCTGCAGATTGGACAATGGACTGATGTGCGGGTTGGATTTTTCAAACGCTTCGAGCAGGTCATCCCCGACTGCGGAATCCATCAGCGGCTGCCCCAGCAAAAGCTTCAACCGCAAAGCCGGATATGCTGTGAGGCCGAAGACCAATGGGCGCGTCAGGAGCCATTTAAGCCAGACCGAGAATGCCTTTTTTGTAAGAGCATCTTCGGCCGGCATGGGAGCGTCATTTAATATTTGAGAGGCTCTGGCAGCTATCTGCTCATCGGATGTTGCAATTGCTCCCCCGCCGAAACAGGGCATATTTTTGCCCTCGGCAAAACTGAAAACACCAATGTCACCGAAAGTACCGACCTGCCGGCCGGCGACCCTGACACCGCAGGCATGGGCGCAGTCTTCCAGGAGGCGAATATTGCGTTGGCCTGTCAGATCCGCTATCTGACTTATGGGACATGGCTGACCGAAAAGGTGGGTGGCCAGGACGGCGCCGGTTCTATCGCTAATTTTGGGCGCGATATGTTCGGCGCCGGAATTGTAGGTTTTGGGATCAACTTCGCAAAATACCGGCTGATAGCCCAGCAGTTTTGCCACCAGGGGCATTACCGGGAAGGTGAAAACCGGGAAAATAATTTCGGCACCTTTTTCCAGCCCTAATGCTTCCAGCGCCAACTGAAACGCTGAGCGGCCGGAAGATGCACCAAACACGTGGGATGCTCCCAGCCAAGCGGCGAATTTTTGGTAGAATTCCTCAATAGACGAACCATGTTGAACTTTTTTAGCTAAAACGCAACTCACCAATGTCTTTAAACTTCCCGGCGGAAGATTCACGCATCTGCGGGGTACCGAACCGATTAGTGCCATGTGATGTTTCCTCTTGTTTTAGGGTTCGGAGGTTGCCTCCGGACCGTTGGCCCCCAGGCCGGAGGCAGGGCTCACGTTCAAGGTTATTTTGGATATTTCAGCCGAATCGTTTGCCTTCAAATCTGTCAGCGGTATATCCCGCCAGGTTCGCAAGCCAATTACACGCCTGACGGCCCAGATCAGCACCCCCAGCGCAATGTGAAGCCAGTAATCTATGAAGCGATTGACCACCGTCAGTGAGCCGGCAACCGGGGATGATATTCCCATCACCCGCAAACAGTTGAAGAGGGTGATTTCCACAACCCCGGCTCCGGACGGCGTTAACGGAAAGGCCGAGGCCAGCAGCGGTATCATCGTCAGAAAGACAGCTTCTGCCGAACCGATGTGCAGGCCAAAAGCCAGGGTCAGCGCGAGAATCCAGACCGTTTCCAGTACCCAGACGATCATTGATAAAACGGCAATCGGAAATAATTCTTTGGGTCTGGGCCACATGCCGGTATGAAACGCCTGGACCATCTGTTGAATTTTGTCGGGTATCCAAGCGGGAAATCTCTTTTCGAAAATAAAAAATGCCAGCATGATGGAGGTTGCCCCCACTGCTATAATTCCGCCGCCTATCAGGCTCCAGATGACCGCTCCGGGAAGCCGGTCGGCAAACAGCATCCAGGATGCCAGTCCAGCCAGCAGCAGAATGATCCATGCATCGATCATGCGTAAAAATACGATCGAGCCCAGGGCGGCCGATCGCCGGATTTTGAAGTTTATGCGTGCCAGATGGGCGGCATACACATCGCCCAGTTTGGCCGGTACCAGATTGTCCACGAAGTTATAAAAAAATACGAGCAATCCGAATTTGAGGTTGCCGGCCTTTACCGGCAGATGAATCAGGCAGCGCCGCCAGCGCATGCCGCGCACCAAATAGGTTGCATAATGTGCCAGGGCCCCTAACAGGACAAACCGCTTGTCACAATTGCCGATTTCGCGCCAGATTTCTTTAAGATTCACCATGGTTGCCGCGAATACCAGAATCACTATCGCGATGGCAATGCTCAGATACGTGGGCCAGCCCCACAGCTGCGGGACTTTGTAGGCATTATTTATGGAATTTTTATTGTTTGGGTTCGCCACGGGATTTTTCTTCTTTAAATTACAAATTGTTGGATAATAAGATTTTTTTATTTGAAATTAATGGCTTACCTCCTTGACGCTCAACAACATCAGACCTCACTTTCTGATTTGCAAGTCTGATTCCAGGAGATATTTCTTTAGGGGCGCGGCAGGGGGGGACACAAACCTTTTTTGCTTGCTCCTTTAAAAACATCATTTTAAAACGAGTCAGCAAACTAAATTATCACGGCCCAAAAGTCAACCGGTAAAAGAAACCATCTTTTTAATTTTCTGAGGCGGGTTATTGTGGGCTGTGATGAAACCCCAGCTCGCGCGATATGGCTGAAGCACATGTTTTGGTTAACTCTCCATAATACGACACCCGGGCGGGCGTAACACGCATGGAAGCGCCGGAAATTGAAATGGCTGCCGCGGGTTGTCCGCTGTGATCGTAGATGAGAGCCGCCACACACCGCACGCCCTCTTCCATTTCCTCATCGTCTACCGCATAGCCCTGGAGCCGAACCTGTTTCAGATCTTCGATGATTTTACGGTGTTCAATGCGAGTGTACGGTGTGTTGAGGGTGAGGTGGGTCCGTTCCAGATACGCATTGAGTTCGGATTCCGACATCCGGCTGAGAAATGTTTTTCCCACTGCGGTGGCATAAAGCGGCACCCGTGCACCCGGTTTGGTGAATAGCTGAAGCATGGAGTAGTTGCTTTGCACGCAATCCAGATAAACGACGCTGTCTGCGTCCTGAACAGCGAGGTTGACGCTTTCTTTCGCTTCAGCCATGAGCCGTTCGAGATGAGGCCGTGCGATGGAGACCAGATTAAACTGTTGTTGAACCTGGGAACCGAGTTCTAAAAAGCGGAATGAAAGTGAATATCGTTTGGTAAAAGGGTCCTTCCGTAAGTATTGCTTTGCCATCAGGGTGGTGACGATTCGATGGATGGTCGACGGAGGAAGACCGGTCATTGACGAGAGTTCGCGAATTCCCACGCTCCCTGCGCGGGCAACAGCATCTATGGTATCGATTGCTTTCAAAAGTGATTTCATAAATGTTCCACAATATGGAATCTGTTTTTATAATATGGAGTTAATTAACGCACTCTTAAATTACGGTCAAGCAACTTTCATTACATCATCCGCCGATCGGCCGGTTATTGGCAGCGATGTCCAGGCGCTGATATCCCTGCTCTGATCAAGCATTGTTTCTACAGATGACGTAAATACGGGCTTCTATCACAAAAGGGACAACGGGAGAAGATAAATTTTGCTTGACACAGAAATAATTCATCTGCTACACGAGCTAAATAATTATAGAATCATGTTCCATATTGTGGAATATCGATCTATTTTTATCATTTTCCTGTTTGGATTCAGGGCATAGATCAACCGCATGCGATCGTGTTTTCTATTGGATAGGACCACGTTTGCGAGCATTGGGAAAGTCCGAAAAATTTTATAAACCCTATATGTGCCAAGGAGGTAGTCAATGACAGACAATTTGAAGCAAGACAAGACAAAAAATCAGAAGGTGTCCCGTCGAAAATTCCTGAAGACAGCGGCCGTGGCCGGCGCTGCCGCAGGCTCGATCGGGTTTCCGGGGGTGATGCGCGTATCTGCTGCGGCTCCCGTTAAATTAAAGGTGCAAACTGCATGGGACGCCGGGACGCTGGGCTTCGTCAAGTTCAAGGAGTTTTGCGAGGAAGTCACGGCGGCATCTGAAGGCCAGATTGTATTTGAAGGCTTTCCGGCCGGTGCCATTGTCGGAACATTCGAAATGTTTGATGCCGTCAAGGCCGGCGTTTTTGATGCCATGCACTGTTTCGATGTGTATTGGCCGGGAAAGATTCCGGTCGCAACCTTCCTGTCTTCTTATCCCTTTGGAATGGACCGTCCGGACCAATGGGAGACCTGGTATCACGAGCTGGGCGGCAGGGAGTTTGCCCGTGAGGCTTACGGTGGCCACAACATGTATTATCTTGGACCCATTCAGCACGATGACAACCTGATTCACTCCAAGGTGCCGATCCGGTCCTTTGAGGATTTCAAGGGCAAAAAGATCCGCTACCCGGGCGGTATCATCGCCGACATCTACCGTGCGGCAGGCGTTGCCACGGTGCTTCTTCCGGGAGGCGAGGTCTACCCGGCCCTGGAAAAAGGCGTCATCGACGGTGCCGACTATGTCGGGGCGGCCATCAACTACAACCTGGGCTTCGGGGAAATCGCCAAATACATCATCATGGGTCCCCCGTCGACCCCATGCCTGCACCAGCCGGTGGACTTGATGAGCCTTAATATCAACATGAACAAGTGGAAGTCGCTGGCACCCCACTGGCAGACATTCATTGAGGCGATGGTCGCGAAGCACTCTTACGACCAGTATTCGGCGATTCAGGCCGCAGACATCAAAGCCTTCGAGAAGCTGCAAGTCGAGCAGGGGGTTGAAATCATCCGGCTGTCGGAAGAAGACATCGCCAAGTTCCGTCGCTTTGCCCCGGCGATGTGGGTCAAGTGGGCCAGCAAGTCGCCGCTGGCGATGAAGGCTTTCAAATCCCAGCTTAATTTCATGAAGTCCGTCAAGGTAGGTTATATCAAGGATGCGGATATGGTGGATTACGACGGTAAGAAACTGGTATTCTAAATCCCAAATTTATTCCGGGAAGGGATGCTCAAATCCCTTCCCGATATTTTTATGGGGGGAAATATTCCAATTCTGAAACACAGATGCGATATGGAATGAATTCCTATGCACTCGATAACGGAATTTTCTGACAGTGTGAGGATATTTCATGGAACTATTGAAAAAGATCATGGTTGCCATCGAGAAAACCAACATCTTCATCGGTAAGATGATGGTCGGGGTGACATTGGCGGCGGTTACAGTGATCACATTTGAAGTTGTGATGCGCTATGTTTTCGGCTTGCCGACCAACTGGGGGCATGAAACCATGACCCTGCTGTTTGCCATTCAGTACATGTTTGTAGCGGGTTATTGTCACTATCACCGAGCGCATGTGAGGGTAGATGTTTTCTATTCCACCCGCTCAAGAAGGACACGGGCCTTTCTGGATCTTTTTACCAGCATTTTTTTCTTTCTGTTCAACGGGGTGCTGCTCTGGACCTGCTGGACCTTTTACTGGAGTTCTCAAACCATGCACGGGGGCGGAACCTTTCTCGGGATAACGATTCCGGGGGAACTGTCTCTGACCGACTGGGCCCCTCCCTTTTATCCGGTTAAATTCATGATGCCGCTCGGAGCGCTGATGATGCTCCTTCAGGGCATCGTCTGGTGGATTCGGGATTTGCATGTAGCGATTACGGGGAGGGAAATGACATGAGTATTGAATGGATCACCATATTGATGTTCGGGTCCCTGTTCTTCCTGCTGGGACTGGGACTGCCCGTCGCATTCGCGTGTGGCTCGGTGGGGGTCATCTTTACCGCCCTGCTTCAGAGTCCGGCCGCAGTCAATCTGGTTTCCACCAGAATTTTCGGGCTGATGATGAATTATCTGCTGGCAGCCATTCCCCTGTTTATCTTCATGGCCTGCATTCTGGAAAGATCGGGCATTATCGAAGAACTCTATGAATTGGTGTACCAGTGGATGGGGGCCATAAAAGGCGGTGTGGCCTCGGCGACGGTACTGGCTTGCACGATGCTGGCGGCCATGGTGGGGGTCATCGGCGCCAGCGAAGTTACCATGGGCGTCATTGCACTGCCGCAAATGCTCAGGCGGCAATATGACAAATTTATTGCCTGCGGCTCCATCCTAGCCGGCGGCACGCTGGGAATCTTAATTCCCCCCAGCGTCATGCTGATCGTTTACGGTCTGGTGGACAACAGCTCCATCGGCCGGCTTTACGCCGGGGCCATTATGCCCGGGATAATGCTGTCGACGCTGTTTATTAGTTATGTTACGATTCGATGTTATATTAATCCCTCCCTGGGCCCGCCGGTCCCGCCGGAAGAGCGCATGCCCCTCAGGGCAAGGCTGAGACTTCTGATGCGGATTATCGCCCCCGGCATTCTCATTTTCCTGGTGCTGGGCACCATATTCACCGGTATCGCGGCGCCCACCGAGGCGGCTGGCGTGGGAGCAGCCGGTGCGATTGTACTTACCGCCATACAGGGCAAGCTGAAATGGAAAGGCGTCGTTCAAGCCGCTGAAAATACGCTGAAATCTTCGGCCATGGTTATGTGGACCATTTTTGGCGCAAATATTTTCGTCGGTTTATACGTCATGGTGGGCGGCGGCGAATTTGTTACCCAGATGCTGCTGGGCTCCGGTTTGGGAAAATGGGGCATTATCATTGTCATGCAGTTTATTCTGATTTTCCTGGGATGTTTCATTGACTGGGTCGGCATTATCATGCTGTGCGTCCCGATATTTGGCCCCATCGTTCGCCAGCTGGGTTTTGACCCGGTTTGGTTCGGCGTGCTGTTCGCCACCAATTTGCAGATATCCTTTCTGTCACCGCCTTTCGGCTACGCCCTCTTTTATTTGAAAGGGGTTGCGCCGCCCGAGATCTCCACGACGGATATCTGGAAGTCTTCGGCGCCCTTTATCGGCCTGCAGGTTGTCGGGGTCGTTCTGGTCATGTACTTTCCGCAAATCATCCTATGGATGCCCAGCATCCTGTACTAGATGATTTTATTGCTTCCGATCATATCATACGGCAGGCGTCCCGCTGATTGCGGGACACCTGCCTGAGCACCGAAGCGATGGAATCATGAAAAAAGATAAGTTTCCTAAAAAGGACTATCTTTATCAAGCCCCGACCCTCTTTGTGGGGCTTTTTTATCTGCTTTTGCTGCTGTGGACGGCCGTATGCGTTGTAATGATCGGATCAAAGACGCTCAGCGCGGGGTGGCCGCTGTTTCAGCTGCTCATGATCGCATTTGTGCTGGGGTACACCTGGTTTTTTTCACTGGGAATTTCCTACCGGATTTACATTAATGAAAAGGGGACGATTGAATTTACCAGCTTCAGGCGGGTGCTCAGCGTCAAGGCCGATGCTATTTCTCTGGTGGAAGGTCCACGGTTGGCTCTGATACCTTACAGCTTTATCCGATTTCGCCTGGAGCGCGAAAAAGCATACCTGTTTTGCCGTATCACTGACGATGAACTCCAGCAGGTGCTGAAGAAGATGCGGTCAGCCAACCGGGAAATGAAGTTTAAAGGTGTGTGAGCATGCTGCAATCGGCACCTTTCTTTTTGACAAAAGTTTAAACTTCATTTTCCTTCTTTATGCCGTCGGGTCCTGGTGGCTGAATGTTTAAGCAGATTTCAGGTTGACGAACTCGGTGAAGTGCTGTAATTTACAGTCAAACAGTATTGAAAATACAATCTTGCATATTTGTATCAGGGAGGAATAATATGTTTGTACTCTGGCCAAATGTTATTACTTTAATCTGTCTTGCGCTTGTGGGCGGTGTGATTGGTTTCATCATTTACGGATGCATTAAAGGATTCGAAAACACGTTTCCGAACGATTAAACAAGTTGGATTCATTACTTTAAGCCATTAAGACAGTTTTTTGTAAATTCAAGCCCGCTGTAAGGGCGCTTCCTGAAGCCTCCCGCCCTGCGGGAGGAGAACTCACTTAGCCGGGTTGGGCGCTGCCCGAGTCTTTTCCGATTCTCACATTTGCTGAACTTTTCCAGTCGGATTTAATATTTTCGGAAGCGGCATGTTCTTTTACCACGGATTCGACATAGTCAAGGTGTTCGCGCATTCTCCTGCCGGCCAGAACCGGATCATTCTTTTTTATGGCCTCAACTACCCGATAGTGCTGATCGAGAATATAATTCAGTTTAAAGTTATCGAAGTAGTTTGCGATGGATTTTTTAAGTAGGTCGTATATGGAGAACATCAAATGGGTCTGTATTTTGTTGTGCGCGGCCTGCGAGACGGCGATATGAAAATTTGCATCCTCCTCCACCGCACTGCCGTGCTGCTCAATTTTTATCCGCATTGATACGATGCTGCTCGCGAGTCGGGCGACATCCTCATCGTTGGCCCTTTCTGCTGCATAATAAGCATTCCAGGTCTCGATCGCCTTCCTGACTTCGATCAGTTCAAAGACGGTGTGGATGTCCTCCTTGATAAGCTGGTCGAGGGGTTCGGTGATCCGGCCGGCGGCCAGAGATTTTACAATGGTTCGATGCGTATGGGTGATCTCCAGAAAACCCATTCCCGTCAGTGATTTCAGAGCTTCCCGCAGCGAGGCGCGACTGACTTTAAAAATCTTGACGAGTTCTCTTTCCGGGGGTAAGACATCGCCGGGTTTCAAATCGCCCTTGGCGATGAGAGATTTTATTTGTTCCGCGATTTTAGTGGAGATCTTTTCCTGTTTAATGGGCTCGAAGTTTGGTCTGACCATATTACCTCAGCAAATTATGACGGGTAGTCTGCTAAAATTTCAGGTAACAGGATCAATGCTGTTTGTCAACCTAGAAAAACCAGACAAGCAGAATACCCGGTAATTATCTGTAATTGAATGATTTTTTACAAATTGTGACTTCGGGTCTTTAATCGATTTACATTGCTGCCGCAAGAAAAATATGCTTGACAGTCATCAGCATATATGGTTTATGGATGGGTGGTCCTACCAATGTCAAATGACTGGAAATAAACGTTAAACGATGTTCTTGGAGGCAAGATGGCAAAATTTTTTGAGTATCAGGGAAAGGAAATATTTAAGAAATCGGGTATCCCGATCCCTGAAGGGATGGTGGTAAAAACCCCGCAAGAGGCCCGGCAGGCGGCGGAAAAGCTGGCCAAGCCCGTCGTGGTTAAAGCCCAAGTGTGGGCCGGGGGCCGGGGGAAATCCGGGGCGGTGAAATTTGCCGACACGCCTAATGAGGCTGAAGCGGCAGCCAAAGCGATTCTGGGCATGCAGGTCAAGGGGCTTGAAGTCAAACAGGTTCTCGTTGAAGAAAAGCTGGATATCGCTAAGGAATTTTATGCCGGTGTGATTATCAACTCCGCCCAGGAGGTCAGAGGACCGGTGCTGATGTTCAGTCCTGAGGGGGGCATGGACATAGAGTCGGTGCCCGAGGATAAGATTGCTATCATGAATGTGGATGTCATCAAGGGAATCATGCCCTATGATACCTTGAATTTGGTCGCTTCAATGGGCGTAAAGGGTAAGACGCTCAGACCGATTGCCGATGTCGTTTTCAAACTTTTCAAAGCCTTCCAGCAGATGGACTGCCGGACATTGGAAATTAACCCGCTCGTGCTGACCGGCGATGGCAAAGTTCTGGCAGCCGACTGCCGTATGGCGATCGATGACCAGGCACTTTTCAGACACCCCGATCTGGGGATCAAAATCGGCCGTGAGTTTCTCAAAGAGCCCACCGAGTTTGATCTCATCGCCTGGTCGTTTGAGGAGAGCGATTTTCGCGGCACCAGCTATGTGGCCCAGATGGCCGAACCTCAGGAGGTGGTCCAAGGCGGCTACGTCGGCTACCATGGTATCGGCGGCGGTGCGGCCATGCTCGGCATGGATGCCCTCAATAAAGTAGATTTGAAAGTTGCCGATTACGCCGACACCAGCGGCAACCCGACGGCCTCCAAGGTTTACCGGGTCGTCAAGCTTATCATGTCGATACCAGGCATTGAGGCCTATTTTTTGTCCGGGTTTATGATGGCGAATCAGGAACAGTGGCATCATGCCCATGGCATTGTAAAGGCTTTGAGGGAAGAACTTCCCAAACGCCCGGGTTTTCCAGTGGTTCTTCTGCTTTGCGGCAACAAGGAGGCCGAATCCCAGCAGATTCTAAAAGAGGGTTTGGCGGGTCTGGATGCCAGGATTGAAATCTATGATCGGGAGCATGTTTACGATGCCAAATTCATTGGCGGCAGGGTCAGAGCCCTGGTCGATGAATACAGGAAAGATAAGGATTGAAGATTGAAGATTGAAAATTGAATATTTGTGGATGTCGCTGCGCTCCATCATCTATTAATTGATTCGCCGAAGGCGAACCTTAAATATTCATTATTCAATCGAAAATATTCAATATTATGAAGGGGGTCTTATGGAATTTTGCGAGAGAACGATCAAGGTCGTCATTGATGACGAAAAATGTGAAGGCTGTAAAACCCATGTCTGTGTAGAGGCCTGTAAAACATATAGTCGTGGCATCCTGATCTTGAAAGACGGCAAGCCGGCGGTTGAAGGATCGGCCGAGGAACTGGCGCGCAAAGGCACCGAATGTCTTGCCTGTGAATACGAATGCTGGTTTAGGGGCAATTCGGCCATCACGATCGAGGTCCCCATTGAGGGACTGCCAGACTACAGGAAAAAGCACGGAACTGAATAGCAGGGGGATGATATGTCAATACTGTTGGACAAAAATACCAGAGTCATTGTGCAAGGAATGACAGGCAGGGAAGGATCCCTGCGGACCAAGTTTATGAAAGATTATGGAACCAAGGTCATTGCCGGCGTGACCCCGGGCCGCGGCGGCGGCGAAGTTCATGGTTTGCCGGTGTACGACACCGTTCAGCAAGCCATTGACAATGAGGGCATGGTGGACGCCAGCGTGACATTCATTCCCGGTCCGGCGTTAAAAAGTGCGGTTTATGAGGCCATCGATGCGGGAATCAAATTTGTGGTCTCGCCGGTGGAGCGTATCCCGGTGCATGATGTTATTGCTATGGTCCACTATGCGATGAAAAACGGTGCCAGAATACTGGGCCCCGGAAGCCTGGGAATTATCAGTCCCGGCAAAGCCGCCATGGGCTGGCTGGGCGGCAGCGTCGACTGGGCCAAAATACTTTTCGAGCCGGGACCGATTGGAGTTATATCACGCAGCGGCGGCCAATCCGGCACGGTACCGTGGGCTTTGAAGGTTGCCGGTCAAGGTATCAGCACCGCCCTGCATATCGGAACCGAGCCCGTGCTGGGTCTTACCATGTCCGATGTTCTCAAAATGTTCGAAAAAGATGTACAGACCAAGGCGGTCGCTATTTTCGGTGAAATCGGCGGGACCCTGGAAGAAGAAGCGGCCGAGACGGTTGCCAAAGGCGAATTCACCAAACCGCTGGTTGTCTATATTGCGGGTGCGTGGGCACCGGAGGGAATGCGATTTTCCCATGCCAGTAGTATCGTGGAGCGCGGTCGGGGCACCGCCCAGGGCAAAATCAAGGCCCTGACCGAGGCCAAGGCGCATGTCGTCGACAGTCCCGAGGAAATTGCGCCCAAAATCAAAGAACTCATTAATCTCTAGTGCTGATATTTAGACAACCATTATTCCAAGATTCCAATTTTCAAATTAGAATGAGGAGGATACAATCATGCCTGTTATGAGATCGGTGTTTTACACACCCAGCAATAATGAAAAGATGGTCGGCAAGGCCCCGGAAATTGTGTGTGATATCCTGACCCTGGATTTGGAGGATTCTGTACCGCCGGCGGAAAAACCCAGAGGTCGGGTAATGATACAAGAGTACCTGAAAGCCAACCGGGAAAAACAGCTTGCCCCTTCCCTTTACGTTCGCGTCAACAACTGGGAAACCCAGATGACCAACGATGATCTGGAAGCGATTGTGCATCCCGGTCTTGACGGCGTGTGTCTGGCAAAATGCGGTGATGCCGATAATGTCAAACGTCTGGGCTGGAAGCTGGAAGAACTGGAGCAGAGAAGGGGCATGAAGGTGGGCAGTGTGGCCATCCAGTTGCTTATCGAAACAGCCAAAGGTGTGATGAACGCTTATCCTGCTGCCTGTGCCAGTCCGCGGGTCAACTCCCTTATTTTCGGGGCTGTGGATTTTACCAAGGATATGCGCGTAACCCTGACTTCTGAAGGTCAGGAGCAGCTGTACGCCCGGTTCCACACGGCTGTTGCAGCCCGCGCGGCCGGCTGTGTGGCCATTGATTGTCCCTTTGTGAACATCAGTGATGTGGAAGCATTCAAAAAGAGCACCCGCGAAGGCCGTCAGATGGGCTATGAAGGCCGGATGCTGATTCACCCGAGCCAGATTGGGCCTTCCCATGAGATCTACACCCCGTCCGCCGCAGATGTTGAGTGGGCCGAGGGGGTCAAGAAGGTCTTTGAAGAGGAGGGTATCGCCAAGGGGTCCGCTGCGGTTTCCTACAAAGGTAAAATGGTGGACACCCCGGTCTACGAAAATGCGCTTCAGATTCTGCGAACCATGGAAGAAATTAAAGCCGCAGAGTCCAAGGCAAAGTAATTCAGAGACAGTCTGCAAACTTGGTAGGCTTTTGCTGGATGGACTGAATCATTGGATGCGCTGTGGCTATCATAAGTCCTCGATCAGGAGGCATAAAGATAGGAATTTCTTTGTGCCTCTTTTTGCTATGACGTAACAGCCGTTTTATTGGCCATAGTTCCGAAAAGATATAGGGGGGACGATGAGAATAGTTTTGGTCGGCCAAGGCCCTTTCGGGGAAAAAACGTTGGATGCTCTTATCCAAAAGGGTCAAGACATTGTCGGGGTTTTCTGCCCGCAAGACAAACGGGGTGAGGCCATGAAAACCCTGGCTCAAAATTCAGGCACCGCCCATTTTCAGCCCAACCACATGAAGGATGCCGAGGTGCGGCAAGCATACCTGCAATTAAGGCCGGATCTGGTTATCCTTGCCTTCGTAACCGACATCATACCGGATAGTCTTTTAGACATCCCCTCCATCGGCACCATATGCTATCATCCCTCCCTGCTGCCGAAGCACCGCGGGGCCAGCGGCATCAACTGGGCCATTATCCAGGGAGACACCCGCACCGGACTGACCATCCTGTGGGTAGACAAAGGTATTGATACCGGTCCAATTCTTTTGCAGAAGGAAGTAGAAATTGCACCGGATGACACTACCGGTTCGATTTACTTCAACAAGCTGTTTCCGATGGGTATCGACGCCATTGTCGAAGCCGTAGATCTCATTAAAAGCGGCAAGGCCCCCAAAATACCTCAGGATCACGCTCTGGCCACTTATGAACCGCCCTGCGACAACAGGCATGCCGGGATTGACTGGTCAAAACCGGCCCGGGAAGTTTACAATCTGGTCCGGGGATGCGATCCCCAGCCGGGTGCATATTCGACCCTCTCAGGCGAGAAGGTTAAATTTTACCAGGCGCAGCTGATCGATGCGGGCCAAAAAAGTTTGCCGGGGCAGGTAGCCGGTATCGATGCCGGCGAGGTGGTCGTCGCTCTCAACGGAGGGGCATTGAAAATCGGTAAGATGAAGGCCGAGAAAGGTGCCAAGATGAATGCCGCTGAATTTGCCGCAGAATTGGATTTGAAAGTGGGCATGCGGTTTGGAACGTAAACCGAAAAAATGAACTAAAATGAGCTAACATTTGAAAATTTTTTTAAATGCTATGGTTATTGGAGAATATATATGATACTCGCACAGCTATCGGTATTTCCCATCGGTGAGAGCACCAGCTTGAGCCGGTTTGTCAAGAAGGGCATAGCGGTGATCAAAGCGTCCGGTTATCATTATGAGATCGGTGGGTTGTCCACCTGTATCGAGGTGCCGGACTTGGACGCTTTGTTCCGGCTGGTAAAGCAGGTACATCAGGCCCATCTTGATGAAGGCGCCCGGAGGATTACCATCGACCTGAAAGTGGATGACCGCAGAGATAAAGACGCCACTATACAGACCAAACGAAATTCTGTGAAATAGACGCAAAAATTATTTTTCCAGGAAATTTGCTATGTAACCAAATTTACGGGAGGTATAACATGAACGCTTTTTTAGAAGAAGGACCCGAAAACCCCATTAAAATTCAAGACAATACCTTTCGGGATGGTCATCAGTCCCTGCTGGCGACGAGGATGAGAACCGAAGATATGCTCCCCATTGCTGAAAAGATGGACAGCGTGGGATTCTGGGCCATGGAGGTATGGGGTGGCGCTACCTTTGATACGATGCATCGTTTTCTGGCGGAGGATCCGTTCGAGCGCGTGCGGACGTTGAAGAAACACATTAAAAAGACCCCGTTTTCCATGCTTTTGAGAGGGCAAAACCTGGTGGGATATCGTAATTATGCCGATGATGTGGCCAGGTTGTTCGTGGATAAAGCATGCGAGGTCGGCATAGACGTTTTTAGGGTATTTGATGCCCTCAATGATTTTCGTAATTTTGAGACGGTGGTGGAGCGGATCAAGGCCAATGGCAAGCATTTTCAGGGCACCATCTGCTATTCTCTGACCGAGAGGCGAATGGGCGGAGAGGTGTTCAATCTGGACTACTACAAGACTAAGGCCAAAGAGATACAGGCTATGGGAGCCGATTCGCTTTGCTTAAAGGATATGGCCGGTATCATGTCCCCGTTTGATATCGCCAAGATTATCACGGAATTGAAAAAAGAGATCTCGATTCCGATCCATTTGCACACCCATTACACCAGCGGTATGGCTTCCATGATCTATCTGGAGGCTATCAAGGCCGGCGTGGACATTGTGGACACCTGCCTGGCGCCCTTTGCTTTGAGGACTTCCCAGCCTGCCGTCGAGCCGATTGTGGCGACTTTATACGGCACAAAACGCGATCCGGGCTTTGACCTCGGTTTGCTGCTTGAACTGGGCGATTACATCGAGACGGTTGCTCCCAAGTACCGGGATTATTTGGCCAAGCACAAAATGTCGGTCATCGACACCGCGGTTCTGGCCCATCAGGTTCCCGGCGGGATGCTCTCCAATCTGGTCAACCAAATGAAAGAAGCCAAAGCTCTGGATCGGCTGCCGGAGGTTTTCAAAGAAGTGGCAGTGACGCGCAAAGAACTGGGAACACCGCCGCTGGTCACACCGACCAGCCAAATTGTAGGGGTTCAGGCGGTGCTGAACGTGCTTTTCGGCAAGTATAAAATGGTGACCAACGAGGTCAAGGATCTGGTGTATGGTCTTTATGGCAAGACGCCCACACCGGTGGATCCCGAAGTTCGCAAGAAGGTGCTAAAAGGCTACAAACGGGGTGAAACCCCGGTCACGGGTCGTGCGGCCGATTATTTGGAACCGGAGCTGGAAGCAGATAGAAAGAAGATCGGAGATTTGGCCAAAGACGATTTTGACCTGATTGTCTATGCGCTTTATCCTTCAACCGGCGAGCAGTTTCTGAAGTGGAAATACGGCCTGGAAGAAAGGCCGCAGGCGGTTAAACCCAAAACCCTGGAAGATATCCGTAAAGAGGATGAGGCGATGGCAGCTGCCATCGAGCAGGTTTGCATGACAATTCAATAAGGAGATGGTGTCGAAATGACTGTGAATGAAATTTTGGATATGCTGAATGGCATCCTCTATACTACCGGAGTATTCAATTTCCAGTGGAATGTCATCATCATGTGGGGGGTTGCCTCGTTTTTTATCTATTTGGCCATCGCCAAAAAATTTGAACCCCTGTTGCTTCTGCCCATTGGATTCGGGATTTTTATCGTCAATTTTCCCCTGGTGCCCATGATGGGACAATCACCCGAAGGCCACGACTATTTGTTGCAGATCTTTTATCACTACGGGCTGCAATGGGAGGTGATTCCCTGTGTCATCTTCCTGGGGTTGGGCGCCATGACCGATTTCGGTCCGCTGATAGCCAATCCCAAGACCCTGATCATCGGGGCCGGGGCACAATTGGGGGTTTTTATCACCTTTACAGGCACCGTGCTGGCCGGCTTTACCCTCAAGGAGGCCGCGTCGGTGGGCATCATCGGCGGGGCCGACGGTCCGACGACCATCTATCTGACCCAGCACCTGGCGCCGCAGCTGCTCGGTCCGAATGCCCTGGCGGCCTATTCCTATATGGCCATGGTGCCTCTTATCCAACCGGCCATCATGAAGTGGATGACCAACCCCCAGGAACGAAAGATCCGGATGCGCCAGCTGCGGCCCGTCTCACGGCAGGAAAAGATTCTGTTTCCCCTTGTTACGGCCGGTATTATCGCACTGCTGGTGCCCTCCGTCATGCCGTTGATGGGGATGTTCATGCTGGGCAACCTGATGAAGGAAAGCGGGGTCGTCGGCAGGCTCACCGAAACTGCCCAGGGGGCCCTGATGAACATTGTGACCATTTTTCTGGGGGTTTCGGTCGGCGCGACCATGCACGCCGACAACTTCCTCAGCTGGAAACCGCTTTTCATTTTCAGCCTGGGCCTGATTGACTTTGCGGTCTGCACCATCGGCGGTATTGCCACGGTGAAGCTCATGAATCTCTTTTTAAAAGAAAAGATCAACCCGTTGATCGGTTCGGCCGGCGTTTCCGCCGTTCCCATGGCGGCCCGGGTATCCCAGGTTCAGGGTACGAAATACGATAAGACGAACCATCTGCTTATGCATGCCATGGGACCCAATCTCGCCGGTGTTATCGGGTCGGCAGCCGCGGCCGGTATGTTTATTGCCATGTTTGACTGATAGCCATGGTAAAAGTTCAACCCCTCATCATAATTTGAATGGACGGAAAATGAAAAAGATCATATTGTTAACGCTCATTGTGTGTTGGCTTGTGTCTGTATCCGGCTGGTCCCGGGCAGACGACTTTTTAGGTGCGCCGGTGATACCGGGTGCCGAACAGATCAGTAAAACCAAGAAAAGATTGGAGCTGAATTCCAAGAAGACCCATGCTGAGGTTCTCGAGTTCTACAAAAAGGCCCTATCGCAATTTAGTGATATCAGATACCGCAATTGGAAAGATGACACTTATATCGAGGATGATGGGAAGCTGAAATGGCATTCCATCACGATCTCCAAGGATGATGCGAATGGCGCCGTGGTAGTCATTATGAAAGACAACTGGACCTGGATCATCGGAACACTTATTTTGCGGTTTTTTGGCGTTTTTGTCGTGCTTCTTTTTCTTCTGATCGGTATGTCCGTTTCCGGGGCGATCATTTCGCGATCCGTTAAAAAGATGGAAGGGAAAGGGGCGGCTGCCAAAGCCTGAAGAGGTTAAATTTTAATTTGCGCAATCATGACTCAATCAGTTCTACGAGTGTAACGTGTTAGGGTGGGCAATTGCGGTTGGCCGGAATTGCTCTGCTGTTAAATCTAAATAAAGATAGAGGAGGTATCAGCCGTGAGTGAAGTTAAATCGCCGATGGGTGGCAAGGTTATTGATGTTAAGGTAAACGTAGGTGACAGTGTCCAGGAAGGTGAAGAAGTTGTGATCATCGAGGCTATGAAAATGGAGTTGCCCATAGTTGCCGAGGAATCCGGTACGGTAAAAGAAGTGAACTGCAAAAAAGGTGATGCAGTGGAAGCAGATGCTGTTCTGATTGTAATGGAATAGCGGCAAGGCCCATCCGGCCGATTAAAGGCAGCCGCCCGCGGCTTCCGAAATCGTTGTTTTTTATCAACTATTGCAGCATGGCAGGATGGCAGAATTATATGTCTGCTCAGCAAGACACCCCGGGAAGACTTTTCGACGAATGGCCTGACCGATATGATAAGTGGTTTGAAACACCTGTCGGGGCCCTGGTGAGGAGATACGAGAGCGAGCTTCTCATCGATTTTTTAAAGCCAGGGGTCGGAGAGATGATTCTGGACGTCGGCTGTGGAACCGGAGTGTTCACCCGCGACATCCTTTCCCGCGGCCCGCGCGTTATTGGACTTGATATATCACGTCCAATGCTCCTGCGGGCCAATCAAAAGGCCAAGGGATATTCTTTTCAGGCCGTTGCCGGTGATATGATATCCCTGCCTTTTGCCCAGGAGTGCTTTGACAGGGTCTTTTCTATGACCGCCCTGGAGTTTATCGAGGACGGACAGGCTGCTGTCAGGGAATTATTTCGCGTGACCAAAAAGCGCGGAACCATCGTTGTTACAACCCTAAACAGCCTAAGTCCCTGGGCCGCCCGCCGGAAGCAGAAAGCAAAAAAAGGTCATCGCCTGTTTCAGAATATGATTTTCAGGTCACCGGATGAGATGCGTGCCCTTGCGTGCGCCGAGGCCGAGGTGAAGACGGCGATCCATTTTCAAAAGGACGAAGATCTTGGCCGGGCGCCTAAAATTGAAATAGCAGGGCAAAAAAGAAATCTGGCGACAGGCGCCTTTCTGGCTGCCAGGTGGATGAAACCCTGAACTATATTAAGAATCGAAGTTAAATCAACCCACACAAAAACAGAGTGAGCGCAATGATATCGGATACTTTCATTCGCGAGATGGAAAGCATTGTCGGCAAAGAGCAGGTCTCCAAGTCTCGAACCATCTCTGAACTATACTCTTATGATGCCTCTCTGGCCAAAGGAAAACCCGGTGTTGTGGTTTTCCCCGCCAATGGCGATCAGGTCGCCCGGGTCGCGCGGGCCGCCTGCCGGGCAGGAGTTGCCTTTGTGCCGCGCGGATTTGGAACCAACCTTTCGGGCGGCACGATTGTGGCCGATCAGGGGTTGATCATCTGTCTTTCCCGCCTGAACCGTATTTTGGGAATATACCCGCAAAGCCGCTACGCAGTCGTCCAGCCCGGGGTGACAAATCTGGAGCTGCAGGATGCCGCGGCAACCATGGGATATTTTTATGCGCCGGATCCCGCCAGTCAGAAAGTCTCGACCATTGGCGGAAACCTCGGTGAAAATTCGGGAGGACCGCGCTGCCTGAAATACGGGGTGACCACCAATCACATTTTGGGAATGGAAATGGTTCTGCCGGATGGTGAAATCAGCCGCACCGGCGGCGCGGCCCTTGATCCGCCGGGACTGGATCTGCGTGGTGTCATGGTCGGCAGCGAAGGCACTTTGGGCATTGTCACCGAAATCACAGTGCGCATTTTGCCTCAAACCGAGAAGGTCATCACGATGCTGGCCATTTACGATACCATTGCCGATGCGGCCAAATCCGTGTCCGGTATCATTTCAGCCGGCATTCTGCCCAATACCCTGGAAATGATGGACGCCACTATCATTAAAGCCGTGGAAGACAGCTACAGCTGCGGTTACCCACGGGATGCCGCTGCCGTGCTCATCATCGAGGTGGAAGGCCCGTCGGCCGGCCTCAAGGAGCAGGCCGAACGCATCCGGGAAATTTGCATGCAAACCAATTGCCGCAACATTCAGGAGGCAAAGGACAATGCGGAGCGTAACCGGCTGTGGCAGGGCCGCCGGGGTGCATTCGGCGCTGTCGCGCGTCTGGCGCCGAATTATCTGGTTAACGATGCCACCGTACCGCGCACCAAATTGCCGCAGGCTCTGGCCAAGGTTGCCGAAATTACAGATAAATACGGGTGCAAACACGGCAACGTCTTCCATGCCGGCGACGGTAATCTGCACCCGCTGCTGCTGTTTGACTCTCGGGATGAAGACCAGTTGCAGCGGGTCGAAAAAGCCGGCTGGGAAATCATGCAGGCCTGTGTCGATCTGGGCGGCACCATATCCGGCGAGCACGGCATCGGCATGGAAAAGCAGGAAGCGATGCGCATGGTTTTTTCGGAAGACGATTTTACTGTTCAGCGCAGTTTGAAACGCGCCTTTGATCCTGAAAACGTCCTCAATCCGGGTAAGGTGATCCCCCCGCCGAAAACAGAGGATCAAGCGGTTGAAGCCCGCTATGTGCCGCGCAACGGCGCCTCAGCAGCCGAAATTATGGAAAAGATAAAAACCGCGGCCGCCCAAAAGCAGACCGTGATACCGGTGGGCAGCGGCACTTATAGCCAATACGGAAATCTCTGCCGGACGGGGGCTCTGGCTCTGGACAGCTCTTCGTTGGCAGCGGTCATCGAATACGATCCGCCCAATCAGGTGATTACCGTGGGGGCCGGCATGTCTTTTAAAGGTTTGCAGGAACACCTGCAGGCGCACCATCAGTGGCTGCCGCTTCGCCCGCCCTTTTTCAAAGAAAGTTCCACCATCGGCAGATTGGTTGCGCTGGGCGCCTGCGGTCCGGAACGCCTGCTCTATAGCGCCCCCCGCGATCTATTGCTCGGCCTCCGTTTTATAAACAGCGCCGGCCTGCTGATAACCGCCGGCGGCCGGGTCGTCAAAAATGTCGCCGGCTATGATATCACCCGCCTGATAGCCGGCTCGGCCGGCACTCTCGGCTTCATTACCGAAGCCACCTGGCGGGTCTCGACCATTCCGGAGCGATGTGCGGCCATAACCGCCGCAGGGTCTTTGGATGCATGTGCCGCAACGGCCCTTGAGATCCTCAAATCCAACTGCCAACCGGTCTTTGTTACCGCAATGCCCGGCAATCATTCCGGAGCCGCCGCAGACCGCGGCCATTGGAATGTTGTGGTTGGTTTTGAAGGGTTTTCGCAAACAGTTGATTATCAGCTCGAAAAGTGCAGCACCCTTCTGCAGCAGGGACAACTGAACATTCAGGGACAGACGGATTATCCTGTGCACGCTGGTAATTTCGGCGCAATCTACGATAAGCTGGCCCAATCAGCGTTTATCCTGCGCGGCGATTTTCTTTTGAACCGGGTTGTCGATTTCATCAGCGCTCTGGCCACGCCGAAGGTGTTTTTGGATTTCGGATGCGGCCGGATCCTGGCCGGCATGGATGCACTGGTTGATGAGCAGTGGGGCACGATGTGCAACCTGGCCCGTGAATGTGAGGGGCATGTGCTGCTGGAAAAGGCCCCGGATGAGTTTAAAAAGAGCCATGATGTTTTCGGGCTGCCGATTTCGGCCTGGAAAATTATGCACCGGATTAAAAAGGAACTTGATCCCGATAATATTTTCGCAACCGGACGCTTGCCCGGTAAAGTCTAACGGCATAGGGCAAAGGGCATAGGGCAGAGAGTTGTAAGCTATTTAAAATTGTGGATTTCGGACTAAGGATTGGATTTTTGCGGTTTTTTCCGGAAACCGCAAATCTCAAATGTCCGAAAAATCCTGTCTATTTACAAAGATTAAAATAGAATCCATTCATCGCCTATCAGTAAATATATAAGGCAAGGATCCTCCAACTCCGCCGGGTGGGATGATCCTCAAGTGGAGCTTAGCGACTACATGGACATTTCTGAATACTACGACGAGATTTCGCAGTGCAACAAATGTGGTTTTTGCCAGGTTGCCTGTCCGATATTTCGATCCACCGGCCACGAATCAGGCGTTGCCCGTGGCCGGCTGGCGCTGCTGCGCGCATTGATTGAGGGGCGGCTGGATTGGAACAAAGAACTCGAAGATCCCCTTTTTGACTGCTTGGGATGCGGTGCCTGCACGGCCAACTGTTTTCCGGCCGTTCCAACATCCGATCTCGTTATCAAGGCGCGATCGGAATACCTTGAAAAGGTCAGCCGCAAACCCATTCACCAGATGCTGTTTGACTATTTGTTGCCCTACCCGCGCCGGCTGCACCTGGCGGCGCGTGCGGTCGCACTGGGTAAAAACACAGGCATTTCCACGATGGCCCGCGCTTTGGGGTTGCTGCGGGTGTTTGGGCGCGATTTTTCCAGGGCCGAGGATATCATTGAAAAACTTCCGCCGCTGCCGTTTCGTGATAGAATCAAACCCGGCGTTTACGAGGGCAGCGGAGAGAGTTTGCGCATCGGCTATTTCGTGGGCTGCGG
>Ga0307426_1000160_pt1 | contig 43294 bp, 35 predicted proteins | sample SalMarWE160340MG_FD_202165 | JGI IMG/M metagenome (GOLD analysis project Ga0307426, IMG submission 202165) | Salt marsh sediment microbial communities from the Plum Island Ecosystem LTER, Massachusetts, United States - WE1603-40 | ecosystem: Environmental > Aquatic > Marine > Intertidal zone >... | reverse complement strand
GGGGATCGTCAGGGATCTGCGCCCTGTTCCCGAAAACGTGCTTAATAAGAACCGGATCACTAAATAATCCGCTCTGAAAACTAGCCCATTCAGGCTTGGAAATTATTCTTTGACAACTGAATAAAGTTTTTCAATCCAAGGCCCGACGGATTAATTACTTAACGCTCTTGGAGGACACGAAATGCGAATCGCCATCATTGGTACCGGGATTTCAGGTATGACGTCGGCCTATTTGCTCAGTGAAGATCACGAGGTCGTCGTTTATGAGGCCAACAATTATGTCGGCGGGCACACGAATACCGTGGACGTGTCTCTCAACGGGCAGCAATACGCGGTGGATACGGGGTTTATCGTTTTCAATGAAAAGACCTATCCGAATTTCGTAAAGCTGATGAAACGCCTGGGCGTGGGCTGGCAAAACTCGGTTATGAGCTTCAGTGTGCAATGCGAGAAAACCGGTCTGGAATTCAGCCCCAGCACGCTTAATTCCCTTTTTATCCAGCGGCGCAACCTGCTGCGGCCGTCCTTTTATCGAATGCTCTGGGATGTCATGCACTTCAAGCGGGATTCGGAAGCGCTGCTGAAATCTGACGATTACGGCCTGACGCTGGCTGCCTTTCTGACCGGCAAGGGCTATTCGCAGGCATTCATACAGCATTTCATTATTCCGATGGGGGAGGCGGTCTGGTCGGCGGACCCGGTCAAATTCAATGAATTTCCAGCGCTATATTTTGCCCAATTTTTTAAAAATCACGGGTTTCTGAACGTCAAAGACCAGCCCCAGTGGCTCACTATAAAGGGCCGGTCGCGGCAATACATCAAACCGATAACGCAATCCTATGCCGATCAGATCCGGCTGAACTCTCCGGTCGCCTCGGTGCGACGGCATCCGGACCATGTTGAAATTCAACCGCAAAACGAAGCGGCGGAAAAATTCGACCAGGTGGTCATTGCCACGCACAGCGACCAGGCCCTCGCCTTGCTGGATGATCCAACGGATACCGAAAAGAATATTCTGGGCGTTATCCCCTACCAGGAAAATCAGGCCGTGTTGCATCACGATGAATCTTTGCTTCCCAGCAAAAGAGCGGCATGGGCCAGCTGGAATTATCACATTCCGCAAGAAGATCTCGGTCGCGTCGCCGTTACCTACGACATGAACATCCTGCAAAGCATCGGCGCACCGAAGGAACTTTGCGTTTCGCTGAATTTGGCGACAGCCATTGATCCGGCTAAAATCTACCGGGAGATGATTTATCATCATCCGGCTTATAATCCGGAGAGTCTGGCGGCAAGACACAGTCACCGGGAAATAAACGGCGTCAATCGTACCTATTACGCCGGTGCTTACTGGGGTTATGGCTTCCATGAAGATGGCGTGGCCAGTGCGCTGGAGGTGTGCAAGCACTTCGGCAAAACCCTTTAGAAGCAATCTCAAAATCGAATAGTCCATCATTCAAAGAAACTATATATTTTTGAAAGGTCAACGTACTGCCCTGAATATCCAAATTTTCAGGGCGGATGAATTAAAAATAAATCATGCATAGCTGCATATATGAAGGCACCATCCGGCACCGGCGATTCAGGCCGCGACCCAACATGTTTCAATATCGCCTGTTTTTCATGTTTCTCGATTTGGCGGAACTGCCGACCCTGTTTGATATTCATCCGTTGTGGTCTTACGAACGGTTCAATATTGCCTGTTTTCGCCGCCGGGATCACTTCGGGGATCCGAGGATTCCGCTGGATCATGCGGTAGCGGATCTTGTTGAAGACCGTCTTGGCAGTCGACCGAACGGTCCGATTCGCCTGCTGACCCATTTGAGATATTTTGGTCATTGCTTCAACCCGGCCAGTTTCTATTACTGCTACGATGCGGCGGATACGGCGGTTGAAACCATCGTCGTTGAGATTCATAATACCCCGTGGGGAGAGCGCCATTGCTATGTTTTAGGCGCCGAACAAAATGAACATGCCATTAAATACTGGCGGCGACATCAGTTCGCCAAGTCGTTTCATGTGTCGCCGTTTATTGATATGGACATTCACTACGACTGGCGCTTTCGCGAGCCGAATGATGCCCTGCAGGTGCACATGATAGACGACCAGGGAGGGCAAAAGCTTTTTGACGCCAGCCTTTCACTTTCCCGCCGGGAAATCACCGGAACCGCCTTGACGCGGGTGCTCGTTCGATACCCGATGCTGACCGGCAAAGTAATTGCCATGATTTACTGGCAGGCCCTGCGTCTAATTTTAAAAAAGACGCCGATTTTTACCCATCCGGAAAAAAGAAAATCCATGTCTGAAAGGGCTTCCAGATGACCGAGTTGATTATTCCGGCTGAAGCCCCTGATTTAAACGAACTCAAAGAGCGGCGCATGGACCGTATCGCGCGCCGGGCGGTACTATCGCTGCTGAAAAGAATGGTATACGGCAGGATCACGCTTGTCGAAGATGGCAGACACCACCGCTTCGGCGATAAATCGGATCGGTTTTCCTTGCAGGCCGTCATCAGCGTGCATCATCCGCAGTTTTACACACGCATTTTTTTGGGCGGCAGTATCGGAGCTGCTGAGGCTTACATGGAGGGATTGTGGTCGGCCGATGATTTGACGACGGTCATGCGCATTTTGGCCCTGAATCAAAAAGCCTTTGAAGACATGGAAAAAGGGCTGGCGCGCCTGACGGCTCCGGTCTACAAATTTTATCATTATGTCAGAAAGAATACGAAAATGGGCAGCCGCAAGAACATTCTGGCCCACTACGACCTGGGAAATGATTTTTATGCGCTGTTTCTCGATGAAACCATGACCTATTCTTGCGGCATATTCGAAAAGGAGACCAGCACTCTCGAGGAAGCATCTGCGGCCAAATACGACCGAATTTGCCGCAAGCTGCAGCTGACAGCCGGCGACCGGATCGTGGAAATCGGCACTGGCTGGGGCGGCTTTGCGGTGCATGCGGCCCGCAAATACAGCGTGCACGTGACCACCACCACCATCTCCGACGAACAGCACCAATTTGCACAAAAGCGCATCCAGGCAGCGGGGCTGGAAGATCAAATCACCCTTTTCAATAAGGACTACCGCGAACTTGATGGGAAATATGACAAACTGGTCTCCATTGAAATGATCGAGGCCGTCGGCCACCATTATTTGAAAACCTTTTTTCGGACCTGCGGCCGGCTGCTGAAAGATGACGGCATGATGGCGCTGCAAGCGATAACCATCGGCGATCAGATATTCGACCGCCACAAGCGGTCGGTGGACTTCATCAAGCGCTATATTTTTCCGGGCAGCTGTATTCCCTCGATCACCGCCATCAGCAACGCTGTTGCCGGGGCAACGGACCTGCGGCTGGTTCATCTGGAGGATATCACCCCGCATTATGCCAGAACCTTGAGTGAATGGCGCCGGCGTTTTTTCGCCAACATTGAAAAGATTCGGGCGTTAGGATTTTCAGAGACATTTATACGGATGTGGGAATACTACCTTTGCTACTGCGAGGGTGGTTTCGCTGAAAGGTATATCGGGGATGTCCAGATGCTGTTTGAAACGCCGCTGTGCCGGTCAGCCTCATTGTTGCCCGCAAAGCTTTAAGGCTTCATGATTATTGATATTATCCCTTGCAGAAATCGAATGATGAAAAAAATATTGGTTACCGGGGCCACCGGTTTTATCGGTTATGAAGTGTCCAAGCTCTTATCCCTGCAAGGTTTTCAGCCCCGGCTGATGGTGCGCCGGCCAATACGCGGCATGTTGTTAAAATCCCTGGATGCGGAACTAAAGCAAGGGGACCTGAGCCGTCCCCAAAGCATTCAACGGCTTGTTGCGGGCATCGATACGGTGATCCACCTGGGTGCGATGGCAACTTTTGAATCTTACAACAACTAATCGGCCTTGAATATGACGTCCATTTAATTTAAAATCCACATAATCATTGATTTGTAAGAATCCTGATTAACCAGCCAACGCAAAGGAGGATCCGATGGAAACGGAAAAAGATATTTTTGATATCTTTGCACACGATGAAAATTATAAATACATCATGAAACGGCTGCTGGAAGCATCCATGGAGGAGTCTTTTAATTCAGTCGTTATTACCGAGGCCGGACCGGGGTATCCGATCATCTATGTCAACTCGGCTTTTTGTGAACTGACAGGCTATGGCCCCCATGAAGTCATGGGCAAATCGCCGTCGATCCTGCAGGGCCCCGACACGGATCCGGCAGTATTAAACCAGTTGAATCAGGATCTGTCCGAAGGTAGGCTTTTTTACGGCAAGGCGATCAACTATCGCAAGGATGGTTCGCCATTCATGATGGAATGGAAAATCGCTCCGATTCGCAATGAGAAAGATGAGATCACCCACTATCTGGCCATCCAGCGGGAGGCGAATTGATTGAATATTGAAAATTGAAGATTGAATATTTGCGGAGACATCAAGATGGATGAAAAAATGCGGGTAATGACCAAAAGACCGTTAAATGCCGAGACGCCCAATGCATCTTTGCGCTCCTGGATCACGGACAACGATGTTTTTTTCAAACGCAACCAGGGTCAGATCCCGGAAGAACCCGTCAGCCTGGCGGACTGGCGTCTAAGTGTCGAAGGGTTGGTGAAAAAAAACCTCATGCTGACATTTGATGACCTGCGGCGGCTGCCCAAAGTAGAGACGGCCAATACGCTGGAATGCTCCGGAAACAGCCGGTCGCTGTTGGCGCAAAAAGCCTCCGGCAATCCCTGGACCATCGGCGGTGTGGGCAATGCCGTCTGGGGCGGGGTGCGGTTAAGGGATGTGCTTGAAAAAGCCGGGCTGCAGGCAAATGCCGGGCATGTCGGCTTCGAGGGTTTTGATGAACCGCTGGGGTCCGCCGGCATCAAATTTATTCGCAGCATTCCCATTGCAAAGGCCATGGCCTCGACGCTGCTAGTCTATGAAATGAACGGGCAGCCCTTGCCGCTCGAACACGGCTACCCCCTGCGTTCGCTGGCCTTGGGCTGGACCGGGGCGAATTGTGTCAAGTGGCTTTATAAGATCATGGTGCTTGAACAGCCCTTTGAGGGCTTTTTTATGGACAAAGTCTACCGCGTGTTTCAAAAAGGTGAAGACCCCAAGTCCGGCAAAGTGGTTAAAGACATTCAGGTCAAATCCATTATCGTCGAACCTGAAAAGGGTCAAAGCCTTTCGGTCGGCATCGTGCCGGTCAGAGGCGCCGCCTATGCGGGAGAAGCCGGAATTGAGAAAGTCGAAGTGTCTGTCGATCACGGGACCACTTGGCATCCGGCCGAGTTGATCGGAATCGAGCAGCCATATACCTGGCGTCACTGGAAGTACTTATGGGAAGCCAAAACCGGGGGTGACTATACCATTATGGCGCGCGCCACCGACACCGACGGCCGCCGGCAGCCCGAGACCGCCCACTGGAATGCTTTAGGTTACGGCAACAACGGTGTCCGTGAACACGCTGTGACAGTCCGCATCGAGGCCTAATTAATCCGCCCTGAAAAATAGCTTATTCAGGATAATTTCATCATCCATCGGATGACATAGGCCAGCAACAAAACTGCCGACAAGCCGCCGCACCAAAGCCCAACGAACCAGGTCAACTGTGTCTGCTTTTTAGTAAGTGGCTTCATGGGATGCTTTTCCCCTGAATATGTAGTAACAATAACCGACATATGCGAGTATGATCGGCAGCATGATCGCGGTTCCGACCAGCAGAAAAGATTGGGATTGCGGTGCGGCGGCCGCCTGCCGGAATGTGATCTCGAAGGGAACCATCCACGGCCACATGCTGATGCCTAGGCCAACATAGTTCATCAAAAAAAGTCCCAGGCTCAGCAAAAACGGCCGGTACTCGCGCTGCGTGCGCAGATCGCGCCAGAGTAACACCAGCATGCCGGCGGAAAGCAGCGGCATGGGTGACAGCAGGATGATATTCGGCCAGCTAAACCATAAATTTTTAATATCTCCGTTCATAAAGGGCATGCTCAGGCTGACAAGGCCCATAAAAATAGCGACAAATACCAGAACGTAAGCAGCGCTCTGGCGCGCCCAATCCTGGGTGTCTTCTTCGGTTTTCATGATCAGCCAGGTAGCGCCCAGCAGGGCATACCCGCACACCAAAGCCAGACCCGTCATGACGCTGAACGCGGTCAGCCAGTCAAAGGCGCCGCCGGCAAAGCTGCGGCCCTGCACCGCCACACCTTGCACAAATCCTCCCAGAACCACGCCCTGGCTGAAGGTTGCAACCAGCGAGCCGAAGTGAAACGCATGGTCCCAAACTTTTTTTGATCGGCCGGCGGCTTTAAAACGAAACTCAAACGCGACGCCGCGGAACACCAACCCCAGCAGCATGAGAATGACCGGAATATACAGGGCCGGCATCAATACGGCATATGCCAGGGGAAAAGCCGCAAACAAACCGCCGCCGCCGAGTACCAGCCAGGTCTCGTTGCCGTCCCAAAAAGGTGCGATCGAATTCATCATCCGATCGCGACATTTTTCGGATGGGGCAAAGGGAAACAGAATACCCACGCCGAGGTCAAACCCATCCAAGATGACATATAAAAATATGGCCGTTGTAATCAGACCAAACCAGATGAGCGGAAGATCCAGAAAACTTTCGAAGCTAAACATGCTCACCTCCCGTATCATGGGCCAGATCGGTAACCAAAGGCGGCTTTTTGACACCATGGGTGCCGTAGACGTCCTCGTCCGTGGTGCCCGGTCCTTTGGCGATCAGACGTAAAATGTAATAGCTGCCGGCGCCAAATATAAAAGAATAGCAGACGATGAACGCCAGCAGCGATAATGCGATGTGAGAACCAACCACCGGTGATACGGCCTCGGCCGTCCTTATCACGCCGTAAGCGACATACGGCTGCCGGCCGATTTCAGTGACAAACCACCCCGCCAGAACGGCGATAAAGCCGGCGGGTGTCAACGCCATGCACCAGTACTGGAACCAGCGCGTGTCGAACAGACTTTTGCGGAAAAAGAGGACCGCGGCGATCACACCGGTCAACACCATCATGATGCCGATGCCGACCATCACCCGAAACGACCAGAAGACCACGGCCACCGGCGGACGCTCGTCCTTGGGCCATTCCTTCAGGCCTTTGACCTCGCCGTCAAGATCATGGGTCAGAATCAGGCTGGATAATTTGGGGATCTCCAGCACATATTTGGTTTGTTCTTCTGCTTCATCCGGCCAGCCGAACAGCTTCAAAGCGGCCCCGCGTTCGGTTTCCCAGATACCTTCCATGGCAGCGATTTTAGCCGGTTGATGTTCTAAAGTATTCAGTCCGTGCAGATCACCGATAATCGGCTGCAGGGGCGCCACAAAAACCGCCATCAGCATGGCCATGCCGAACATCACCCGGGCGTGCTTTTCATGCCGGCGGCGCCAGAGGTAGTATGCCCCAATCCCGCCCACGACAAACGCGGTGGTTAAGTAGGCCGCAATCACCATGTGCGCGAAGCGATAGGGAAAGGAGGCATTGAAAATAACCTGCAGCCAGTCGGTCGGAAACAGCAGGCCGTTTTCTCCGACGCGGTATCCCTGGGGGGTCTGCATCCAGCTGTTGGCCGACAGGATCCAAAAGGCGGACAGCAGGGTGCCGAATGCCACGGTGACCGTCGCGGCAAAATGCATTTTAGGGCTGACGCGGTTCCACCCAAAGAGCATGATGCCCAGAAATGAGGCCTCCAGAAAGAAGGCGGTCAGCACTTCGTAGCCGAGCAGCGGACCGATCACATTGCCGACTTTGTCCGAGAAAACCGACCAGTTGGTGCCGAACTGGTAAGACATCACCACGCCGGACACCACGCCCATGCCGAATGCGACGGCAAAGATTTTAACCCACATGCGGTAGATTTCCCGGTAGATCCGATTGCCGGTTTTCAGCCAACGCCACTCCACCACCGCCAGCCAGCTGGCCAGACCGATGGTAAAGGCCGGAAAAATAATGTGAAAGGAAATCGTGAAAGCAAATTGAATTCGAGCCAACATAACGGGATCAAGATTTTGAAACATAGTAACCTCACGTAATATATCGAATAGTGCGGCCTAGACTGCCTTTGTAGAATTTGAAATTTGATAGTTATAAGTTTTTTCGCAACAGATAGTGGGACACCAGCCATTCCCGACCCTTGCGATAGCCCCACAGCTCCGCACAGGCCATAAAGAATATGCGCCAGCGCTGGAACCAGCGGCCCGCATCCTCACGTCCGTAAACAGCCTGCATGATCGGCATGATGTCTTGGCGCTTTTTATCCAGATTTGCAAGCCAGGCCTCGGCTGTCCGGCTGTAGTGCCGGCCGTTGATCTGCCAGTGCTTTTCGACAATCAGCGGATCTTGAAGAACCATCAGCAGATCGTCCGACGGCATCATGCCGCCGCTGAAAAAATGGCGACCCATCCAGTTGTCATCCCCCGTATCCTCGAATGTGTAAGCAAATCGGCGATGGGTGAATATATGAATGAAAAGTCTACCTTCCGGTGTCAACCAGCGGCTGATGCGCTCGAGCAACCTTGGCCAATTGCGCATGTGTTCAAACATTTCGACCGAAACCACGCGGTCAAACTGCAGGTCGGTACTAAAATCGTTCATGTCGGCCGTGATGACCTGAAGGTTTTGCAAATTGCGTTCGGCAATATTTGATTCGATAAACTCGCGCTGCGGTCTGGAGTTGGAGACGGCCATGATGCGGCCGGCCGGATAATTTTCGGCCATCCAAAGGGACAAAGACCCCCAGCCGCAGCCCAACTCGAGGATGCGCAGGCCGTCGGTGAGTCGGGCACGCTCACAGGTCATTGCCAGCATTGCGGCTTCGGCCTGATCCAGACTGTTCACCTCCTCCGGCCAATAGCAGCCGCTGTATTTAAGATGCCGGCCGAGGACGTGCCGGAAAAAGGCCGGCGGCAACTCATAATGCTGTTCATTGGCCTTGTGCTGTAAAACCGCTATCGGACTTTGCCGCATCCGGTCGATAAACTTCTCAACTGATGCTTGTTGTTGCCCTTGATTCCCGCGATCCTCATCCAGCAAGCGTTTTTTATCCAACCGACGGATTCCGAAGCGAATCAACCGATCCGGCAGAATTCCGCGATCAGCCAGTTCAATCAGATTGTTCACGGGGCCTCCTTTCTGGGGAACCAGGGTACAAACGCACTTGTACGTTTGATGTAGTCGTTGTATCCCGGACGGGTTTTCACAATGGTTGTCTCCGTTAACGGAATGCCGGTCATCTTCAGCAGCACCGCGGTAATGATCAACGGACTGATAACTGTCCACCAGCTGTTGGGCGTCGACAGGGTGATCAGGAAAAATCCCCACCAGATGAGAAATTCACCAAAGTAATTGGGATGGCGGGTGTAGGCCCACAGTCCCCGATCCATCACGCGGCCTTTATTGGCCGGATCCGCCTTAAACCGGGCCAGTTGCCGGTCGCCGACCGATTCAAATAAAAATCCGAACACCCACACGAAGACTCCCAATATGTCCAACCACCCAAACTGGTCCGGTGTCGGTGAAAGCTGGCCCCACTGCAACACCAGTGCAATTACCCACAGGAATACCGCCTGCAGCAAAAATACCTTGAAAAGGCTTACCACCCGGAATCGTTCACCACTTTTTTTGCGCCATTCGCCATAGCGGGCGTCTTCGCCGGCTCCCCAGTTGCGTCTGCTAAGGTAAATGCTCAGTCTCATTCCCCACACGGTTACCAGAACCGCAATGAGTGTCTTGCGACCCGGAAAACCCTCTGATAGAGAAAATGTAATCCAGACTATCAAGACAAATCCCAGCCCCCACAGACTATCCACGATGGTGACATTGCGGTAGCGAAGACTGATAAGCCATCCGATGATCATCATGGCACTGACGGCTGCTAAATTTCTACCCATGACGGGCCAAAGATTTTCCATGGCGGTTCTCCCCGTTTCCGGTTCTAAGCCAGCGACCGCGACGGTTCAAGGGGATTGACGACAGGCCGGCCATTTTGACGCTGAACGATTGCCTGCCGGATCTCCCGGTGAAGGTTGCCGCTGATCGGATAAGCCAGCGCGATCAATATTGCAATCAAGTTACAGATCGACGGCACCAGCGCATAGAGCACTCGCAGCGCGAGTACCACCGATTCGGATTGCTCGGCATTGGGGGTATAACCCGCCAGACCCAAAATAGAAAGACCGACACCGATACCCACCGCAGCCGCGAGTTTTTTTGCTATCGACCACAAACCAATATATTGCCCTTCCCGTCGTTCACCGGTCAGGAGTTCATCGTAGTCAATCACATCGGCCTGGATCGCCGAGGGGATTGCCAGGGTTGCACCAAAACCGATCCCGGACAAAAAAACCAGGGTGCCGTAAATGGCTTCATCTCCCGGTCCCAGGAAAAAGACGCCGATAAATGCACCGGTGTTAATGGCCATGGAAGCCAGCCAGGCCGCCTTTTTTCCGGTTCGGCGCGCAATCATGATCCAGCCCGGCAAAAACAGAATCCCGGTAACAAAGTAAAGCAGTAGGAAGGCATCGGCCATTTTGGATTGCAGCACATACTCGACGTAGTAAAGAATCAGCGTTGCCGGCAGGTTGTTGCCGATGGCGCTTACGGTGTAGGCAATCAGAAGAATTCTAAAGGGCCGGTTGCGTCCGGTTGCGCGAAGCCCGTTCAGGATGCTGGATGTGCGGCGCACGGGGCCTTGCGGAAGCTCTTTGATCGCCAGTACACACCACCAACAGGACGCGATCAGCAGCGGCGCATAGATTAAAGCTATCCAGAAAAACTTGGTCCGCTCGCCATCTGCGCCGTCGGCAAGGCCGAACATCCACTGCACGACTGCCGGGGAACTTGCCGCTGCCAGTGTTCCGGCGATGAGAAACCCATCGCGCATTCCAAACAAACTGGTGCGTTCATCGTAATCGAAGGTTATCTCAGGCCCCAGTGATTCGTAGGGCACCACAACTGTCGTCCAGCTTAAAAACAGGGCATAGATACAACCTGCGAACCACACGGTTTCGAGGAATGCGGAAACCTGAGGCGGGTTAAACAGCATAAACATTGTCAGAGCAACCAGTATGGAACCCACCCCAATATACGGGCGTCGCCGGCCCATCCGGGTTCGTGTTCGATCGGACAGATAGCCAAGCGCCGGGTCTGTTACTGCATCGAAAATGCGAACGCTGAACAAGATAAAGCCTAAGGTAGCAATGTCTACACCGACCACATCCGTGTAAAATTTGGGGATGTAGACATAAACCGGTATGCCGACGACCGCCAGAAAAAAAGCCGGCACCGCGTAGGTGATTTTCTTGACGAGCGGGACTCGGTATGTTGCGCTGTCTAGCATAATGCAGCCTGGATTAGCGCCGAAAACGATTATTACGGTTCACTACAGGGCTAAGCCTGAGCGCAGCCGGCGCAAGACCCTTGTAGATCAGGTTAAGCGACAGGGTACTGACCAAAAGCAAGGTGGCAACGATACACAGAAGCGTTACAATTAACATGGTATTCTCCCAATGCGTGCTCCCCGGCGGCATTTGCCAGCGATTCATAGTTTGGAGCCCGCTGTGTCATTTTTGATTTATTTTAAAGCAGGTCGTACCATCAGTCTCCGGCGAATCAAACCTACGATTTCATGCCTGTAATTGTCAGCATTAAACCCGGTAATTCAATAAGGAAATATGTGGTGCATACTGATAGGAAAAAACTATACCTTGACGGAAACAGCAGGTGTCCATCATCTCGCTTTCGATGTATCAGCTGAATTTCTCGATCTCGATGCTTTGCCGGAAATCCTGCATGGACTGGTATACTGTCCGGGCTCAATTGTCCTGAAACCATTTCAGCGTCTTAGCATCGATGATTTTCTTGCGGATTTTAACCTCAATCTTCTGGGAGCGGTAAAGGTAGTCCAAGGCTGTTTAACCCGGCTGAAAAAATCCCCGACCGGATCCTCCATCGTTTTGTTCAGTACCGTGGCGGTCCAAACCGGGATGGCATTTCATGCATCGGTTGCCAGCGCCAAAGGTGCCGTTGAAGGTTTGACCCGGGCCCTGGCAGCCGAGTTCGCCCCCCGCATACGGGTCAATGCAATCGCCCCCTCTTTAACCGAAACACCCTTGGCCGAAAACTTACTCTCCAATGAAGACAAGCGCCGTGCCGCGGCCGAACGGCATCCGCTGAAACGAATCGGTTCCCCGCGGGATATCGCTCAATTAGCCGTTCATTTGTTATCGGATAACGGGTCGTGGATTACCGGGCAGATCATGCATGTGGATGGCGGTATGGGTTCGTTGCGGGTCTTTAAGTAGGGATGATGGCGTCGCCCGGTTTCATGAAGTTATTCGCAGCCGGCGAGACCGGTCAAGGATGTACTTCGCAAGGCGCTTGCGTAAAAGGCGCATGACAATTCTGAGTTTATCGGAAAAGGTCAACCACATATCGCCGTCAGCTTCTCTCACCCCAATTGATCCGGGGTATCTCAATGCGCTTGAGCGCCTTGGTGCTTCTTATGGCGTAGTAAACGGCATACAGCATTCCGATTAACAGCCAGATTTTAATCTTTTGCCAGATGAACATCATGTGGTCTCCCTTGATGGCCTGACATTTTACTTTGCAAAAAAATTAATCGGCGCGGGAGCGGGATTCGACTCCCGGGCCTGCCATTTCTTAAACTCAAGTTAAGCTTATTGTTTTCAATATTAGCAAAATACCAGCAATTTACATGCCATTACCGATAAATAGAAAATTTTAAATTAATTTGGCTAGTTATAAAAAAGGTAGGTCTGAAGCAGGTCGAATTGTGAAAGCCGATCTATAGAATTATGAAGTTGAATTCATAGTGCTATCGGCCTTTTCAGCTTCCGGCCCTTCTGTAGGCATCGTCCACCAGTCTGAGTGTCTGCAGGTTATCCGCAGCGCCGGTCTCAAAGGGTGTCCTGTGTTGCAGGGCCTGAACAAAATGGGCAATGGCGTTGTCATAGGACCGCTGGTAGGCCTGAGCGAAATCAAATTCGACAGTTTCTTCGGTTTCACCGCGAAGGTGCAGGATGTTATTTTCAAAAAGGAGGCTTGCCTTTTCGCCGATCAGCTCCAATCGGTCGGCCGGCAGGGGCGGGAAACCGGCGGCGGAAAAATTACCGCTGACCGTACCCAAGGCACCGTTGTCAGCTTGCAGACTGATCAGGGCCACATCTTCGCCGATGACATCCGGACTGACCCGGGCGACGGCGGCATCCCTGACGTGAACCGGGCCCACCAGATAACGGATGGTGTCCAGGTGATGAATCAGCAGTTCCATGATGATGAAACGTTTAAGCCCGGCGAGAAAAGGCTGGCGTGCCAGCGCAAAGGGTTTGCCGGATTGGGTCGGGGTGACCAGGCCCGAGCTGCGGACAGTCAACTGAAACTCATGCAGTTGTCCGACCCGTCCGTCCGCCAGCCAGCCGGCTGCCTGACGATACTGGGGCCTGAAACGCCAATTTTCGTGGACCATGAACCGCACGCAGTCGCCGACATCGGCCACAAGCCCTTCGGATTCAGCCAGATCCGGCGTCATGGGTTTCTGGCACAGGATGTCGATGCCTCTGTCCGCCGCCATCATCGCCTGGGCGCGATGGACTGCAGGCGGGGTGGCAATGTCCAGAGCATCCGGTTTTTCACGATCCAGCATGGCGGCCACATCGTCGTAGGCGGCCGGGATGCTGAACTCGGCGGCCCGTGATTGCGCATTTTCCAGGTGTCGGGCGCAGATCGCAACCACTTCGACCTGCGGCAGCTTGCCCCAGGCCAGCAAATGGTGTCGCGTGACCATCCCGGCCCCGGCAATGGCTACCCTGATTTTGGGCTTAGTTGTCATAATCAACCTGACTACAATTTGACTTGATTCTTTAGGGCCTCACCATTGAAAAAGCGTTGGACATTTTTAAACAGGGCCCGCATTTTTGTTTTGAGTGCGTCGCGGGTGCCGGCGGAAATATGGGGCGTCAGAACCACATTCGGCATGGCCGCCAGAGGGTTATCCGGCCGGAAGGGCTCGACTTCGAAAACGTCCAGACCGGCACCGGCGATGCGGCCTTCCTGCAACGCTTGGCAGAGCGCTGTTTCATCGATCACCGTCCCGCGGGAGGTATTAATGACTATGGCATTGGGTTTCATTTGATTTAAGGCCGACGCATCGATCATGTGATGGGTGGCTTCTCCCGATGGGACATGCAGGGTAATGATGTCGGCCGCAGCCAGCAATTCATTGAATGCGGCGGGGCGCAAGCCCAGTTCTTTCTCCCTTGCGGCGGGCAGCGCCGCGTGGGGATCGAAGTAAACGCCTGAAGTGCCGAAGGCCTTGAAGCGGGCGGCGGTTTCCTGCCCGATGCGCCCCATGCCTACATAGCCTACCATGCGGCCGAACAATTCAAAAGAATAGGGACGCAGGCTGTTGATATGCCAGCGGCCCTGACGCAATTCGCTGTCGGCAAAGGGCAGGCGCTTGCAGGTTGCAAGGGTAAGCAGCACCGTATGCTCGGCCACTCCGATGCTTGTGCCGGCAGGCGTCAGTGCCAGGGCGATATTACGCGCTTTTAAGGCCGCTGCATCCACCGTGTCCTGGTACCCTACGCCCTGGTGGTGTAAAAGCTTTAACTTCGGGGCGGCATCGACAAATTCACGACTCATCGGCCGGGCGGCCACAATGACGACTTCGCAGTCCGCCAATTTTTTTTTGCGTTCATCATCGGCGTCTTCAGCGAGCGTTATCAGCTCGAAGCCGGGCGGCACCTCTTCACGGATGATCTCGTAGACATTTTGCGGTGCGTGGCTGAAATAAAACACTTTATGAGGTGACATGCGGTTCTCCTAATCCAGGTAAATCACACCCTTGGTCTCATAGGCCTCCTTGAGCCAGGCCGGCACGGTGAGCCCGGCCTTTACGGCTGCTTCCATATTTTTCTCCTTATCGAGCACCGCCGTCAGCCCCTCGACTACCGTCGCTGCCCTCTGGCGTGCTACGATAACCACACCGTCCTGATCACCGACCACGATGTCGCCGGCGTTGACGGTCACACCCCCGATCACGATCGGCAACCCCACGCTGCCTGGGCCGTTTTTCCAGGGAGAATTGGGACAAATCCCCCGGGCAAACACGGGAATGCCGACCGCATTGATGCCGGTCAGATCGCGGACGACCCCGTCCGTCACGATACCGGCAACTCCGGCGTTTTTGGCCATTCCCACATAAAGATCACCGACCACGGAACTTTCCAGATGCCCACCGGTGGTGATGAGAATGATGTCACCCGGGCCGGCAATTTCCAGTGCGGCCCAGGCTGCCAGATTATCCCGCGGTCCGGAATCGACCGTCAGAGCTGTTCCGCAAAATTGCGATGTCTCACTGACCGGCTTTATGCGGTAATCCAGGGCCCCGACGCGTCCCTGGGCATCACAGACATTGCCGGTGGGCAGATTGCGGAATTTTTTGACAAGTTCTTGGGCGGCCCGCGGAAAATTTCGTTTTACGGTTAACGCCGTTTCTTTGGCTGCCATATTATCTCCTTTCTAAAAGATTGAATATTCAATATTCAATTTTTACCTATAATTACCTGTTTGCTCTGCGGGTCAAAAAGGCGCGCAGCGGATAAATCGGCGCAGACACGAATTTGATCCCCCCGGCGGGCCTTGGCAAAGCGGTCGGCCTTTACAAAAATGGTCTGTTCCAGGCCCGGCAGAATAAAAATGATGACTGTCTCGGCGCCGAGCGCTTCGATGCCACTGACCTCCAGCTCCAATTCAGCGAAGCCGTTGGCGCTGTGCGTCTGTCCATGCAAAAATAGATCTTCCGGCCGGATGCCGAAGATCACTTCTCCTGAAAGTCCTTCCAGCAGACTGTCCCACGCCTGCGGAACGCTGAGGGTCTGCCGGCCGATGCGCAGGGACAGCCGACCTTGCGCCCCGCGCTCCAGGTTTGCCGGCAGCAGATTCATCGGCGGACTGCCTAAAAAACCGGCCACAAATGTGTTTGCCGGCCGGCGATAGACTTCCATGGGAGGTCCGATTTGAACCAGTTGGCCTTCATTGATAATACAGATGCGTGATCCCATGGTCATGGCTTCGACCTGATCATGGGTAACATAAATGGTTGTGGCGCCCAGGCGGTCGTGGAGATTCACCAACTCGTTGCGGGTGCTGACCCGCAAGGCGGCATCCAGATTGGACAGCGGCTCGTCAAATAGAAACACTTTCGGATCGCGCACGATGGCCCGGCCGACAGCCACGCGCTGGCGCTGCCCCCCTGAAAGGGCATGGGGCCGGCGCTGCAGATACGGGGTTAACCCCAGCGATGCGGCAACCTGTTCCACCCGCTGGTTGACCTGTTTTTTTGGAATTCCCCTGCGTTTGAGCCCGAATGCCAGATTGTCCCTGACTTTCATATGGGGATACAGCGCATATGATTGGAACACCATGGCAATATCACGGTCTTTGGCCGGGACATTATTCATCAATTGCCCGTCGATGCTCAGCTCACCACCGGAAATGGTCTCCAGGCCGGCGATCATTCGCAAAACGGTTGATTTGCCGCAGCCCGAAGGTCCCAGCAGAACCATGAATTCTCCGTCCTCGACCTGAAAGCTGATATCTTTAACGGCCGATTCTTTTGAACCTTCATAGACTTTCGTGAGTCCCTGTAATTTCACAACCGCCATGGGCAGGCCTCCATGTTATATGCTATTAAAGCCTATCACCGCTCAAAGGAATTTCTGAATAAAAATCTCAGGGAATTTGATATTTCTTTTTCCAACGCTTTATAATTCAATATTTTTGCCAGCGCCCCCCTTTCTTCCTAATAGATCCATTTTTTACTTAACAGCTCCTGCCGTCATCCCCTGAATCAACTTTTCTGAAAAGAAGACATAAATGATAACCACCGGCACGATGGCAATCATCAGCCCCGTTGCGATCATACCGATGTCTTCCAGCTGGTCACCCATGAATTTCTGGATTCCCAGAGGCAGGGTGCGTTTGGTTTCGTCGGTGATCAAAACCACGGCATACAAAAACTCGTTCCACAGTAAAATTGTATTGAGAATGACGGTGGTCGACAGCGCCGGCAGGGCCACCGGCATGCTGACCTTCCAGAATATGCGCCATTCCGAATATCCGTCCATGCGGGCGGCGTCATACAGATCGGACGGAATCCGGGCAAAGAAACTTTCCAGGACATATACGGTGATAGGCAGTTGAAAGGCGACATAGGCCAGTGTCAGTCCCGTCAGGGTGTTGTAAAGTCCGTATTCCACCAGAATCTGGAACAGGGCGATGATGGTAATCTGGGGCGGAAAGATAATGGTACTGAAAATCGTAAAATACAAAATTTTCCGCAGGGGAAAGCGGTAGCGGGCAAAACAGTGGGCCGCCATACCGCCGATCAGGGTTACAATGGACACCGCCGCGAACACGACCTTGACGCTGTTGCTAAAATAGACATTATATTTTGAGTTGATCCAGGCTTCCGCAAACTTTGCGAGATGAAGCTTTTGCGGGAACGCATAGGGGCTGTGGGCAATTTCGGTTGTGGTTCGCAGAGACATCATGGATACCCAGAACAACGGTCCGGCGGCAAAAGCGGTGTAAACCGACAGCACAATAATCAAAACCGCATGCCGCCATTTACCTATTAGGATCGACATACGTTAATACTCCAATTTTCCGCGTTGCCGAAACACAAATGTCAGCAACAGGACACCGGCCAGCACGATGAGAAACCAGACACTGGCGATGGCGCAGGGATATCCCAGATCGAAGGTGTTCCATTCAAAGGCGCGTTTGTAGACATAGGTGGAAACCGTTTCCGTCGACCACAGGGGACCTCCCTTGGTCATGATCCAGACCAGGTCAAAGACTTTCATCTTACCGACAAAGGAGAGCACAACCAGATTTAAAATTGTCGGCCTGATCAGGGGAATAATTACGAACCAGAGTTTTTTCATCCAGCTGCAGTTGTCCAGTTCAGCAGCCTCCAGCACCTCCGATGGCAGCGAGTGCAGGGCCGCCAGCAGCACCACCATATTAAAGCCCGTCCACATCCAGGTGGTCACGAATATCAGGGACGGCAGCGCCGTCGACGGCTCGCCCAGCCACGAATGCACCCAACCGCCCAGACCCAGGGCCCGCAGGATGACGTTAACCACTCCCCAGTCGTAATTGAAAATCCACATCCAGATAATACCCACCACCACAAATGACATCAGCACCGGCGTAAACCAGACGATGCGAAAGAATCTGGCCCCCGGAATTTTGGCGTACAGCGCCAGGGCCAGTAAAATGGCAAGCACCTGCTCCAGCAGAGGGGCCGTGCAGGCCCAGACAAGGGTGTTTTTGACGGCCTGCCAGAAAAAACCGTCGTTGAAAAGTTGGATATAATTTTCAGAGCCGATAAATACGTTGGGCCGGCCCGGCAGCACATGATGAAAGCTGTTGTAGAGAGTGCGCAGGACCGGGTAGGCCGTGAAGGCCACATACACGGTCATGGCCGGCAGCAGAAAGCTGACAATCGCACCCATCGGCCGCGACAGGTCGCGCCGGCTGTTGAATGGGAAAATTCCCTGTTTTAATACCGTAGCGCTCATCAAAAGCCCAGTAAAATACCGCCCGCGGAAAACCCTTACCGCAGGCGGTATATCTTCAAAAGCTATCTGCGGACCGCATTCATCTTATCAACCACCTGATCGACCGTCAGCAGGCCGGCCGGAAATGCCTGGTTGATTACCTGGATAAAAGTTTCCTTGGCTTCCCCCTGCATGGCGCCCAGCGGAAGATCCGGATAGAATTTGCTCGGTGCGTCGATGGCCGCCAGATCCTGGAAGTAGGCTGCATAAGGGCCGGTAATTTTGCTGGGGTCCGCCTTGATACCGGTTTGCACCAGGACCGTTTCCAGCCACTTGTTGCCCATTTCCGGCGTGGCCAGGGAATTCAGAAATTTGATGGCCATGTCCGGATGCTTGGAAGCGGCGTTGACGACATAGCTGCCGCCGATGGTGATGGTCTTGCATTCGTTGCAGACACCTTTGTCAAGAGCCGGATACTGCATGATGCCCAGTTGAAAATCCGGCGGCTGCCCGCCTTTGTCGGTTGGGTTAAAGGCCCGGGACGGGTAGAAGCTGCCCATTAAAAACATCAGGGCGCCCGGTTTGGTATGGAAATAAAAGTGGGATTCGCCCAGTTTCAAGGTGGAAAAACTGCTCGGCAGGGCTTTGGCATCAATAAGCGCCTTGACGAAATCCAGAGCGTCTCTGACCCGCGGATCATTCCAATCCAGCCGGCCTTTGAGCAGCTTGTCATAATCGTTGGTGCCCAGATTCTTCAACAAGGCTTCATGGGTCAGGAAGGCTCCGGGATAGGGCCGGTCGCCGACCCCGAGGGCGATGGGCGTGACACCGGCGGCGCGTGTTTTTTTGACGAGATCCAAAAATTCAGCCTGGCCGAATTGTTTGTCGGCCGGCAGCTTGAAGCCAAGTTCGGCCAGCATCTTTTTGTTGTAGTAAAGCTCCACGGTCCAGGCTTCGAGGGGAAACCCGTAAACACCGCCTTTGTACGTCCAGCCTGCTTTGGCCCAGCCTTCGATGTTGTTCCAGTTGAGCCCCTTGGAAAGGTCATAGAGCATGTTGTTTTCCAGGTATTCAATTTGGTTGGGCTCGGCGTAGAAAATGTCCGGCGCCTGGCCGGCCAGCAAAGAAGTTTTGAGGGCAGCATAGAGCGCCTTCTTTTCATACCATGCTATCTTGACCTGAACGCCGGGATTGGCGCTTTCAAAAGCCCGGGCCGCACCTTCGACAAAGTTGCGTTTGCTTTCATGGTCCGCCCAATGACTCCACAGCGTGATGACTGTCTCCGCCATAACCGGTGCGGCATTTAAAATAAAAACCGCCACAAAAAAGACCCATGCCAATTTCGACCACCTACGTTTAGATTTCATGCCTTGCCTCCTTTTAATTTTTGTCTTTGTGTTCTTCGTGACCTTCGGGGTTTGATTTGATTTTGGTTATTCGCTAAAAAGGGATTTCCGCTTCGCTCCCACCGGCTTGTCCGGGCAGGTTATTCTTCCTTTAGATCAGCCGCCTCACCGATATCGTAGTAGTGCTGTTCGATCTGGATGTCATAATGTTTTTCAATTAATCCGATGGCTTTTTTGGAATTGCGATTTTCGATCGTCTTGACGATGTCGTCATGCAGCTTGATCATCGGCTCGACCCGGCGATTATCCTGCCGGTAAAACTGTTCCCGCATGTGGACCCACAAAGATTGATGGGTCATCTTCAAGAGGCCCTCGGTTAAGCTGACAATTGCCCGGCTGCCGGTTGCCTCGGCGATGGCGCGATGAAACTCCCGGCCGTGACGAATGAATTCCGCATAATTGCCCCGGCGCGCATTGTCGCGCTTTTTCAGCCACGCTGCTTTTATGCGTTGGATATCCGCTTCGGTGGCGTTTTTGATGGCCAGGTGAACGACACCGATTTCCATGGCTTTGCGGGCCTGAAGAATCTCAAAGGGGCTGTCGCTCTCTTCAAGCAACGACAGGGTATTGTCAACCGGGAAGTCAATCGGCGGACTTGCTGCCACATAAGTACCGTCACCCGGCCGGCTTTCCAGCAGGCCGGTGATATGCAGGGCACTGATGGCTTCACGAACGGATGGCCGTCCCACATTCATTTGGTCGGCAATTACTCTTTCGGGGGGAAGTTTGCTCGCCGGTTCATAAATCCCGGTTTTGATAAGGTGCACAATCTGTTCTGCGATCAGGGAACTTTTTTTCTTAAAGCCGGCCTGGGTGATCCGGGTAAAGTAAGATTCTGATACTTTTTGCATGATTTCAACGTGGTACGATTATATGAAACCTTTTTGCCGGTTCGGGTGGGTTCCTGTATTCAATCCGCAGGCTTTTCGATCTGCTTGCGGCTATTCGGGGATTGCAAAATTGGGCTACCGACATTACCGGTAAGACCAATTATTAGACTATCATTTTTTTGTCAAGCTAAAAGTTAATCTATCGATCTTAGGTTTCGAGATCTAAATCCTCGGGGTGAACATACAGACCGGATACGACTTTGTTGCGGGCGGATATGCGCGCCTTATGAACTGTTGCGGGGTCACCGGATACCAGGGGATGCCACCACGCCAACTTTTTGCCCTCAGCCAGGCGTCGATACGCGCAGGTTTCCGGCAGCCATTTATTCTGTTTCACTATATCTCGACGAAGGGCATTGCATTCCGGATTGACGAAATGCCGATCTTCATAAACCAGGCATTGACAGGTCTCCGTATCCAGAAACTCGCAGGCAATACCGCTGTATTTTATCCTGCCCGTCTCTTCATCTTCAATCTTTCGCAGACAGCAAAGCCCGCAATGATCGCAGAGGGATTCCCATTCATGCGGCGTCATTTCGTCTAAAGACAACCTTCTAAAAAACGGCTTGTTTTTGGTACGCATCGTGTCGGTCTTGATCCGAATAGGTATAATATTACCTTTTACAGGTCATAGTTACGATCCTCTAAAATTGTTCCGCCCTTACTCTGCCATATTTCAGGCCTAAAAGACAAGCGTCGATTTCGATATCATGGGTGAAGCTGCGATCCATCCATCCGCCTCACTTGCAGTTTCCGGCTGCGCACTTGACATTAATTTGCCTGTTCCTATCCTAAATGAAACGAGGACGTCCACATCAAAGGAGTTGGGTAATGGAAAATACGATTGAACACCGGCGGCTGCGCGAATATCGCGCTCGTAAAGCCAACTGGAAAAAATGGGGACCCTATCTCAGTGAGCGCTCCTGGGGCACCGTGCGCGAGGACTACAGTGAAAAAGGGGCTGCCTGGGAATACTTTCCCCATGATCACGCGCGCAGCAGAGCCTATCGCTGGGGGGAAGACGGCATCGCCGGCATCTGCGACCGTTTCCAATATCTTTGCTTTGCGCCGGCAATGTGGAACGGCCGGGACCCGATCCTGAAAGAGCGGCTATATGGACTGACAGGGTCCGAAGGCAATCACGGTGAAGATGTCAAGGAGTACTGGTTCTACCTCGACAGCACCCCCACCCACAGTTACATGAAAATGCTTTACAAATACCCCCAGGCCGAGTTTGGCTACCGCGATTTAATTGAAGAAAATGCGCGGCGCGGTTTTTTTGACTTCGAGTATGAGCTTTTGGATACCGGGGTCTTTAAAGAAAACCGCTATTTCGATGTATTTGTCGAGTATGCCAAGGCCAGCATGGATGACATTCTGATCAAAATTTCGGTTGCCAATCGCGGGCCGGAATCCGCCTTCTGCGACGTTCTGCCGACCCTCTGGTTCCGCAATACCTGGAGCTGGGGCTATGCCAACGGGCCCATGGGAGATGTGCCGGCCAAACCGCAGCTCAAGCTGATTGAAGGTGAGCCGGGAATTGCAGCGGTTGAAGCCGTCCACCCGGCCGCCGGCACTTACTATTTGTATGCCGAAAATGCACCCGAATTTTTATTTACCGAAAACGAGACCAACACCGTCCGCCTGTACAACTTTTCCAACGGCCGTCCGTATGTCAAAGATGCGTTTGACCGTTATCTGGTAAACGCGGAAGCCGATGCCGTTAATCCTGCTCGGGAAGGTACCAAAACCGCCGCTCTTTACCGCAGTGAGATTGGGGCCGGTGATACCCGGGTGTATCGCCTGCGCCTTTCGGATACCGCGCGTCCCTCGGCATTCGATGACTTCGAGGCCATTTTTGACCGACGGCGGGTCGAGGCGGATGAATTTTATGCGGCGATCCAGAATCCGGATTTGAGCGCGGACGAAAGGCGTGTGCAGCGTCAGGCGCTGGCAGGCATGCTCTGGACCAAGCAGTTCTTCTATTACAATATCGAGCAGTGGTTAACCGGTGACCCGGCAATGCCGCCGCCGCCGGAAGTCCGCCGCAACGGGCGTAACCATGAATGGGAGCATCTTAACAATTTCGACATCATTTCCATGCCGGACAAATGGGAGTACCCCTGGTATGCGGCCTGGGATCTGGCATTCCATTGTATTCCGCTGGCGCTGGTGGATGCTGATTTTGCCAAACGGCAGTTGGATTTGATGGCCCGTGAGTGGTACATGCACCCCAACGGCCAGCTGCCGGCCTATGAGTGGAAGTTCGGCGACGTCAATCCGCCGGTACACGGCTGGGCCGCCTGGCGCGTTTATAAAATCGACGCCAAACAACAGGGCCGGGCCGATACGCCCTTTTTGGAGAGTATCTTTCACAAGCTCTTGCTCAATTTCACCTGGTGGGTGAATAAAAAAGACGAAGAAGGCCGCAATGTATTCCAGGGCGGGTTTCTCGGGCTGGACAACATCAGTGTGTTCGACCGCAGCGCTCCGCTGCCTACCGGCGGGCACATCGACCAGTCGGACGGGACGGCCTGGATGGGATTCTATTGTCTGGTGCTGCTGAAAATCGCACTTGAGCTGGCCGGAAAAGACCCTGTTTATCAGGACACCGCCAGCAAATTCTTTGAGCACTTCCTGCGCATCGCCCGCGCCATGACCGGTGAATACCGCGGCGGCCTGAGCCTGTGGCATGAAGGAGACGGCTTTTTCTACGACGCCCTGCATTTACCCGACGGCCGTATCATTCCCCTCCAAGTGCGATCTCTGGTGGGCCTGATGCCCTTGCTGGCCGTTGAGACCCTCGAGCACGAGCTGGTGGAAAGCCTGCCGGTTTTCAAACGCAGACTGAACTGGTTTTTCGAAAACCGGCTGTATCTGCGTGACGGCGGAAATGTTGCCTGTGTAAGATCGCCGGGCGAAAATTCACGTCGACTGCTCTCGATCGTCAATCGTGATCGGCTGCAAAAAATATTGCGACCGATGCTGGATGAAAAGGAATTTCTGTCCGAGTTCGGTATCCGGGCGGTTTCCAAATACCATCAAAACAATCCCTATACTTTCCATGTCAATGGTCAGGCCCATACCATCACCTACGAGCCGGCGGAATCCGATAGCGGCCTGTTCGGCGGCAACTCCAACTGGCGGGGACCCATCTGGTTCCCCATCAACTATCTGTTGATTGAATCTCTGCAGAAGTTCAACCACTACTACGGCGACTCCCTTAAAGTGGAATGCCCCACCGGATCAGGCCGGATGTTGAATCTCGGTGAGGTCGCCACAGAATTGTCCCGCCGTCTGATCAAGCTGTTTCTGCGCAACGGTAGCGACGAGCGGCCAATTTACGGCGGCCAGCGTATATTCCAGGATGACCCCCACTGGCGGGATTACCTGCTGTTTAACGAGTACTTTCACGGTGACAACGGCGCCGGGCTGGGTGCCAGCCATCAGACGGGCTGGACGGGCCTGGTGGCCAAACTCATTCAACAGTCCGGAGGGCGCGGTTATAGATACTAGCGTATCGGAGAGCCGCAGGATATTGCCCGGGCCGCTGTCTGGCTGGCATCCGCCTACGCCGACTATGTGACCGGCATCAGCCTTTTCGTGGACGGCGGCATGACGCTGTATCCGGGATTTGAGGCCGGCGGTTAAAATCAGGCCTTGAAACTTTCCAGCCGTGATACTATCCTGCTTGACTTCGGCATTTATTCTTGTACCGAAAACCTGATCCTTCTCGACAAACATTACCATACACAGGCCAAGATACCATGAGCACCAAAACAGTAACTCAGCACATCCTGCCCGCCGCGAGCCTGGGCAATGCACGTTCGCTGACAGTTCTCCGTTACGGCGACGAATCTGTCGGCAGAAAAGCTTATATCCAGGCGGGTCTCCATGCCGACGAAGCACCGGGCTTTGTTGTTATGCATCATCTGATCCGTCTGCTTGACCAGGCCGATTCCGCCGCTCAGATCAAGGGACAGATCATTATCGTACCCGTGGCCAACCCCGTTGGCGTGGACCAGTGGCGCGACGAGGTGCTTCAAGGGCGCTTCGATTTCTACGACAGCATTAATTTCAACCGCCGGCACCTGGACCTCACCGACCCCATTGCCGATCGGATTAAAGACCGACTGCGCGATACCCCCGCGGCGAATGTTGCCCTGATACGCAAGGCTGCGGCCGAGGCGCTTGCTGCCATCACCCCGCAGGATGAAAGCGAGCATTTGAAACATCTGCTGCTTGCGCTGTCATATGATGCGGACATCGTGCTGGATCTGCACTGTGACGATCAGGCCGTTTTGCACATATACCTGGGGACCCCCCTGTGGCCGGATGCAGCGGACCTCTCAGCCCAGTTGGAAGCTGAAGTGACGCTGCTGGCGGAGGATTCCGGAGTTACGCCTTTTGACGAGGCCTGCAGCCGGATCTGGTGGCAGCTGGCGGAAAGATTTCCGGATCATCCGATACCGCCGGCATGCCTCGCGGCTACGGTTGAGCTCCGGGGAAAAGCCGATGTCTCCCATGAGTTCGCGTCGCAAGATGCCGACCATATCTTTTGGTTTTTGCAAAGAAGAGGATTTATCCGCGGCGAAGCCCCCAAGCTCCCCCGGCTGCGAAACGAAGCAACGCCGTTGAGCGGGGTGGCGCACATAAAAGCGCAGGTACCCGGTGTTGTGGTATTTTTAAAGCAGCCCGGCGACCGCATCGAAAAAGGTGAAACGATCGCTGAGATCGTCAACCCTTTGGAAGCCGGATTTGAAAATCGGATAACCGCTGTTCAAAGCGGTATGGCGGGCCTGCTATTTTCGATTAACACCGAGCGTTATGCCAGACCGGGACACATTCTGGCGAAAATTGCAGGCCGGACCCCCTTTAAAGCAAAGGGAGATAATTTGCTGACACTATAAAAATCTTCCCCCGCTGGCTCAGGCGCCGGTCAGCCGCTCCATGGTTTCCAGCTTTGTTTTACAGTCTATGCAGTAGCGGGCGGTTGGTCTGGCTTTCAGCCGCTTGATGGATATTTCATCCCCACAATGCTCGCAGAGGCCGTAGACGCCGTCTTCGAGATCCTGCAAAGATCGCTCTATTTTCCTGATAAGAAGTTTCTCCCGGCTGCAAAGATGAATTGAAAAACTGCGTTCGGCAACTTTTGCGGCTATATCGATGGGATCGGACAAATTCTCCTCTGTTTCACTCAATCCATCCAGACTGCAGTCGGCTCGGCCTAACAATTCTTTGAGTTGGCGGGTCAATATTTTCTTAATTTGATTCAAATCTCTTTTATTCATTATCAATGACTCTCAACCGGCTGGGGATTATCTTTTATTGAGCTGATCAAACAGCTTTTGGTGTCGACTATTCCGGCTAAATTGTTTCAAGATAATCATCCGGCTGATTTTAGCAACCGGTCAGGGTGAAAATTCTGCAACGAGATTGACGCTATTATAACGTCTCGGAATGTCTACAACTTGCTGGAATCGTGAATCTTTTTGCGGCTGTCTTGTTTTGTAAGCCACCTGCAATGATGGAATAGTAGAAGCCCCTAATTTGATTCTAAAGATTTAAAAATAAATGCCGATATTGAGACAGGTTAACTTTAATTCGGGAGGAAAATATGGAAACTACCTGCACCGGGTGCTGCAAAACGAAGACAGTCAAGGATGACATACTCAACAGCAACCACATTTGCACCTGCCAAGACCGTGACGATAAAATAAAAATCGATGCCGGATTGGAACAGACGGCTGCCGATTGCCTTGATGAAAATAATTCTTCCGCGCTAGATTGCCGGACCGAAGGCGTGCAAATATCGGATGATTTGAAGTCGAAGATCATCCAGAGCATCAAAGATCTGCCCCCGATGCCGCAGGTTGTAATCCGAATCCAGCAATTGATTTCGAACCTCAATTCAGATACCAAGCAACTCGCTGGGATTATTGAATCGGATCAGGCCATTGCGGCCAAAGTTTTAAAAATGGCCAATTCGGCTTTTTACGGGATGAGCGGGAAGATTTCTTCCATCCACCAGGCCTCCCTCCTGCTGGGCTATCAGAGCCTGGGGGAAATCGTTACCATGGCCGGCGCCGCCGACCTGTTGGCGGGGAAAATGCCGGGATATGGATACGACTCACAGGACCTGTGGAAGCATTCGCTTTCGGTGGCCTTCTCCTCAAAAATAATTGCCGAGATGAAAAATAAAGATCTGATTTTTGAAGCTCACACAGCCGGGCTGATCCATGATGTGGGCAAAATTATACTGGACCGGCATATCCTCGCAAAAAAGGATCCAATAGCCGACTATATGGCGCAGGAGGAAAAAACGTTTTTGGATGCGGAACATTACTTTTTCGGATTCGATCACGCGGATATAGCATCTGAAATTTGCCGGTCCTGGAAAATCCCTGAAAAAATCACCCTGGCAATCAGGTGTCACCATCAGCCTTCGATTTCAAATGGTGATGAACTGTCTTATATCCTGCATATGGCGGATTATGTCGCAACAATGGGGGGCATCGGGTATGACGATGATGATATTTTGTACCAGGCTGAAAAAGGCGCCATGGATTTTATCGGCTTAACCCAGGAAGACATCGGGGATATGATGCTGAAGGTCATCGATGCGGTTGAGCAGTTTTAAGCTTTCTGTTCAAACGTCTCTCACCAGCCGGAAACCCAAACCCGGGCCGGAAAAATCCGCCGGAAAGCCGAAACGCCTAGCGCAGCGTAGGCTCCATTCGTCCAAATTAAAGCTGCCGCCGCGGATAGCGCGGTCCGGCCCGTTGCCGGTGGTCACGGGGTTTGCCCTGGAGTGACCGGGGTACGCCTTCTCATCGAAAACATCCTGACACCATTCCCACACATTTCCGCTCATGTCAAAGAGACCCAGGCCGTTTGGTTTCTTCAATCCCACCGGACGGGTTCTACCGTCACTGTTTTCTCCAAACCAGGCCAGGGATTCAACCTGATCACCGCCGGCGTATTTTTCATCCTTGCCGCCGCTGCGGGCGGCATATTCCCATTCGGCCTCAGTCGGCAGCCGATACGGGTGTCTGTCCGGCGACATCGCCGCATGCTGCTGCAGAAAATTCAGAACATCAAACCAGCTGACCTGCTCTACCGGATGGTCATCTCCCTCGAAGGCCGAAGGGTTGGTGGGCATCACCCGCAGCCACTGGGCCTGCGTAACGGGATACCGGCCGATGCAAAACGGATTCAGTTCGACCTCGTGAACCGGGCCTTCGTTTTCAAGTCCGTCGCCAAAGGTGTCGCCCATCATAAACGTGCCTCCGGGCACCCGCACAAATTCCATTCCGCTGACCGTATCGATCAGATCCGACGCCGTCTCTTTGCCGTCTGCTTGTTGAGAACTGCAATGAGTGCAATCCTGGCTGTCCGGTGCCAGGCGGCGGCCGCAGATGCTGCACAACAGGCGGGCTTCACACTCGGGGCAGCGCTTCCAATTTTCTTTGACCTCCTGACCGCAGAGCGGACAGGTTAAACCGATCAGCCGGAATTCACAAGCCGGACAAATCTTCCAGCCGGCTTTGGTCGGTTCACCGCAGTTGGGGCATTGCAGGGTGGTGTTATCAGATGATTTCATTGTCATAATTTTATTGATAAAAATACAATACTTCCCGCCTGCAGCAAGTTTGTAAATAGGGTGTATCGAGTTGTAATTACCGGCAATTTAGCATTAAATTTCACAATCCGCAATCGGCAATCCGAATTCCCTCAGGCATCATAGCTTATGACCACGACATCCGCAGCTTTATCCCGTATCGGAATCAATTCCTGGTAACTTTCGGAGTAATACCAGTTCTGCAAGGTCGGTTGGTCGGGAAATTTTATGACAACCGTATCCTGGTAAGGGTGCTCACCTGTCAGAACCGAGGCACGCTTGCCACGAAATATGACCTGCGCCTCATAAGGGATCAAGGATTTTCGGACGCCGTCGACATATACGCTCCATTGAGCGGGGTCTTTGATTAGAATGTGACCGATGAGGTACGCAGCCATTGTGCCTCCTTATGTTAAAACGAACCGGCAGTTGCACCTGTCCCACTGCCGGGTGTTGTGTACTTATTGTCGTCTCCGGATTGCCATTCGACATTACCGGCCCCATCTTTTTTGATACATTTCCACTCAATATGCGTATCGGCGGGCAGTTGAGATATGGTTTGATCCCAATCAGGATATTTGTTTGGCGCGAGTATTCGCGCTTTATCCGGATCCCAATTCCCCAGTTCAGGGATGCTGCCGACGGCGTAAACATTTTGCCCCCAAACGGTTTGGGCGTTGTGACAGGTAAATGCCACATCTACGTCAGCGGTCCCCCCGCCGATAGCTGACAGTTCGACCCATACGGAAACAGATCCCTCGTTTACCGGGAATTCCCCCCAGCCGTCCCTGTTCGTCCTGACGGTGTCGGTGCGATGGCCGGTCATATCAATAAAAGATGTATTCGGTTTGCCGACATCCATCCACTTGGTCCCCGCCTGGTGATCGCTCATAATCACGGCCATTGCCCCGGGATGCTCGGCGTCTCCCAGGCGGCTCCAGCCGATGATATCCCAATGATTCAGGTAATCTTTTTGCGGCCCATGGGCAAACTTTTGGCGTGCCGCAAGGAATTTATCGATCAGGGTCTTGTGCGCGGTCATCTTGATCGTTGCCCGGCCGCCGGTTGCTTCACTGCACCGGTTATCCGAAGAAGTGTATTGGGCGCCGTAGTAGTCGGCGTAGAAAATGTTGGGATACCCTTCCTGTCTCAAGAGAATAAATGCATAGGCCAGAGGTTTGAACCAATCTTCAACCGGTGATTCCAACGCCTGACAGGGCTGGGTGTCGTGGTTTTCTACCAGGGTTACCGCCAGCACCGGCTGTTCTTTCATCAAGGTCTTATCCATCAATTTACTCATATCGTAATTTCCATTACCTTTTGACGCCGCATGGAAATTGTAGTGCAGCGGTGCATCGAACAACGACATGCTGCCCCCGGTTTTGCTGATATAATTGTGCAGCTTTTCAAGGCTGCCGCTCCAAAATTCACCGACCGCAAAAAGTTCTCTTCCCGCTGCGGATCGCTGGTAATCCAGCCATTCTTTGAAGAATCCATACTGGATGTGCTTAACCGCATCCAGGCGAAATCCATCAACATTGGTTTGCGTCACCACCCAACGGCCCCAGCGTTTCAGTTCATCCCGGACAGCGGGATGTTCAAAATCCACATCCGCCCCCATTAAATAGTCGTAGTTGTAATTTTCGGTATCCACTTCCCAATCCCAGGATTTTCCAATTCCACGGAATTTATAAATTTTGCCCGCCTCGCTCAAATTATCGGCCCAATCGGTGCCGTCAAAATGATACCAGCGCCACTTAAAGGGTGAATAATAATCCTGCCGGCCGGTAAAATCAAATCCGGTCCAGGCATCGATCCAAACATCACCGCCGTATTCATGATTACGGTTATCGCGCGCAACGCGAACCGCCTTAACCTTTTCTGTGAAATCGGCGCCCATTTTATGATTGAAAACAACGTCGGCATAAACTTTAATCCCCGCCCTGTGGGCGGCATTAATGGCACTCGCGTACTGATCCCTGGTGCCGTATTTGGTGCGGACAGTCCCTTTTTGGTTAAACTCCCCAAGATCATAAAGGTCGTAAACGCCATATCCCACATCATTCGGAGAGGCTCCCTTATAGGCGGGCGGCAACCAGAGTGCGGTAATCCCGACTGCTGCCAGGTCATCTGCGCGATCGGCAATTTCGTCCCAGAGAATACCCCCTCCCGGATAATACCAATGGAAATATTGCATCATCACGCCTTCCGACGCTGAGACAGGCTGCGACGGCGGCGCGATGAAGATAAAAATCGTCATCGTCAGGACAACGCATTTTATAAACGAGGTAAGAAATTTCATGAAAAGGGCCTCCTTTGTGAGATCAAAGCCGGCCCCGCCGGAGTGGGATCCTTTACTGACGGCGCATCTTAATTCACACCGCTGTATTGGGGCCGATTTAAAGCCTCCTTTATTTTACAAATCCGAAAAATGCAAAAGAAATTTAATCCGAATGAATAATTGTTTCCGATGAGATCATCTTCAAGATCCCCAGGATATGTCAAAAATCACCACCTTTCAGCAGGTTTGCAGAAAAGTGCCGCCTTGACAATACGATCGGTATCCGATATCTGAATCCCGCTAGTCAGCCGACGCAGTATGACGGCTGTGTGATATACCGGAGATCCACGATGCAATCTGAAACCCAGACTCCCCCAAGCTTCATGGAGTGGAAAGAGCTGACCTCACTGGTCGGCTCCATCCGAACGCGCTCCCTTGTCGCCCGCCCAACGACGATTGAACAGTGCCGTGAGGCACTGGTCTACTGCCGGCAGTATGATATGACCATTTGTGCGCGTGGAGCGGGGCGCGGCTACGGGGACCTTGCACTCAACAACGGCCAAGCCCTCCTCGACATGAGTGCCATGACCCGGATCCTCGAGTTCGATGCGGAGACCGCCCGGATTACCGTGGAGGCCGGCATCCGAATCATCGACATATACCGGGCAGTCCACCACCGCCTGCTCACGCTCCACGCCAGCCCGACCGAATCGCACTCCAGTGTCGCCGGCGCGATCTGTGCAAACGTCAACGGCAAGGACGCTTGGCGCCACGGCAGCTTCGCGCACCAGATCGTCCGTCTCACCCTCCTGCTCGCCAACGGCGAGACGGTCACCATCGACCGGTCGCACGAGCTCTTCAACGCCGTCGTGGGCGGCATCGGGTTGCTCGGTATCATCGTGGACGCGACGCTCCAGCTCAAACCGATCCCATCACCTTTTGTCGAGATCAATCGCATCCCGGCGCCCGACGTCGACGCGCTGCTCGCAACGATGGCCCAGGTCGAAAAATCACACGATGCGGCCGTCGTGTGGGTGGACGCTTACGCCCGTGGGCGCAAAACCGGGCGCTCCGTGATCCATGCCGCGAAGTGGATCGAGCGCCACGACACCGAATCACAACGCCGGGAAATCCTTGAGGCGGGTTACAAGCGCCTCGACGAGCATCGCCGGTTCGGCCTCGCGCTTCACGAAAAATTCGGTCCCATCCTGTCGCTCATGCTGCATGTCCAGCGACCCATGATGTATTCGTTCAACCGGCTGTACTACGTGATGTGCGAGTTGTTGTATCGAATGGACCGTTCCTCGAACTCCGAACTCTTCCTGAGGTTCGGTTTCGAGGCCAGCTTCACCGTTCCCCCGGCCCACCTCGTCTGCGGCCCGCGCGGGTATACCGTCCAGCTCACCTTTCCGCGCTCCAGCGCGCGCGAAGCCATTGTCGAGTTGCTGGGAATCTGCCAGTCGTCGCCCTGCCCGCCGGTCACGACCATCCTGCGAGCACACAAGCCGGATGACTGCCTGATTTCATTCTCCGAGGACGGCTACAGCCTCAACTTCGAGTTCCACCCGAAGAAACGCCACGAAACCGCCAGCCGCGAGGCTGTCGACCGCCTCATCGATGCGACGGCCCGGCGTGGCGGCAAGATCCACCTCGCCAAGGACCAGGTACTGACTCCCGAGCAGTTCTATCGCATCTTTCCTCGCTACCGGGATCTCCTGGCGATCAAGCGGCGACTCGATCCGGACGGCCTGTTCACATCAGATCTGGCACGTCGCGTCGGCATCGACCCCGTCCTGAACAAGCAGTGGCCGAAGTAGAGACGGCAGGAAGTCGTTCTCGCTCAGGAAGAGGAAGAATTGATGCCCGCTTCGGCGATATCGACCAGTATCCTGTCGTTGCCGGTGTGCGGTTGCGACCATCGTCTGCGCGGCGCCCCGTTGTTTTGGGGAAACATGTCAAAATAAATGATCGCCCAGACCGAAATACAGGATTTACCCCATTTACCTGAACGCTCCAAATTGTAATTAAGTGATGTGAAACGCGGGCGACGCCTGTATTAAAGAAATATCCTGAAAAGCGACGGACCGTTGGGGCGTGAACAAAACGAAAGGCATTAATGATCGCATGGAATCACTTATTATTGTGTCCAATCGACTGCCGGTGACCATCGGCAACACGATCGAGAAGTCCTCCGGCGGCCTGGTTTATGCCATGGAGGGCCTTGGCGATCAATATGCGTTTAGTTGGGTTGGCTGGGCCGGGGGTGTCGTCGATGATCCAGCTGAAAAAGAGAAAATTTCGGCCGAACTCAAAGAACGTTTCAATTATATCCCGATTTTTTTGAACCGCCGGGACGCCAAGGACTTTTACACCGGCTTTTCCAACTCCAGCCTCTGGCCCCTGCTACACTACATCTCATCGTATGCCCGCTATGAGCAACGATGGTGGAATGCCTATCAGAAGGTCAACCGCTTGTTTGCAGATACCGTGCTGGAGATGTCCAAAGGCGGCGATACGGTTTGGGTTCACGACTACCACCTGATGCTTCTGCCTTCAATTCTCAGGCAAGCGCGTCCGGAGCTGAAGATCGGATTCTTTTTGCACACCCCTTTTCCTTCCTACGAGTTATTCCGCTGTCACCCGAATCGGGAAGAACTGCTCAAGGGCCTCCTGGGAGCGGATTTGATCGGCTTTCATACCTTCGGCTATCTAAGGCACTTTCGCAGCACCGTCCTGCGCTTGCTGGGTCTGGACTCGGAAATTGATCATGTCCCCCAGGAAAGTCATAAAACCGGCATCGGCGTGTATCCCATTGGGATCAATTCAAAAAAATTTCTGGACACGCTGCAATCCGATGCCTACGCCACATGCTATCGTGATTACAAGCAAAATTACCAGGGCAAAAAAGTGGTTTTGAGTGTCGAACGTCTGGACTATACCAAGGGAATCCCGCGGCGGCTGGACGCGATCGAGAGCTATCTAAATAAAACCGAGCGGCGGGACGACATTGTCTTTATTTTTATTAATGTGCCTTCCCGCGAAAGTGTCGAGGAATATCAAAAGCTTTTGGAAGAATTGCAGGGAAAAGTCGGTTACCTCAACAGCAAATATGCGACGATTAACAATATTCCTGTCCATTTTATTCACAAATCGGTCGAATTCAGTGAGCTGTGTGCGCTTTACTCTCTGGCCGATGTAGCCCTGGTCACGCCCCTGATCGACGGCATGAACCTGGTGGCCAAAGAATATCTGATCTGTCAACAGCAAAGAAACGGGGTGCTGATTCTCAGTGAGTTTGCCGGGGCGGCCCAGGAACTGCCGAATGCGTTAATTGTCAACCCATACAACATCGATGAAGTCGCCCGGGCAATCAAACAGGCACTGCAGCTCAGCGAGGAGCAAAAACATAAAAGGGTTGAGCCCATGAAGGAGCGGGTCATCAAATTTGATGCCCGATACTGGGCCCAGTCATTCTTTCACGATTTGAACGCCCGAGCAGACGAAAAGGAACCTCCGTCGGTTACGCAAGAAGTCTCCCCGGAAACGTTAGATCCTTTTATCGGGGCCTCGCAAGCTGCCTTTTTCTTGGATTATGATGGAACGCTGGCCGAAATAAAAAAAAGACCCGAAGACGCCCTGCCCGATGCTGAAATCAAGGATTTGTTTGGCCGCTTGGAGGCCGCCAAGAATCTGGATGTTTACATCATCAGCGGCCGGAAAAAGGAGGATATGGATCGCTGGTTCGCGCGAAATGATTTTAACCTCATCGCCGAGCACGGCTACTATTACAAGCATCACAATGCCGCACATTGGATCGTCTTCGACACCCGGGCGGATCTTTTGTGGAAAGACCGGATCATTGACGTCTTCCAGCTCTATACCGGAATGACCCCAGGAAGCAGCATCGAAGAAAAGACTTCTTCCGTCGTATGGCATTACCGCAACTCAGATCCGGAGTTCGGCACCTGGAAGGCCAACCAGCTGGTCGCCGAGTTGTATGAAATGCTTTCCAATTTGCCGGTGGAGATTCATCACGGTCAAAAAATTGTGGAAGTGGGATCGATTCAGCTGAACAAGGGCATGGCCCTGGGGCATTTTGTGCAGCTGAACCAGTACGATGCCGTCCTGTGCGCCGGCGATGACGAGACCGACGAAAGCATGTTCCGCTACGCGGAGGATAACGATCAGATTCTCAGCATATTTGTGGGAGACCGCAGGGCGGCGACCGCCGCCAAATTCAGGGTATCCAGCCCGCGAGCGTTCAGAGCATTTTTAACCGACGCCCTTCAAAAATTGTAGTTTCCGCAACAGCCGACCAGGATGGCAAACTCCTGTCGCAGGCGCTAGTACCGCAATGCGACCGCAAACCTCGGTTGAGCTGTATCCCGCCGGCTCATGGCCCTTGCGATTCAATAATAAAGTCTTCATCGTGATTTCTCTGCCTTTTATGAAATAATTTTTTCATCACGAAAACGCGAAATTTACCAAGTCTAGATCGACTCGGTGATGTCTTCTCCGGTCAACGTGATGGCGGCGTCAATCAGGGCCAGATGGCTGTATCCCTGGGGAAAATTGCCCAGCAGTCTTTTGCTTTCGAAATCGATGTCCTCGCTCAGCAACCCCACGTGATTGCGGTAGGATAGGATTTTGTGGAACAGGCTTTGCGCCTCTTTTCTGCGGCCGATTTTATAAAGACTTTTGACCAACCAGAAGGTGCAGACCGTAAATGAGGATTTTGGGGTGCCGAAATCATCATGATTCCGGTAACGGTACATCAAGCCGTTTTGGCCGAGTTGTTTGTGCGTCTCGATGACGGTGCTCATGTATCGGGGATCATCGGCCGCAATGAAACCGTAATGCTCCATCAGCAGGTTGGCCGCGTCCAAATTCTTTTCACCATAGGCTTGAACAAAGGCCTTGACGTCCGCATCCCAACCCTTTTTTAAAATGTCGCGGCGAATTTTTTGGCGCATGTCGGCCCACACGCGCACATAATTGTCCCTGGCGAAGCGTTGGGCAATTTTCATGGCACGATCCATGGCAACCCAGCACAGCACCTTGGAAAAAGTGAAATGTTTCTTCCGGCCGCGGATTTCCCAGATCCCGCGATCCTTCTTCATCCAGTTGCGCTCCACGTGCCGGCCGAGGGTTCGCACCACGGTCCAAAGATCTTCCCGGTTTTCCACCGTATTGCGTTTGAAAATTTTCAAATACTGGTAAATGACGTCCAGCAGGACACCGAAAATGTCATTTTGCTTCTGTTTGTAGGCGTCATTGCCGATCCGGACGGGTTTTGAATCTTCATAACCCTGCAGGCGCGGCAATATCTTCTCCGACAGGTTCTTTTTGCCGTTGATGCCGTACATGATCTGGATTTTTTCATCCTTGTAGGGGATGACCTCCAGAATGAAATCCAAAAATCGCCTGGCCACACGATAATGCCCGAGGGTGGAAAGCACGGCGATGTTCATGGACGCATCCCGCACCCAGCAGAAGCGGTAGTCCCAGTTGCGGACGGATCCGATTTCCTCGGGCAGGGAGGTGGTCAGCGCCGCTAAAATGGCGCCGGTCTTTTGAAAGGAAAGCAGCTTCAGCACCAGGGCGCTGCGGGTGATCTCCTCGTTATACCTGGCAAAGCGCCGGGTTTCAGAGGACCAGTTGAGCCAGTAGACTCTGGTTTTCTCATATTCCAGCTGAACCGCATCCAGATCCAGCTCGACCAGCTTCTGGTTGTAGCTCAGCAGAAAATACCGATCTTGTTCGATCCTGATCGGCTTTCCCCCGGCAATCCGCCGGTAGTCGAGATCGGAGTAAAGGTAAACCGATTCGTAGGGACCTGCGGCAGTAAGGACCTTGATGTACTCCCGGCGGATTTCTGTTTTGGTTTCATTCAGTCCGTAGCCGGGCCGCGGGCTATAGTTGACCCGTATGATCGGCTTGCCGGATATGTGTCGAATATAGCGGATGATATCCGGCGGGCAGTGGTAGGCGCCGGTATCTCTTTTGTAGCGGGGCATGAAATCAATCAGTTCAAACTGATCTTTTCCATGCTGAAACGATGTCACCAAAATATTCGTCTTGGACAAATAATGCTGCGAAATTTTATAGCCGGCGGCTACCCGGATAGCGAATTCACCACCGATATTTTGATCCAGTATTTTAGCAAAAAACGCGGTGGAATCGAAATGCGGCAGGCAACACCATTCAATTGTCCCTATTTCGGATACCAATGCCGCGCTCGTACAATTGCCGATCACTCCGTAATTCAGGTTGTCCATTCAACAGTCCCCTGCCAATCTTTTTTTTAAATTTATTTTAACCCGAAACCCGTTATTATATCAAGCCCTGAAAGACCCCTGCCGGCGTGGAGACCGCGTGGAGAAATCTTTGCTCAATCCAAAAATTTGCCAAAATACTGTCTTGACCCCATTTATTTCTTCCGACGGCAATTGTTAAACTTCGCATATCCAATTGATTGCCTGCTCAAGATCCATGCATCTCTTGTGCCGACTCTGCGGAAGCGTTTCGCTTTGCAGGCGCGTTACCTGCCAAATATGGACAGCAGCATCACTACAGGGAAGAAGTAAAATATGACGACGGCAAAAACCGATGACAGCTTCACGCAACCGGACCGGCAGCCTGACGAAACCCGCCTGCCGCACCAGGAGGGTTTCCAGCTGCGGGTGCTGACATACAATATCCACAGCTGTGTCAACCGGTTGGGTCAAGTGTCTCCTGACAACGTTCTGGCGGCAATCGAACCGCTGCGTCCGGATGTGGTTGCGTTACAGGAGGTCGATGTCGGCATCCCGCGCACCCAGTATCAGAATCAGCCCCGGTTGCTGGCAGAAAGGCTGGGAATGGCGTCTGCCTTTTTTCCGACGGTCCATCATCCCGAAGGCAGGTACGGTCTGGCGCTGCTCAACAAATTCGACAATTTTCAGATCTCCAACGGTGACCTGCCGCTGTACGCCGAATTGATATGCAGCATTTGAAAGAAAATCCTTGTATGGTGAAAGTTTGGTGAAAGTCGTCAGATCAATTATCGGATTTCAATTTCTGGTAAATACAATATTATTTTAGATTGCATCTGAATTGCGATCGTATTACTATTCCAATAACCCCGTTAACGCCTGTACCATGGCGGTATTGTTCGTGATGCCGGGCTTTCCTTAGATCAATTCCAAAAACAGTTGTAGCCTCATTTGCCTCATCTTGATCCTTCCCAATTTTCTTATCAAAAAATATTTTATCTTTGAAGGCGGGGCAGGTGTTTAACTCCCAGGGCTTATATTCCGAAGTGTGGGGAGATTGGCCATGGTTGGGGGCTTTTAGGGGCAGATGACGCACGACGCTTTATCATAGAAGGTTGGAAAAACACCGGTACCAAGAAGCTCGAAAAATCAAGGTCGGATTTGCGCGGTTTGGGCGATCCTAAAATGCAAACATCCGCAATTAATTGTGAAATTATAATTATGAGCCCAACGTTGGGCATAAGGGGCGGGTGGGTTAGAGTCCGGCCTGATCGTAAAGCGCTATTTTACCGATTCGGGCATCATCGGATCAAAGGAGTTTGTGTCGGCAAATTACCAGCGGTTTAAGAATCTGTTCTATTCAACGCACGAAAAGAGGCCAAACCGATCAAGGGCCTGACCGATCAGGGGCCTGGATGTGTTCGTTAAAGCGAGTATCGGAAGTTATATGAATACCGATTGGACATTCACCAAAGCCTTTTATTTGCGAAGGCTCTGCCGGATCCGGATTTAAGATACTGTTCAAATTTTATTGCTTTTGATTCATTTGAGAAAGCCACATAAGTGACAAGCTTCCACGGTTTATATTTGGCAGTGTGTGTTGAGCGGCCTTCGTTTTGGTCTTTTATGCGATTTTCGAGGTTCGATGTCAGCCCAAAGTATTTTTGTTCCGGGTGGGGAATGCTTTGAATAAGATAGACAAATTTCATTTATCCATTGATTGCTGGTTTGTCGATTTAAAAAAGCCCTCCGTCGCTGAAGCTATGGCGGGCAGCCTTCGCCTCTTAGAAGGAATTAGATACAGCTCAACGCTGGTCCTTGATTTAAAATAAGTTGGCCTGCCAGCCGAAGCCTTGGCAAAGGCTGGTGGAGGCGGCGGGGGTCGAACCCGCTTTCAAGTCAAATATTATCAATTATTTCAATATATTAATTTTATGGCGAACAACCTGTGAACAACCAATACTGTGATCACCCCCTTTTTTGTGGATTGGTTTATGAAATTTAAATCCTGAATGTATTTCAGATAGAGGCAATAAATATAGACTTGAAGTCACTCTGGGATAATGGCAACCTTCGATTTTAATCCACCCAGTTAAATCACCTTTTAAATCTATTAGATTGACCTCAGAATTTATTATATGCTATTAAAATTTGAAAAATTCTTTTCTCGTTAATTATTCTCGATCTGACGATGGAATTTCTTGGTTTACAATGCCCGATAATGCGCTGAGCCGCTTCTGGAATCGGAAAATACTGCTTGCCTTGCGAGATACTTTCTCTGCTAATAGAATAATTGCCAAAAATTGTTAGAAACGATTGAACTGCCGAATTTTGCATTGGTAACAACATCAACCAGCAAGGAAGGAGGAGGCCATATTTACAAGGAAAGTATTTTGGGAAATCGTGGGGATCTTTCTACGGCTGCTCTGCTTTACCGTTCCAGCCGGGGCAACATAAACAGCTTAGTAAAATGGCAAGGGAGGTGGTGCTTATTGATGTAAATACTTCAAGATGCTAAGGTCCTAAATCAGGAATAACGGCAAAAGGAGGTAAAAAAATGAAAAAGCTTAAATTAGGATTGGTTTTAGGATTGGCTGTGGTGTTGGTATCGGCATTTGCTTTGCCTGGCCCTGCGGCAGCTGAAAAAAAAATGTGGCGATGGGGGACCTCTGATCCAGCTGCCTATGGTTATCGGGTATCCGCTTTCATGTCAGATTTCTTGCGAAGGGGGATGCCGGATTGGGACGTTACCGTTTACCCATTCGTTTCAACCACCGCCAGCGTCAAGAGCTTTCTCGTGGGTGAGTTGGAAAGCACGTATATCGCCGAGCCGGGATTCGGAAAATTGTACGCGTTTCAAAAACCATTTAAGGGTTTTGAACCCAACGTAAAGCAAATGCCGGTGCAGTCTTTATGGAGTTACACCATGGAAACCCATATACTGACGTTACCGGAGAATAAAGACAAATTTCGTACCTGGCAGGATTTGGACGGCAAGAAAATCTATATGACCAAGGCGGGCTATATGAATCATATCAACATTTTCAGAGCCATGAAGGACATCTGTGGACTGAACATTACGCACGTCGAAGTCGATGCATCAAAGGCTGCGGATGCGCTCAGAGCCGGTACGATAGACGCCGTGGCAAGTTACACAACGGCTTTGGTATCACTGGCGACCTGGGCCAAGGCGATGGATGTCGCCACCCCCCTGCAGGGAGTGAACCCGACCCCGGAACAAATCAAGAAGCTAACGGCGGCAGGTTTTGCCCCCGTGAAGATCGACATGAAAAAAGCGTATACCAGAGACCTGGGAGTGAATGAACTCTATGGCATACCTTTTTTCTTCGGTTACCACCACGGGCTCCGTTTCCCGGAAGCGGGCGTTTATGAAGCCCTCAAAGTGTTTGAAGCCGCAGGACCTGAGCTAATTAAGCTGGACCCCGGTTTCGGACCACTGGCCGCAGACTTTGCCGGGTTCCAAGTCCAGGGGATAAAAAGCATTCCCGAGGTTCCAGTGCATCCGGGTCTGGCGCATTATCTGACGGAAAAGGGCCTGTGGGACCCGGCCTGGAAAATAGCGACTGAGGAGACGATCAAGGCAGCGATAGAGACAATGAAAGCGAAAGCGAAGTGATCTTTTTGGGGGAAAGTAAAAGGTGGTTAATACTATTTCGTGAAGTTAAAAACAAAAGTCATAATTTTCTCTGAATTCATTTAACGTAATGCAGTGAGCTCACCCCTGTAGAGCTCCCATAAGGGGTGAGTTCACGACTTCTTGAGTCATACCGTTAGGGGGTGAACAGATGGAAAAAAATCCGCTGCCGGATGCAGCGCATTCACTGGCTGAAATGCGTAAATTCTTAATTCCCTCCTATCTTATAGCAATTATCGTATATTTAGGTTTTTCGCTACATTATTTCACAACCGGCTTGGGAGGAACCATGCTCCTTGCCGTAACCCTCGTCCCCATCGCATACGTGCTGTGGGTTATGAATTCCTTTGTCGAAGGCGTGCTGCCTTATCCACGTCTGGGACTTAAACTCAATATTGCCATAGCCGGCGCGTACATCGCTATGTGCATCTTTTCCCTAATATATATGCGAGTGGAGTATGACGCCCTCATTTATGACAGAGCGGGTTTCTACAACACCCCTGACAAAATCGTAGGCGTGATGATTCTGGGTCTCGTGATCGAATATACCAGACGGGAGCATCGTACACTCTTTTATCTGATCCTGTTTCTCATGTTTTATTCCGTTTACGGGTGGATGTTCCCCGGTATGCTGGGGCATCCCGGAGTCTCCTGGACAAGAGTCATAACATCTTCTTCGGTTGAGATATCATTGGGTCTATTTGGAACTTATTCGCAAACCGGGGTCGGCGTTATCGCCGCATTTTTCATGTTTTTGGGCATTGCACAGGGATTCGGTGTTCAAGAATCGATTGTCAAAACGTTCACCGGGTTATTTGCCAAACGTACAGCCCTCATTCCACAAACGGCGGTGGTGACTTCAATGGCCATCGCTACCTGTAGCGGATCGGGAGCAGCCAATGCCGCCATAACCGGGCAGTACACGATACCGTTGATGAAAAAAGCAGGGTTTCCCGCTCTTTACGCCGGTGCGGTGGAAGCTTCAGCTTCGCTGGGCGGCCTGCTCATGCCGCCGGTCATGGCAATCGCCGGTTTCATCATGGCCGACTTTCTAGGCGTGACATATTTCGAGGTTATCGCTCGAGGATATGCGCCGGCACTCATTTTTTTTGCTATTATATCCCTGTCGGTATACCTCTTTACAGTGCGCTTCTTGCGGGGGAAAGAAAGGCGCCCGGATTCGACGCTGCTTTCCTTTGTCGAAAGATTCTCCAAAATAGAGGTGATCAACACGGTGATTTTCTTTGCCTTCATCGGCGTTTTGATCTATTTGATGGGCGGGCTTTGGTTTGAAGCCTCAAGAGCTGCTCTATACATCGCGGCCGGTCTCTTGATCACCGCTTCCGTAATCCACACGTATCTCCATCCCGGGACGATCTCGGATAAGATCAAGGAATGGGTCAGGTGTTTGCGCCGAGCCTTAGAGGCATTTGCTGCGGTCACCGCACCGCTCGTTCTCTTGCTTGCCATGCTCGGGGTGATGGTCAATATGTTCGTGGTTAGTGGATGGATGATCAAGCTAATGGGGCTGCTGGCGACGGTCGGAGAATTCCATGTCTTAGCCCTTATCGGAGTGGGGTTCGTAATCGGGGTCTTCTTGGGGCTGGGAATACCTCCGTCGGCCTGTTACATCATCTCAGCCGTGATCGTCATCCCGCCGATGATACGAATCGGGATCAACCCTTGGATAGCTCATTTCTTCTTGTTTTTCATAGCGATAATATCCGAATATTCGCCACCAACATCACTCGTCGCTGCGGTTGCTTCCCGTATTTCAGGTGCCTCCTTCATGAAGACGATGATGGTCACGCTGCAAATATCTCTTCCGTTTTTCTTCCTGACATTCGCGATTTTCAACTGGGATACTTTGTTGTTGGAGCCTGGTTGGGCACAACTGGCTGCTCTGGTTGCGCTAACCATTGGATGCTCGACAGCAGCTGCCGCCATCCACGGTAAGCTTTTTGAACGTAAACGGTATGACCTTCCTGCAAGGTTTTTAGTCCTCCTGGTGGCGCTATTTGTCTTGTACTATCCCAAGGGTATCCTTTCGGTAGTGGCATTGATACCCGCTGTGGCGCTGATCGTCCTCGTGATCTTGCGGAGCCAAAAAATAGCGGTATCTGCTTAGGATGGAACGGGCTTCAGGTGCCAGCCTCGCCGCTGGCCGCCGAAATTTATATCTAAGGGCGGCCGGTTTAATCGAAAAAGAAACTTATGAACGCCCGCCTGCCATGCATAGGTCGTTGGGTTGGCGTAAACACGGATATATAAATCGAAAGTTTCATTTGGACCCACACCGCTTTCAAGGCATTGCGGGCAGGTCGAACATCGAACGTCCAACGTCCAACATCGAATACGGTATTCTGTCAATTAAAAAAATACCAAGCTGAGCAAATCGACCCTTCGACACTTGTCTGCCTTGGAGGATTCTGCGCTTTACTGCGGAAATCCTGACACCTGGTAATATGAAAAATGGACGACCTTGGTGTATAAGGAATAAATCATCGCAATTTAACCTTTGCACCGAAAGGAGGTCGTCCGATGAGAAAAATAGCATATTTGGCAATGGATGTACAT